>ENA-ORDA01001823-ORDA01001823.1-marine-metagenome-genome-assembly--contig:-NODE-1823-length-17149-cov-2.793463_pt1 | contig 17149 bp, 15 predicted proteins | sample MGYA00237778_ERZ508506 | MGnify/ENA primary metagenome ERZ508506 (study PRJEB26177, sample SAMN06267891) | marine metagenome | isolation source: Monterey Bay, California, USA | place: Pacific...
TGAACTTACCCAAGACGCCGTCCCGCTTTATAAAGTGCTCAAGTTCGAAGGCTTGGTCAACTCCGGGGGCGACGCGAAATTGCTGATTGATGATGGTCAGGTGACCGTGAACGGCGAGGTCGAAACGCAGCGGCGAAAAAAGATAAGGGATGGGGATGTGATCCAGCTTGGTGGTGAGACCCTGCAAGTTACTTTAGCGTCGTGATCGAAATTTTGCGCGGTAGGGGTGCGTGACGCCTTTTTGAAGCGCAAGGAATATTGAGCCAGTCCTGTTTGTGATGCTCGTCCTCGACTGCACTATGCCTGCCATATTTTCCCGTTCTACATGCAGATAGTGGGGGCCGGCGCTGCAGAGACAGATGGGGGAGTGCACCGCTTTAAGAGCAGTCCATCCCCCTTCAAGAGCAGTCCATCCCCCTGCAAGCCAATTAATCCGTCTTCGCCTTAGCGCGCTGCGCATTCAAAAACCGAATAAGAGTTAGCGCTTCCGCGGGATCCATGCGTCCGATTGGAGAGTTACTGTAGGTCGACATCATGACCTTACCGGTTTGGGTGATCACAAACTCGCTGGGTTGAATATGATCACGGCGCTGCTCCCACCAGGCTCCCATTGCGTCACCGTCGGCGCGCGTCATGCCATACGCCACAGGAAAACCCAAGTCACGCGACACCTCAGACGTTTGTTCCTGTGTGTCAACTGTCCCGGCAATGATGCTGACGCCCTCTGCTAAGAACGCGGCACGGCGTTCTTCATAGCCGGCTAAGAGCCGGCGGCAATAGGGTCACCAATGGCCGCGATAGAACAAAGCGATGGTCATGGGTGTTTCAAGGTCGTCCGGAAAAGAAAAGGTGCCGCCTCCCGCCAAATTCAGGGAGATCGCAGGAAAATCGTCTCCCGATTTTAGAAAGTTAGACATAGTTTGATGACTCCTTAAGTCATTATCTGCGATTGGGTGCGCCCAGGCCCTTAGGCTAAGAACACACTCAGGGTCGTTATTGATGCGGTTTGATTAAAAACTTTTCACCGGTTGCCTGTTTTGAATAGGCTTTGATGGCATCTTCGCTGAGTACTTCGGCTAGAGAGATCTCTTTAGTATAGTGGCTATCAAAGGTAGTGGTGATTTCGTCTGCAACGCGCTGGCGCAAAGCAGAGAAAGCTTCAGGGCTAATTTTCTGGATAAAATAGGTGAGCAACCATCCGCCGAGGCTCCAGGCCAAGCCGAATGATCGGTTCAACACGGTGGGTGTTCGATCTAGGCCGCCGTAAATGTAAACCTGTTTAAAGGTGGTTGAGCCGTAAATACTGTGCCCCTCTGCACTCTTGTTCGCAGCGATTTCCATACCGGTAAGTATTTGGCCGGAAAGTTTGCCGCCGCCAGTTGCGTCGAAGGCAAGCGTTGCACCGGTTGTGACAAGGGCCTGTACAAGATCTTCTTGAAAGGTTGGGTCGCTAGAATTTACGACATGTACGGCGCCCAAAGCTTTGAGCTGCTCTACCTGCTCTTGCTTGCGGACGATGTTAACCAGCTGTACATCATCTGCCAGACAAATTTTCACTAACATCCTTCCCAGGTTTGAAGCAGCAGCCGTGTGCACGAGGGCTGTATGGCCTTCCGCCTTCATGGTTTCTACCATGCCAAGCGCCGTCAGGGGGTTCACGAAACAAGAGGCGCCCTGAGCGGGCGTTGTACCCTCGTTCATCACAATGCAGCTTGCCGCAGGTACGCATCGATACTGTGAGTACATTGCGCCACCCGCAACACCGATGGTTTGACCAACCAGGTGCTCTGCGCCGGCGCCAGCGGCGATAACCACACCCGCACCTTCGTTACCGACGGGTAGCGCCGCATCGAGCCTTGCTTGCATGGCAGGCATCATGGCCTCAGGGACATCCATGCTCGCAACGGTGTTGTCGCCAGATCCAGTGATGCTGAGTGAGGAGACGTCCGCTGGCCCGAGCAACAAACCGAGATCGGAAGGGTTGATGGGAGAGGCCTCCACCTTTAACAGCACTTCGCCCTCGCGAGGTTCCGGCATGGGCACCGTTACAATTGAAAGCTCTAACTTGCCAGCACTGGTGAGTGTGGTCCGAAGTTCTTTTGATGTTTCATCGTGCATATTATTTTCCTTTGGTTATATCAATACAGGGTAATGCTTGTGTAATGGTTAGGTTGTATCGCGAGGAGCTGGTTGAAATAGCGACCGACCTGCAACTGTGACCGTCTTGGGCGAACCCGAAACGCGGCGTTGGTTGCTGAGCGGCGCCAAGACCAGATAGCCTTTGCTGCCGCCCTATTTCAATTCTGACTCGTGCAGTAGAGCCGCTTGCAACTGGCGGCTTACTGAATCTGTTGCATCATAAAAGCTGAATTTTCAAATGGCGTGAAGGCCACTTGCTTGCCATCTTTCATGGTTACCATATGCAACGCCTCGGTTTGCTTTCCGGCGATAGAGATTTTTACATGGACAAAGACTTTATCTCCGGACTCAAAATAGGCAATTGGTTCCACTTTGAAGTCAGGCCAAAGAACGCCGATTTGAGAAAATACATTCTCAATGATTGCGTCCGTACCGACATAAGTTCCAGCGTAGGGCAAACCTTCAAGAATCGTCCAAACGACATCATTACTGTGTACGGCTTTCCAGGCTTCCATATCGCCGCTTGAAAAAGCGGTGTAGGCAGCCTTTGTTGCTGTTATGTTGATAGACGCTTTCTCTTCGTGGTGTCCGGCAGAACCAAGGCATGAAAAGCTCAGGGCAATTGCCGCAATTAAATATCGCATTCATGTTCTCCTTACAAAAAAATTGATAAAGGTTGTCATTGTTATAATACTCTCATGAGTTGAGCATTGTAGCCATAAACCTTGCGTTCGATGAGCGGTCTTGGTGCGGCTCCCAAGGATGCCTTGAAAAATTTCCCCAAACGAGTTTCTGTAGGTATCGCTTCTTGCTCCTATTCACCTGTCTCATAGCCATTTCGTGTGACTAAAAGGTGTCTAGGAAACTGGGGCGATTCAGACGAATTAAAAATAACCCAAGGACAAAAAGATGAATGATACTGCGCAAAAGCGTTCTGAGATGATTATTGTTACGTCAGATGAAATTCCTTTAATGAAGATTGTTGCATTGTGTGGCCCAGTAAGGGGTGGCACTTCTAGGGCTAAGCATTTGGGTCGCGATATTTTCGCAGGTCTCAAGAACATAGTCGGTGGAGAAGTTGTCGGCTACACGGAACTTTTGGCCGAGGCCCGAGAAGAGGCTCTTTATCGAATGAAGTTAGATGCTAAAAGTCTTGGCGCGAATGCAGTAATTGCCTTCCGATTCACGTCTGCAACCGTGGGGGTTGGTGTGGCCGAAGTGACTGCTTATGGAACTGCCGTAATCGCTGAGGGGTTAGAAGCAGAATGATGATTGAAGCATTGGTAGGTCTATTTATTATTACCAGCTTGGTCTACTTCATTTTTGTTCGTCTGGCTGAAAAGAAAGAAGAGAAATTTGAGAAACGAAAATGGTGAGTCAAGCATCGTCCTAATCTAAAGGTACGGTTGGGGCCTTTAGGGGGTGGGTGTCGCGAGCGTCGAGCTTGCCTTCCGGTTGAGTTTTCTTAATCTGAATTCGTTTCGCTGTTTATCTTGTCACGGCTATTAGGCTATGTGTCTTGCCTGCAGGCACCTGAGGTGCGTAGCAATGCCTTAGGATGGCTTGCATTTGCTGTGAGTCTGAATGATCAGCGGAGGCTCTAGCTTTAGGCATGAGGCGACAAGAAGGCGTATCGATGATTCGCTGTGCCTGCGGCCAGCCCCCTCCCCATGCCTTGTATGACGATTCAGTTTTGACGCTTCTTGCTATAAAAAGTGTCAGCTCTTAATAAGTACGCGCGAGATAGTCGACGCTGGTCTCCAGTCGAGAGGATTGCTCAACATAGCTAACATAGTTCTGTGGGAATCCTGATTTGATCAGTTGCCAAGTATCATCTATCCCAGCGTGCTGAAAGTATGAGGCGATATCGCCAGCGAAGGTGTCCCAAAATTCGTCGGGAATGAGTTTCCTCTTATATTGAAGGTGGGCATTAAACCAAATTAAGAATATGGCAGTAACACGCTGAACAAAGATCAAGCGCTCGGTTTCGTCTAAACCCTCTAAACCTTTAAGGCCCTTATAGAAAAGGCTGCCTGATTCGTTATCGACCATTGTTACGCGCATAATCTGATCGGTGAGAGTGCTTATGGCTGCGCTTTGATTGGACAATGTATTGTCGGTAATTTGGCGCGCGAGGTAGAGTAGTGACAGAACCACGCCAAAGCCGCCTACGATTTCGCCAAGCGCTCCCATTATTTCCCAATTCATAGTGACCACCTTATAGTCTTGGTTAAACCTAGTCAGTTTACGACGACTGCGGGATAACAAAAAACAGCGATATCAGGGTCTGAATTTCTTTCCACCGAGGATAGCAGCGATGCTGGTGCAGGGTCATTGTGATGGGGAGAGACACAGACATTGTGCAGGCGCGCCGCTCTGGCGGGTGACCCTCAGGATCTGGCGGGACTACCTGACGGCCCAGACAGCTTTATACCTGCACCATTAGCGAGAAGTTTTTTGGGCGCAACGGCCTTTTCTGTAACAATGTTTATTGCGTATTAGGAACTGGAAACGGGAACCTATTTTTTCATAAGCTATTGATTTTTATTATTTAAATTGGTTTTAGGCAGCTGCCTGTTTGAGGGGCAGATATTGATAAGTTCTGGTAGGAAAGTTGTGCTCGATGGTTATTCAAGTGGTAAGTCGTCAAGGTTTTAGAGGACTATAAGGGTAGTTGAGTCCACAAAAACGATCACTGGTGAGTATAAACTGGCGGAGAGACAGGGATTCGAACCCTGGATACGCTCTTAACGTATACTCCCTTAGCAGGGGAGCGCTTTCGACCACTCAGCCATCTCTCCGAACTGACACGATTTTGGGCGTTGTACGACGCCCTGCATTGCCGCAACGGGTGCGTCAAGAACTCTTATATTGGTGCGCTGGGAGGGAGTCGAACCCCCGACCTTCTGGTTCGTAGCCAGATGCTCTATCCAGCTGAGCTACCAGCGCACGCGGGGGCTATTATCTAGGGCGCTCTGGTTAAGGTCAACCGCGATCATTGGTTATCGAAAAAGAAATTGGTATATTGTTGTCTTCAAAAGTGGAACTGTCATGGCGCCAGATTTAACCGCAATGGGTCTCGAGCTTGTCCTGCTGGGTATGGGGACGGTGTTTGCGTTTTTGACCTTACTGGTCTTTGTAACCAGCTTGATGTCGCGTTTGATCATCCGCTTTTCAAGCGCTGAGACCCTAAACCCGGTGCCGCTCTCGGCGACTGGGCAACCAGGGCCATCGCCTGCCATCTTAGCCGCGGTGGCAGCGGCCGTCCGGCGATACCGAGATGGTCAAGCGCAGTAAGGAATTAAGGTAAGTATTCCGAAAAGCGCTAGGTTGCTGCAAAAGCGAGCCTGATTGCCCGACGGATGAGATTAATAAAAGTTTTTTGGAGCGAGGTTTATGTCTGAGCAGGTTTTGTCGAAATCGGCGCCGCTTGGGATCACGGATGTGGTGCTAAGAGACGCGCATCAATCGTTGTTCGCAACCCGTCTGCGCTTAGACGACATGCTGCCGATTGCGGAAAAACTCGATCAGGTTGGCTTTTGGTCCTTAGAAAGCTGGGGTGGTGCAACCTTTGATGCCTGCATTCGGTATTTGGGGGAGGACCCCTGGGAACGGATTCGAGCGCTGAAAGCGGCAATGCCCAATACGCCTCAGCAAATGCTGTTTCGGGGTCAAAATATTTTGGGCTACCGGCATTATGCGGATGACCTGGTCGAAAAGTTCGTTGAGCGCGCAGCGATCAATGGCGTCGATGTGTTTCGGGTTTTCGATGCAATGAACGACCCGCGCAACTTAGAATGTGCGATCGCCGCGGTGCGAAAGCAGGAAAAGCATGCGCAAGGCACGTTGTCCTACACGGTGAGCCCAATGCATAATTTAGCGGGCTGGCTCGAAATGGCAGCGCGCTTGGAATCGATGGGCGCCGATTCCATTGCCATCAAAGACATGGCGGGTCTGCTCACGCCCTATGCGGCGTTTGAATTGGTGAGCGGCTTGAAGAAAACCGTTCAGATCCCGATTCACATGCAGTGCCATGCAACCACCGGTCTGTCGACCGCAACTTATCTCAAATCCATTGAGGCGGGTATCGATAATGTGGATACCGCCATCAGTTCTATGAGCATGACGTATGGGCATTCGCCCACCGAAAGTGTGGTGGCGATTCTGCAAGGCACCGAGCGGGATACCGGTTTGAACATGGTCTTGCTCGAGGAAATCGCAGCCTACTTTCGGGCCGTTCGAAAAAAATATGCCGCCTTTGAAGGCGCCTTACGTGGTATTGATTCTCGCATCCTGGTGGCGCAAGTCCCGGGCGGTATGCTGACCAACCTTGAAGGGCAGTTAAAAGAACAAAATGCGACCGACAAATTGGATGCGGTGCTTGAGGAAATTCCGAAAGTTCGGGCCGAGCTCGGCTTTATTCCACTGGTTACGCCAACCTCACAAATTGTTGGTACTCAAGCGGTGCTGAATGTTCTAACCGGCGAACGCTACAGTAACATCACCAAAGAAACCCAAGCAGTATTAAAAGGAGAATACGGCGCAACACCCGCGCCCGTTGATGCAGATCTGCAAGCTAAGGTCTTGGCAGGGGAGACGGCCATCACCTGCCGGCCTGCGGATTTACTCAGCCCAGAGTTCGATCGGTTGCAGGCGGAACTCGAAGGGATTGCCGAAGAGCGGCCGATCCTCTTTGGTGAGCATCTGGAAGATGACGTCTTAACCTACGCTTTGTTCCCCCAAGTTGCCTTAAAGTTTTTTGAGAACCGAGATAACCCGGCGGCGTTTGAGCCGGTGCCAACTGGTATTGAAAATACAACGAAAGCGCCGGATGCGGCCGCGCCATCGGTCTCGAGTGGCGGGCCTGAAACCTACACGGTGGCCGTCGCTGGGCAAACCTTTGTGGTCTCAGTAACCCAGGGTGGCGAGATTGCGGATATGACGCCGGTCGTTGGTGCAACGCCTTCAAGTCCTTCAATGTTGGTGAGTTTCCCCGCGCCACTTGCGGGCAATGTGTTTAAGGTTTTGGTAAAAGCCGGGGAATCGGTGGCGGCGGGCCAAGTTGTGCTGATTCTTGAGGCGATGAAAATGGAGACCGAGATCCGCGCAACCAGCGCAGGCCTCGTCAGCGAGGTCCTCGTGCGCGAGGGCGATGCGGTCAAAGTAGGCGAATCCTTAATGATGCTGAGCTAACCGATGGATCAATTGCTGCAGCTTTGGCAAAGCACCGGCCTGTATCAGATGCATCTGGATCAGTTTGCGATGATCTGTATTGGACTCACGCTTTTGTATCTGGCGATCGTGAAAGGCTTTGAGCCCTTGCTTCTGGTACCCATTGGGTTTGGCGGGCTCTTGGCCAATATTCCGGGAGTCGATATCGCGGTTGGCGATGGCATCCTGCATCAGTTCTATGCCTTAGGCATTGAAACCGGGATGTTTCCGCTGCTCATCTTTATGGGCGTCGGCGCCATGACGGACTTTGGTCCGCTCCTCGCCAATCCAAAAACACTGTTTCTTGGCGCTGCCGCGCAATTTGGTATTTTTGCGACCCTGCTGGGCGCCTTGGGGTTAAGCGAACTGGGGATCTTTAACTTCTCGGTTTCGGAAGCGGCAGCCATAGGTATTATTGGCGGCGCGGACGGGCCGACCGCGATCTATGTTGCTGGGCAGTTGGCGCCGCATCTGTTGGGCGCCATCGCGGTTGCCGCTTATTCTTATATGGCTCTGGTGCCGCTTATCCAGCCACCGATCATGCGCCTGCTTACGACCGAGGCCGAGCGAAAGATCGAGATGGTCCAGTTGCGAGAAGTGTCGCAGCGCGAAAAAATTGTGTTCCCGCTCATGTTGCTCCTGCTGGTTGCGCTGCTGGTGCCGAGTGCGGCGCCGCTTTTGGGGATGTTTTGCTTTGGTAATTTGATGCGCGAGTGCGGTGTTGTGAACCGGTTAAGCGATACCACCCAGAATGCTTTAATTAATATCACGACCATTTTCTTGGGTTTGGCAGTTGGCTCCAAACTTAGAGCCGAGCAGTTTTTGGTTTTCGAAACCCTCGGGATCCTGCTGTTGGGTATGGTCGCGTTTTGTATTGGCACGGCAACCGGTGTTTTGATGGCAAAGAGTATGAACCTCATTGTGAAGCAACCGATCAATCCACTCATCGGCGCGGCCGGGGTGTCGGCGGTGCCGATGGCGGCCAGAGTTGCCAGTAAACTAGGGCTAGAAGCCAACCCCAACAACTTCTTGTTGATGCATGCAATGGGACCCAATGTCGCAGGGGTGATCGGCTCGGCGGTAGCGGCAGGGGTTCTGATTCAGTTTGTTCAATAACAAGCTCGCGCCGAAAACACCTTTTGCCTTGACAACCCACAGGGCGCTTTGTAGGTTGGGATTCCGCGTTTAGTCGGGTTCTGGCAGATCAACCGAGAGAGGGTCCGTCGTGCTGGACAGCGGTCAAGGCGACCCATCCCCATTGGACGCCACCGAATAGGTTAAAGTTTAAAACTGCCTTCTTTATTAAGGCTCATTCAGTAAGAAAGAGGAAACATCATGCAAGAATATATGCAATTTTATATCAATGGCGAATGGGTCGACCCCGTGACCCCTTCGAGCCTGGAAGTCATTAATCCTGCCACCGAGCAGCCCTTTGCAACGATCAGTATGGGCAGCGCTGCCGATGTTGAAAAGGCCGTGGCTGCGGCGAGCGGCGCTTTCGATAGCTTCTCTACAACGACCGTCGCTGAGCGGGTCGAGCTTTTGGGTTCAATCCTTGCGGAATACACCAAGCGCTATGACGAGATTGCAGCGGCTATTTCAACCGAAATGGGCGCGCCGCTTTGGCTGTCTAAAGCAGCTCAAGCAGCGACGGGCCAAGCGCACTTTGCAACGACCCTCGAAATGCTCAAGACCTTCGAATGGGAAGAGCGCAAGGGTAAATACCTGCTACGTCGCGAACCCGTTGGCGTTTGCGGTTTGATTACCCCTTGGAACTGGCCAATCAATCAGATCTCTTGCAAAGTTGCGCCAGCATTGGCAGCGGGCTGTACGATGGTGTTGAAGCCTAGTGAAGTGGCGCCCGTCAACGGTATTATTTTAGCAGAAGTGTTACATGCGGCAGGTGTGCCGGCTGGCGTGTTCAACTTGGTGAATGGCGATGGCCCGAATGTGGGTGAAGCCATGTCTTCACATCCAGATATTCACATGATGTCTTTTACAGGGTCAACCCGTGCAGGTGTCCTGGTCGCGAAAGCCGCGGCCGACACGGTTAAGCGTGTGGCGCAGGAGCTGGGCGGTAAATCAGCCAACATCGTGCTCGAAGATGCGGACTTAGAAAAAGCGGTTAGTGGTGGCGTGAGCCAGATCTTTACCAACTCAGGTCAAAGCTGTAATGCACCGACCCGTATGTTGGTGCCTCAGGCATCCCATGCACAAGCGCTGGAAATCGCGAAGAAGACGGCGGAGTCGGCAAAGCCAGGCGACCCCTTTGGCGAGGGCACAACGATGGGCCCGGTGGTCAGCGAAGTGCAGTGGAATAAGATCCAAGGCTTGATTCAGCAAGGGATTGATGAAGGCGCTGAGCTCGTTTGCGGTGGGACGGGCCGGCCCGATGGCTTGAACGCGGGCTACTATGTGAAGCCCACGATCTTTGGCAACGTCAACAATGATATGACGATCGCGCGCGAAGAGATTTTCGGGCCTGTCCTGTCAATCCTGCCCTATGAAACCGAAGCGCAAGCGATTGAAATTGCCAATGACACGCCCTACGGCTTGTCTGGGTATGTTCAGTCGGGCGATGTGGATCATGCTTTGGCGGTTGCTGCGCAAATTCGAAGTGGCAACGTCCACATTAATGGCAGCGGGGCTGACTTCACCGCGCCGTTTGGCGGTTACAAGCAGTCTGGTAATGGTCGGGAATGGGGTGAGTTGGGCTTCGAGGAATTCCTTGAAACCAAAGCGATCTTTGTTCCTGCTGGCTAAACGTTTAAGGTTTAGTGTGACACCTGAAAACGCCCCAAACGGGGCGTTTTTTTTGGCGTCGACAGCCACCTACCAGGTGTCGATGAAGGGGCGCTTCTTGCCGGTTCTGGGGATGGGCTTGGGCGTCGACTTTAACCCGGAAATAATCCAGTGCCGGGTATCTTTCGGGTCGATTACTTCGTCGATTTCAAACGCGGTGGCAAAATTCACGGCTTTGCCGCGATCGTACATTTGGGCCACCCGCTTTTCGTATTCAACTCGCCGCTGCTCTGGGTCCGTGATCGCTTCAAGTTCTTTGCGGTAGCCGAGTTTGACTGCGCCCTCAAGGCCCATGCCCCCAAACTCGCCGGTGGGCCAGGTGACGGTAAAGGCGGATGCCTTAAAGCCGCCGCCGGTCATCGCTTGCGCGCCGAGGCCGTAGCCTTTGCGCAGCACAATCGCAAACAAGGGCACGGTGAGACTGGTGCAGGTCACGAAGACTCGGCTGGCGTGCCGCACCAAAGCGGTTTTTTCGATTTCCGGGCCAACCATGATACCGGGGCAATCGACCAGTGACACGATTGGTAAATCAAAGGCATCACACAGCTGCATGAAGCGCGCGGCCTTGTCGGCGCCGTCACTGTCGATTGCGCCAGAGAGGTGAACCGGGTCATTCGCGATGAGGCCCATCGGTTTGCCTGCAACGCGGATGAACGCGGTGATCATGCCCACGCCAAAGTGGGGTCTGAGTTCGAGCACGGAGCCCGTGTCGGCAATGCAGTTGATAATCTCATGGATGTCATAGACCCGCAGCCGGTTTTCAGGGATTGCGGCGCGCAACTTGCGTTGGTCGTCGCAGGTGAAATCCGAGACGGGCCCTTGGAAATACGACAACAGCTTTTTCGCCATGAACATGGCTTCGGCTTCGTCCTTCACAGCGATGTCCACGACGCCATTCGGGACCTGCACCGACATGGGACCAACCTCATCCGGCGTAAAAACGCCCAGCCCACCACCTTCGATCATAGCGGGGCCGCCAATCCCAATATTGCTGTCCTCTGTGGCAATCACAATGTCACTGCAGCCGAGCAGAACGGCATTGCCGGCAAAGCAGCGACCACTGGTGATGCCGATTCGAGGCACCAGGCCTGAGAGCGCGGCGTAGAGTTGAAAGGCCAAACAGTCGAGGCCTGCGATACCGGCGCCGTCCGTGTCACCGGGTCGGCCGCCACCACCCTCGGCGAGCAGAATGATGGGGAGTTTGAGTTGTTCCGCGACTTCAAACATGCGGTCTTTCTTACGATGATTCTGTAGTCCTTGGGTCCCGGCAAGCACCATGTAGTCGTAGGACATGACAACGGTTTGGGTGTTCTCATCTGGGAACAAATCGCCATTGACGCTGCCAATGCCGCAGACCATGCCGTCACCGGGTGTGTTTTCCATAAGGTCTTGCACAGATCGGCGGCGGCGCTGAGCTGCGATGGCCAGCGAGCCATATTCGATGAACGACTCCGGGTCGCACAGGTCGTTGACATTTTCTCGAGCTGTTCGATGTAGCGTTTTTCGGCGCTTGGCGACCGCGGTCGGCCGGTTTTCATCGAAGCCATATTGATGCCTGAGGTTGGCTTCAGCCAAATCTGGACGAATATGGTCAAGATCAACTTGTGTATTGGTGGTCGCATCCGAAACCGTCACTGCGCCCGGCATAATATGCAGAAGAGCATGGTCCTCAAACACGGCGTCACCTGCTGTGACTGCGATTTGAAGGACGACCCCGCTTTCGGGGGCGCTGACCACGTGTTCCATCTTCATGGCATCCATAACCAGCAAGGGTTGCCCCGCATAGACCTCCTGATTCGGCGTGACGTTAATTTCAACCACGGTGCCTTGTAGTGGCGCGCCGATGGCGAGGCTGCCCGAAGGCCCGCTTGCCGTCGGTTCGGTCGCGGTAGTCTTTTCAGTTGCGCGATGGTTTAGGACGGCAAGCGGATCACGAGCATCGACAGCGGCGCCTGCGCCTGGGTTGGGTTGATCGCTTCGAGCTGTCTCTGCGCTCAGAGCTGCGGCCTTGCTGAGCCGTGCGGAAATTTCAGGAAGGTGAGTATCAACAAACTGCGTCAGCAGCGTGCTGCTTGCAAATTCCGGTTGGTCGATTAGGTCTTGAAGAAAAGTGAGGTTGGTATCAAAGCCTTCGATTTGGAAATCAGCGAGTGCGCGCTGCGCCTTGGCCGTCGCGCTGGCAAACACGGGGCTACGACTGTGGACGATGACTTTGGCCAGCAGCGAATCATAACGGGTGCTGGTTTGGTAGCCTCGGTAGGCAAAGCCGTCAACCCGGACCCCGAAGCCTGTGGGTGGTGCATAGTGGGTGATTTGCCCGCCTGTCGGTTTGAAAAAGCCTTTTTCGGATAAGGTTTCCATATTCACCCGGCACTGAATCGCAAAGCCCTCTGCTTGCGGGGCCTCGGTCAGGTTCAAATCGGCAAGGCTTGCACCATCAGCAACTTTTAATTGCAGGGCCACCAAATCAAGTCCTGTGATGCATTCTGTCACGGTGTGCTCGACTTGCAGCCGGGCATTGGCCTCGATAAAGAAATAGCGCTCGGGTTTATTAGCATCCACTAAGAATTCGAAGGTGCCCAAGCCGCGATAGTTTGCAGATTGGGCCATGGTGAGGGCGTCACGCAATAGGAGATCGCGCGTGCTGGCGGGAATGGCTGGGCTCGGGGCAATCTCGATGAGTTTTTGATTTTGACGTTGCACGGAGCAGTCCCGCTCCCAAAGGTGAACAACCCCACCTTGGCCATCCCCCAGGATTTGAACTTCAATATGCCGAACGTCGGGCAGGTATTGCTCAACGTACACGGCGCTTTGCCCAAAGGCCAACGCCGCTTCGGATTGGCAGCGCTCAAAAAGTTTTTCAAGATCATCCGCTGCGTGAACCTGCCGCATGCCGCGGCCACCGCCGCCGTGTACGGCCTTGATGAGCATCGGCTCATCTAAAAGGGTCTTTCGAAAGTCCGCGGCCTCCGCCAAGGTGGTGTCGCCATTGGTGCCCAAAATGAGCGGCACCTCGTGCGCCTTCGCCAGCGCCCGAGCCCCTGCCTTGTTGCCAAATTGCGCCAGTTGTTCCGTGGTGGGGCCAACAAAGGTAATGCCTGCGGCATCGCAAGCTGCGGCGAAATCGTGGCGCTCGCTCAGGAATCCGTAACCTGGGTGTATGGCATCGGCATTGGTTGCAACCGCTGCTGCAATGATGGCGTCGATATCCAGATAAGCGGCTGCCCCCGCGCCGGGTAGACAGTAATGATCATCAGCTAGGCGCACATGTTGGGCCAGGCCATCGTCTTCTGGGTAAACGCTGATGCAGGCGATGCCGAGGTCTTGGGCGGTTGTGATGATGCGTACGGCTATTTCCCCGCGGTTTGCGATGAGTAATCTATTCATGGTGCGTGCGAGTCAGCAAAAGTGAACTGTAAAACTATCGCAACGCCAGCAATTTGTCAGTGGTTTACCGGATCAAATTTAGCGTGAGTCAACAAAAGGCCGTGATAGACTTCTGAGGAAAATACTTAGGAGCGCGTCGATGACAACAATCGAGACAGGTACGAATGATCTGCTGGCAGAAAATATTGATGGGGTCGGTGTGATCACCTTAAATCGACCGGACGCGCGTAATGCAATGTCCGGTGAGATGAATGCGGCTTTGGCGCACACCTTAGCCGCTTGGGAGCTAGATCCTGCGATTAAATGCATCGTCCTGACCGGTGCCGGAAAAGGGTTTTGCGCAGGCGGTGATGTGAAGGGTATGGCAGCGTCTGGCGATGGGACTGTTGGCGACAACACGATTGATGGCGCGATTCATGCGCAGCGGGTAATGCAGCGGGCAACGGCGGGTAAATTGTTCAAAATGCCCAAGCCGACGATTGCGGCCTTACCCGGTGCGGCCGCTGGCGCGGGCTTAAGTTTTGCTTTGGCGTGCGATCTCCGGGTGATGGCCTCGAGCGCGATTATGACCACTGCGTTTGCACGCGTTGGTTTCTCTGGCGACTATGGCGGCACCTATTTTATGACCCAGCTTTTGGGCACCGCCAAGGCGCGGGAGTTGTATTATTTGTCAGACCGGGTTGATGCGGCCGAAGCCCTCCGGCTTGGGCTCGCCAATTGGGTTGTGGAGCCGGAAGGTTTAATGACCAAAACAATGGAAATCGCGAATCGGTTGGCCGCAGGCCCAACCGTTGCATACCGCTACATGAAAGAAAACTTGAATCGCGCTTTGGCAGGTGATGTTGATGATTGCATGGACCTAGAAGCAACCCATCATGTGCATTGCGGTCAGACAACCGATCACAAAGAAGCGACCAAAGCCTTTGTCGCAAAACGTGAACCGGTTTTTATTGGGCGGTAATCGCAAGCATAGGTCAAAACGTTTGAGGTTTTGATCTGGAAAAATTTGTGCAAGGAGCAGGACGGACGTGGCAATAGCATATTTGAACGGGCAGTGGATGCCGCCGAGCGAAGCCAAGGTTTCGGTTTTTGACCGAGGCTTTATGTTTGGCGATGGCGTCTATGAGGTCATGCCGGTCTATGACGGCAGGATTTTTACCAAAGCCCAGCATCTGGTGCGATTGGCCCGGTCACAGGCTGAAATTGGTCTGGCGCCGGTCATGTCGGCTGAGGCCTGGTCAACCTTGTTAGATGATGCGGTAGAAAAGTCGGGCGAGGCGCAGGCGCTGATTTATATCCAGGTTACCCGAGGCACCGCAACCGAGCGATCCCATATCTACCCAGATAGTTCGCCGACCGTATTGCTGACGGTCACGGCCTTTCAGCCGAAAACCGTCGCGGAAATTCAGCCTTTAAAGGTTGAAACAGCCGAGGATATTCGTTGGCATCGGGCGGACATCAAGGTTACGAGCTTGATTGCCAATGGCATGATCAAAAATCGGGCGCTGGCAAATGGGTATGACGATGCGATTATGATTCGGGGCGATAAAGTGACCGAAGGCACCGCTTCTAACGTATTTATTGTGGTCGATGGAGAGATCGTAACGCCGCCCAAGAGTCAGTGGCTCTTGCACGGGATTACGCGAGACGAGATGATCCGAGTGGCTGTCGAGGCGAAGGTGCCGCTCCGCGAAGCGGACTTCGGCGAACCGCAGTTGAGGGCGGCCTCAGAAATATGGCTTAGTTCGACTGGGCTGGAATTGGCCCCGGTAGGGCAGGTTAATGACGATCGGATTGGGGACGGGTTGCCGGGTCCGATCTGGCGGCAGATTTTTGAGGGCTTCCAAGCTCGTAAACGTTTAGTCGATTGAAGAATTCGATCAAACTAAGCTAAAACATTCATTGGACGTGTAGTAGATGTCCGATTTAAAGTACTTGCACTAAAACCTAGGAGAAGAAAGATGGCGTTGAAAGACTCCAAGACGGAACAAAACTTGAAAGACGCGTTTGCGGGTGAATCCCAAGCCAATCGTCGGTACCTGTACTTCGCATCAAAAGCGGATGTTGAAGGATACAACGATGTTGCTTCGGTATTTCGCTCCACAGCGGAAGGTGAAACGGGCCATGCCCACGGTCACTTAGAGTATTTAGAAGAGACAGGCGACCCCGCAACGGGTATGCCAATCGGCAGCACGTCTGACAACCTGAAGGCCTCTGTGGCTGGGGAAACCCATGAGTACACCGATATGTACCCAGGTATGGCGTCAACCGCTCGGGATGAAGGGTTCGACGAAATCGCAGATTGGTTCGAAACGTTGGCAAAGGCTGAGCGTAGCCACGCCAATCGGTTCCAAAAGGCGCTGGACTCGCTAGACGCTTAAATTAGGTCGCAGTTGGGTTGTTGATAACGCGCCCTGAAGGGCGCGTTTTTTATGGAGGAGAGTATGTTAAGTCGAGCAGATTTGTGGTCCCTTGAGGACTACTCGGTACATCGGGCGAGTTTTAGGGAAGCGGTACTAGCCCACAAAAAAAATCGTAGGGTATTGATCGGCCAGCACGTCCAGCTGATCTTTGAAGATCAAACCACCATAAAATACCAGATTCAGGAAATGCTTCGAATCGAGAAGATTTTCGAAGCCGCTGGTATTCAAGAGGAGTTGGACGCCTATAACCCGCTGATTCCGGAAGGCAAGAACTGGAAGTGCACGTTGCTCATTCAATACGGCGATATTGACGAGCGTCGGCGTCGGCTGGCTGATTTGGTCGGGATAGAAGATAAGATCTGGGTGCAGGTTGGCGACGGTCAAAAAATATGGCCGATCGCCGATGAGGACATGGACCGCAGCAAAGAAGATAAAACGGCCGCCGTGCACTTTATGCGCTACGAGCTAACCGATGTAGATCGGGCCGCGGCCAAGGCGGGTGCGGAGATCGTCTTTGGGGTAGAGCATGTGGCCTACCCATCCGAGCCGGTCGTGTTGCCCGAGGTCTCGAAGGCGGCCTTGGTTGCTGACTTGAGCGACTAGCACGAGCAGTCGTTTTCAAATGGCAAATTTTAAGAGAAACGATAAAAGCCGGTAATAACCGGCTTTTTGGTCTACAGTATTCCGTTAGGTGGTACGTAATGCGTGCTTTATAATTGGTCTTTTTGAAAGAATCGGAACCTGCTATGAGACAGTCCTTAATCCCTCAGCTTTTGATGGTTAGCGCGCTTCTGCTGCTCAGCGGCTGCGGCGTGAATAACTTGCCAACGCTCGATGAAGGCGTGAAAGCCGCTTGGTCTCAGGTGCAAAATCAATATCAGCGCCGGGCAGACTTAATTCCAAACCTGGTGGCAACGGTGAAAGGCTACGCGGCCCAAGAACGCGAGACCCTGCTGGCCGTAACCGAAGCCCGAGCCAAGGTCGGGAGCATGCAGGTCGACCCCAGCCTCATTGATGATCCAGCGCGGTTGCAGCAGTTTGAACAAGCACAAAGTAAGTTATCCGGTGCGCTCAGCCGGTTGATGGTGGTGGTCGAAAAATACCCCGACCTCAAATCAAATCAAAACTTTCTGGCCCTGCAGTCTCAACTAGAAGGCACGGAAAACCGCATCAGTATTGCGCGGCGC
>ENA-ORDA01001825-ORDA01001825.1-marine-metagenome-genome-assembly--contig:-NODE-1825-length-17140-cov-4.598957_pt1 | contig 17140 bp, 15 predicted proteins | sample MGYA00237778_ERZ508506 | MGnify/ENA primary metagenome ERZ508506 (study PRJEB26177, sample SAMN06267891) | marine metagenome | isolation source: Monterey Bay, California, USA | place: Pacific...
TTTCTACAAGCCAGTACATATAACCTTATTTTACTTGAATATACGAACGCTGTTAGTAACCTCCAAATGTATTTGGGGAAGAAGTATTTAATTTTTTATTTGAACCACTTATTGGAAGTAAAATATTATGTTTTTCAATGGTATGTTGTCTTCCTTCCATAGGACCCATTTTAGGATGAATGTGATAATAACCTTTAAACATTTTGCCTGTTACTATAGATTTAAATTCATCTCCCCCAGTATATAAATTATCTTGGGAAGTATATTTAAATAATTGGTCATATTTACCTTTAAAATAGGATTTAAAACCTTGTAATTGGAAGTCCTTTTGGGTTCTATTAACGGTATTTAGATTAACGTTATAAACTGATGATCTATTACCTGTTATAACCCATGGGATTTGGAAAACTTTATATAGTGTGTGTTGTATAGTAGATTCTTTATTAATAAATAAACTAAATTGATGTTCATTTATTTCTATATATTTAATCTCATTTATTTTTGATGCAAAATATCTTTGTATTTCTCCTATATTATAATTGTTTGAATTAGGGGTTGGGAGAATTTGTATTGGAGGTTTTGGGGCAGGAGTAGTATTATTAATATCCATATTCTTAGCCCAATAATAATTGTCATCAATTATATCATATGTGTTTGGAAACTCTTCTAATTCAGGGTTGTTAGGTTGAAAATCATTAAGATTTATTGAAACAGGTTCTAAAGGTCTATTTGGTTTATTGTTTGGGTTTTTACCAGTAAAGATTTTACCATCTCCCGTAGTAAAATAGGATCCAGAATATATATTGTTAGTACCTAAAAACACATATTCACCCCCTTGGGTGTATAAGTCTGTTTTTGTTTGTGATTTTGGATAATACATTATACGTAATTTGTGTTTTTAGTATCCCATTGTGATTTTGGCAATCCCTTATTATCTTTTGCGGCATTTGCTTCAGCAGCATCAGTAACTCTAGTTACATCGAAATGAACACAATCAACATAGTTTTTAAAATAACCACCCCATCTCATACCTAACCCTACTGCTATCTGTGGGATTCCTGATTCAACCCAAGGGGTTCTATCTTTTTTATAATATACTTTCCCTGATGGGTCTTTCACATTCATATCTATACCGTAAGCATAATTATGAGGAGATTTCCCAGGGGTTGCATTTTTAGAATTTATGGCTTTTAGTTCAATAGATCGTTGGTATGTACGATAAGTAGCATTAATTTTTAAAGTATAACCAGGATATTTATCATTTAATGTATTTAAAAATTTACGCCATGTGTCTTGAGTATGAATATTCATTTCACCAACTAACCAATCTATACCTTGATATGTTTTATAGGTTCTAGAATCAAAAGGTACACCTGCAACCGTTCTTTGGTCATAAATTTTTAATTTTTCATTTGGGTTTTTAGGTGGGATAGGACCTTTAACTTCTACCTTTTGGTTTTTAACTACTTTTATTTGATCTTTTTTTGGTGGGTCTTGATTAGTAATACTAGTTGAAATGGTTGCAACTTCGGTTGACCATCTATTACCTTCTACTTTATGGTTTATTCCTCTTATTAAAAACTTAAGGGCACCTGGGTATGCGGGAGGTAAAAATCTTTGATTAATGTTTAATTTATTATAAATACTTACCCCACTTAATCCTTCTATAGTTAAAGATAATTCTACGGGAATAAACCCACTTAAACTAGATTGAATTTTTAAATTTTCATATTCGGCAACATTTAAATTATTTATATAAGTTTTAAAGGCATCTTTACCTCTATCTATAAAGTCTGGTTCATTAAATGAATCCCACCAAGATGCCTCTTGCTTAGAAATTATAACTTTATTATAACCATAAATAATACCATTAGTAGATAATCCTGTATCTCCTCCAAACGCTTGAATTATATATTGTATATATTCTTCTCCTACAGGAGATTCTGATGCAAGTAAATCACCATCATCATTTACTTCTTCCCTACTTACTAATTTTATATTCTTATCTTTTAATTCTCTTTCTAATTCATGGACTCTTCTTACTACTTCATCTAATAATGCGGGGTCTTTTGAGTCCTCTATTTGGTCCGAAAATATACTTGCATTATCCCATCCTGGGGGGTCTATATCATTTATATTTACTGTTTTCCATTCCCAGTCGTATCCTGTACCCATATCGTAGTCAACATTAGTTCCAGTCCATGATTTTTTATCCTCATACATATCCTTTTGAAATTGGGCTATAATTTCATCCCTGGGGGTTAAACCCTCTTCTGTAGTATTATCTATTTCTTTTTTTTCTTCTGTTTTCTTTAGTTTTTTTTCAAATCTATTTTCAAGACCATCATTCCATTTATTAAATGGAAGAGATTTTGCATCCTTTCCTTCTGATACTGCTCCCTGAGAAATAGTAGTCATCAAATCGGGGGTGATTTTAGTATTAAATTTAAAGTCTTTAACAAAATTTGATTCTCCATTACTATTATACCCTAATATTTCTATAGGGGCAACATCTGTCTTATTTCTTATAGAGTCATAACCTTTTATGGGGTTTTGCTCTAAGAAATAAATAACACGATCATCTCGTATTGCGGGTTCAATATTAGTTGTATTACCTGTACAACGATTAATACCATCACATATACCTTGAAGATATTGAAATAAACTTAGTTCATTTTTTTCATTAACATTATTTTCTAATTCTGATTGAAGGAAATTAATATTCATGTACATATTCATTATCTTACCATATATAACATTCCCTTTATGAACTACAAAAGGAAAAATATCAGCATCATTAAAAGCATTAGGTAATGATGAAACTTCTTGAAAATCTTTATCAAATTCAAACCCAAAGATACATACACTAGGGTCTAAAGGAATTAGATTTAATATATAATTACATATATTAGTCTCAAGTCCTGTATCTATGGTAAGTTGTTTTTCAGGGGAGGTGGCATTTGAATTACCATTATCAACATCAAGAAATACCTTAGATTGCAGAATTTCTAAAAATTCTCCTAACCTTATAAAATAAGAACCATTTTTAGGGACAACATTTGTTGCCTTTACCTGCATAGAAAGGTTAAATAAATTACAATAATTTTTATTATTTTTAGGAAAGTTTAATATTGTTTTACCTAAAAATTGAGATAATATATTTGATCCTACATTATTAATGAGAGAACTATCATATCCTCCATCTTCATTTATTTCTACATTTAATTGTTCTGATAGTTTTTGTTGTTGGAGTTGGATAGTAGATGCTGCTAATTGTAATGCTGGGGGTTTTACATTTAGGGATTCAATAACACTTCCTAAAGTAATTAAATCTATTGAAATATCAAAACTACCATCTTTATTTACAGACCATGAAAAATTTGTTACTTTACCAAAAAAGGCATCATAATTACCTTGGGTTTCAAGTCTTTTCTTTTTAATTTTTGCCAACATTGACCTTTGGGTCATTGAAGAGTTGGTAAACCAATCTTCTTCAATAATAGTTGAACCCATTTGTTCTATTGTTACTTTTGGAGGAGTATTAGGAGAACCTTCTACCGTTGTAATATCTTTAACATATCTATCCCAACCCCACTCTAATATCATAAGATATCCTAACCTTAAATAAAGCAATTCTATTAAGTTAAATTGAAATCTATTATAAGCTTTAATCTTTACTGTAGCTTTTCTAATAGAACCTCTATTCATATCTTCAATTGAAATACCAGTTATACCTCCTACGGGCTGTAACCCATTAGAATTACCACCTAAACCACCATACATTTTATTTATACTATCATTTATAATGTTATTATTTCTAACACCACTTCGATTAGTGTATTTATTATCATTAAAAGATTGTATAGTATTAAATAAAACTAAGTTTTTAGCTAAACCTGTACCACTAAGATTAGCATATTCTTGTTCGGTAACAGTTTGGTCAGGGGATTGGTCAAATATATCTTTTATTTTTTCTAATCCTATAGACCCTGATATAGAAACGCCGGATGCCATTTTTATCCAAGCATTTCTATTATTTAAATAGTTTAATACTTGAGGGTCGCGTTTAACAGATTCAGAGTTATACCCTGCACCTTGTAATTTTTGTCTGTTTTGGATCTGTTTTAATGTTTGACCATTAATTGGATCTCCTATGATATTACCCATAACTATTTAGAATTTAACTTGTTGTAATCTAATAAAATTTGTGCTGTATTCCTAGGAATTCTAACTTGAGATCCTAAAGGAGGATACATTGTGTTTTGAGGTAATTGAGGGTTAGCAATTGAAATAATCCACCATAAATTAGAATCACCAAAGCTATTTTGGGCAAGTATATCGAATCTATCACCTATATCAGTATAAATGTAGATATCATCAAAACTTAAGGGAATATTTGGATATTTAGTAGTAGATTTATAATTTTTTCCACCCTCTGTTTTTCTATTTTTTATTTTTATATATCTTCCCATATCTTTAATTAGTATTTGCTGGGATATTGTTTTTATTTGAATCTAGATTTGAGGTGTAATTATTATTATTACCATCACTTAAAGAAATATATCTCTCAGGTCCAAATACAGATAAATCTCCTTGAGTATTTGTTCCTTCTTGGTTTGTTTCTGCAAATATATTTTTCTGTATATTAGGTACAAAATTATGGATTGGAACAAAACTAAAACCTGAGACTTTAATTATGAAAGGTAATTCTTTTACAGAGCTATCAGATCTATTATCACTAAACCCTTCACCTTGTATTGATGAATCATTTATTCCTATTTCCCAGGGAGAATCTTGAGGAACAGAAAATTGTATTCCTTTCATTATACCAATTTGGTTATATAAATAACCACCTACTGTTAATTCTATTAAATTACCCCTCATATACCCATCAGATGAATAGTCAGGAGCACATACCGATGCTAAGTAATTTAACTTTTGATACATAGGCATTAATTCTTGTTTTGATTGTGCCGCCACAGTCCATGATAAATTAACATTTCTATCAAATCCTTCATAACTATGTAATTGTTCTGCTCTACCCGAGAATGCCTGTGAATTCCAATTAGCAGAGTAATTATCATCCATGGAATCTAATAAAGCTCTAAAATGAATGTATGTTTTTAATTCAGGGTTGTCATTGTCTATTACTCCTATTCTAAATTTACATAAATCATTTATGTCTTTTTTATGATCAACATCTGTAGATTTATATAATTGTAAGGCATTAATTTTATCTAAAGCTTCACCTCTACCTGCTACATAACTAGTTCTTACAAATTTTTTACCTGGGGATCCTTGTTTAACTCTACCATCTAACCTTTGATTTATATCTGTATAATCTATAGATTTTGGTTTTGAATCTTTATTAAGAGTATTTTGTCTAAAATCTTGTAAAATAGCATTATCTACAGACCCAGAATTACCTGCGACCATTAACTGGTTGTAATCAAGAGTATCTCCTAAACTAGAAACAACTGATGGTGCTTGTGGATTGAATGTACCGGGTTGGAATACACTTGTAGAAAAATCTTGTAATACGCTCGTATTATTTATTTGAGTATATTTCCCTTGGAAAAGGTCTACACCCCCCATTGACTCATAAACAGTACTTAAAGTTTTACCAAATATTTTTGCTGCTTGATAATAAGTTGAAGGTCTAGTAAATACAGAATAATCTTCCCTTCCATAATTAAGAGCTCCAGCAGTTGGAAGAAAAGAACCAAATGCCGGGGTTGGTTTATTACTACTGAGAGAAAGACCTGAATTAAATGTACTATCAAAACTACTAATACTAAATGAACGTTTTGGAATTGGTTTTACTGTACGATTACTATCAATAAAGAAAAGATTAGTTGATTCCTTAGATCCTGCTAAATTAGGGTTATTTCTTCCAGTTCTATCTTTAGATATAGCAATTCTTGTTTTACCTACACCTAAGGTAGATCCTGGTCCCCCTGAGTATGAATAAAGTTCTGTGGTATCTTGTGCTACATATCTACCAGGGTTATCTTTTTTGCGTACTCCATCTTTAATAAAGGCATTAGTAAATTGTATTAATCTACTAGTACCAGGTTCATTAGAGTTTTGTCTTTCATTTTGAGCAATAGTGTCTAGATATATAGGTTGGGATAAAGGGAGAAACCCTCCAAAACCTGTTGATAAAGAATTACCATTAGCTACATCATTTGTGCTGGCAAATGGGTTTATACCTTGTTTAAGTAAATGCCCACCTAGTGGGTTAACCGCAGCCTGCGCTAATGTAGATGTTGGTAAGTAAATACCGTTATTCAACGGTAATCTATTAGGATTTCCTATTATACTACTAGATTTACCTTGTGCTTTAATATTAACTCCACTTCTAGAAAGTAGATTTTGTTTAACTGAAAATAAAAGCCCATTTGGGGATTTAAAGTCAAACATCATTTGAGCTAACCTAGAAACATCCTTTACCACTGCTCCTGGTAATAATGATCCTCCTCTTAAGAGGAAATCAGCATCACCTAGACCAGGGCCTTCTCCATTGGGTATAGAGGTGGTAACATAAGGTTGGTTACTTGAACCTTGATTACGTCTATCACTTCCATACCTTAAAGATTTTAGGTTGGTTGTTCGGTTAACTAACGGCATAGATTACTGTACGTTTCCGGTTGTATCTACTGCTCTTGGTGTTTCTGAAACATAATCAACATATGTTCCTCTTGAAAACGTATTGTTAACTGGAATTGTTGCTGCGTCGCTTAATGGTGCGGCAGGTTGATTTCCATTTAAAGGGGTTAATTGAGATCCTCCGGTTTTAAGTCTTTTGAGTAAAGGCATAATTTTAATTTTTATGGTTAATTGTTATTTTATTATAAATATTAGTTTTATTTAAGGAATATACTTTATTGAACAGAGTATGCATATTTTCCAACAGCTGTACCTAATTTATCACCATTCATTTCTATTACAGGATCAGGTCTATTAATTGCTCTTTCTAGTAATTTTTCCATTCGTGAATTATCTTGAGTCATATTTACAGAACCTGCAGGCGATGATACAACATCATCTCCTTTAGGGAATAAATTTGTACCTGCTATAACTGTATCTTTATTATTTAAGGCTATTGCTCCTTCAGGACCAAATAGTGTTCTATTACCATATCCTGATGTATTTGATCCTGCAGACATTACATCATCACCCTTTGATAAGTATTGGTATCCTAAAGCTGCAGCGCCTGCTGCTGCTGCAACACCTAAAACTGGTCCTATAAATGGAATTTTTGCTACAGAAGAAAATGCAGTCATTGCCATATCAGCAATTGCTTTTAATAAACCTTTAGTTTTAATAGCATTAATTGCGCCTGATATTAATAAACTAGTTTTTTCATAACCACTTTTTAATAATGTTACAGCGGCTGATGCTTTTTCTTTTAAGAAAGTTTGGTTTTTTAAATATAAATAAGTTGTAGCACCCGCTATTAAAGCAGTCATTAAGGGAAGTGAATCCGTTATATAACCTACAATAGTAGAAAGAACATCTGCTACCCCCCTAAGAGGAATTCCTATTAATTCAAAAGCATAACCTAAACCACCAATTGCAGGTATAAGAAGGTCTACTATAGGAGAAACAAACTGCATTACGGGACCAGCAATACTTACAAATAGTTCTTTTAATTTAGAAACTCCTTTGTTTAAGTTTTCTTGCATGCTATTTTGATTTTTTAAATCATCTATACTTTGTTTTCCTAATTCGGCAGCAATTTGTTTTTGTGATAAACCTTTACCTTCTAATTCTTCAATTTGTTTTTTTCTTATTTCGTATTCGTCACCTGTAAGGTTACCAATTTGTTCTTGAACAAATAAGGATTTGGCTAATTGTTCTCTAGACATACCAACAGCACCTGCTAAGGCTTCCTGTTGTATTCTATTCATTTTACCAAAATCAGCTGCTGATCCTGCTTGTTTAGCTATTTCTTCTGCTACACCTGCTATATTATTGTCTAAAGCAAATTGTCTTGCTTTTTCTAAATTAAGATTTTTACCAGTTAATAATTCTGCTTCTAATTCTTTTTCAATTGATGTTTCAAAATTAAGTAAACTATCAGCTATACCTTCTACTTTAGACATCTCCATACCTAAAGCTTTTGTCGTAGATACCGCTTTTGCAAGCTCTTTTGTGCTCATTCCTAAGGATAAAGTTGTTGCTTTAGATACATTACTTATATCTTTCATAACCTCTTTTTCATTCAAAGCAACTCCAAACTTTTGTCCCGTTAATCGAGACTGAGCTAATAATTCTTTAGTATTTTTTTCTAAATCACCACCTGTAGCATCTGTAATAGATTTAACACCACTTAATTCTTGGTATGTTAAACCCGCTGTTTTATGTAATTTCTGGAATAGAATTAAGTTATCATCAATGGTTGTATTAAATATACCTAACTCACCATTAGCTGCCATTAAAGCCTCACCTAGCCCAGCAGCAGTAATAGTCATACTACCAGATTGGTTTGCTGCTTTAGATAATTCACTTGATAAATTTGCTGCTTCAGAGTAGGATATATTAAGATTTTTAGCTAATTCACCAGATAGTTTATCTACAGCTGTAATTGCATCCGCCATTTGTTTAAAGAGAAATAAACCAATAGCAAGAGGGTCTGTTAAATTTTTAACTAAAGAAGATTTCATTGAATCAAAACCTGCGGATAAAACTTTTCTTTTTTTCTGCAGGGCCGAAAGCCCATCATCTGCTTTTGTTACCTCTTCGGCAACCTCCCTCATTTTTTCCTGGGCATCTTCTAAACCTAATTGTTTAGCTAGACCACCCATCCCTATTTTTTCTAAAGCACCTCCTATACCTTTTATAAGATTACCTCCTAACCCTAAATTTTTATTAACTTGTTCTTCAAATTTAATTCTTTTATTAATTTTATCATTAATAGATTGAAGGGTTTCATCTTCATTTCTTTGGAAAGCTAAGGCTGCTTTAACAGCATCTGTTTGTTTATTGTAGAATGCACGTTTTTCTTTTGCTGTACCTAAAGATTTAGCTTCAATTCTGAATTGGTCTGTTAATTCTTTAGTAGCAGCACTAGCATCACTTTGTCTTTGGGAAGCTTTCTTTTTAAGAGTTTTGAGTTGATCAATACTAAGTTTATCTAAACCTTCTTCTTCATAAGTTAATTTTTTAACTTCATTAAGTACACCCCTAAATCCTTTTGCTAAACGAGAGGTAGCATCTGGTCCTTTTTTTATTTCATTTACTGTGTTTCGTAACTGAGTTTGGAGATTTGAAAAAGTTTGGTCTAAATTATCTACTCTATTTTCAACCCCTTCTAAAGCATCTCCTAGTTTTTCTACTTCTTTTGTAGACCTAGAGATAGCTTCAGCATCTGCTCCCGCAAAAGGATTTGATTTTCCTAGCTGGTCGTATAGCTTTTGAATTCTTTCAAGTTGTTTTTGAATCTCTTGTGGAGTTGCCATTTATAGGATATTTTATTATAAATATGAAAAAGAGCAACTATTTATAGCTACTCTTTCCTTCATATGCTTTAGATGCTTGCTTAAATTGAGGGGTATTTATTTTACCTTCTGAGTTTACTAATGATGTTTTACCAGCAGACATTTCCTTTTTTTCTGCTGCAGCCTTTGCTTCATAAAAATCATTTATTTCTTTAAATGTAAATTTACGTAACCAGATAGGCATATTATAAATAGTATTATAATCGTATCCACCTTTACCATGAAAAACTATTTCATGGATTTGTTTAAATATACTTAATCTAATTTGAGGCGCTGTCTCCGAAGTCAGGCCAAAAAAAGCTTAGTCCAATAGGGACTATTACCTCCTCTCCTGAATCTAATATGACATTCAGGTCTACATCAGGTTGTGTTTGTCTTAAATGTTCTCTAAATGCTCTAGTATCCCGTGCTAAAAAATAATTATCAACAAATCCTCTAATATCCTTTTTTTCTGATTCACCATCAACTGAAACTAAGGTATATTTTAGCCTAGTAGATGCTTCAGGATTTGAATTTGGGCTTAATTTTTTAAGTCCTTTTAATTCTTTTTCAATTTTTTTCTCATCATGACCATCTAAAATTTTATAAGTAATTTTAGTATCACTGTGAGGTAATATAAAAGCAAATTCATTTTTACCTTCAATCATTGTAGAACCATCAAATTCTTTATTTTCTAATTCTGATAGATCTATTGTTTCAGTTTTTCCATTAATCGTAACTTTATAATCGGATCCATACCCTAATATACGAGTTGCAATTAGAATAGCATTTTTGTCTCCTACAATAAGATCATTAATATTAATTTTTGATACTATTACAGATTCTAAAAGTTTATCTAATACCGTACCTTTTTCAATAAATGCTTGGTTTGAAAGAATATCTTCTTCCTTAGCAGTCATATATTTAATTTCTACCTTACCACTAGATAAGGGATTGTCTTTAGGATATATTAATCCTTTAGATGGTAATTCTATTTCTTCTGTTGGGAATTTAAATTCAGCCATAATCTTTATTTGGTTAAAACGTTTTTATCAATTATAAATATTAAAAAGGGAAGTTCTTAAAACGGTTATTATTTATTTATTTATTCTATTTTCAAACTTATCAAATCTTGAATCCATATTTCTATAAATTTCATCAACTTGATTTTGGTAATCTAATCGCAAACCATTAATATCATTGTAATGATCTTTGCCTATTTCATCCATAGCTAAATAAGCATTATCTACAGATTGGTTAACATTTTTAACTTTGGTTTTTAACTTAAACACTCCTATCGAAGCATACCCTACTAAGAATATACCTACTGTGGATAGGACACCTAACATAAATTCTAAATTTTCCATATTTTGTTCTTTTTAAATGTTTAAAGAACTATTCCTTTTAATACTGTTATGTAATATAAAAAAAAGCTTGGCCGAAGCCAAGCAATTTTCAAAGGAAAGTGAAAAAAATTTTTAGAAATTTAATATACAATAATCTGGTTGTACTGTAATCTGTAATTCTACAGCAGCACTTTCATTATCCCAATTATAATCTCCAAAGGTAGCATCTGTAATCATTGCACCTTTAATAATCCATTCAGATACGATATCACCTACAGGTCCTAATACGTTCATAGTTAAATCTTTCTTATAGAAATCACTATATCCATCTCTACCTGTTACTGATTCGTGATGTAATCTAACCCATTCCATACATGCTTGTGCACCTGATGGAGTAATTGGATCAAATAATGTCATTTGTATCGTATTCCAAAGTGTTTTACCTTTAACGTATCTTGCAACGTTAATATGGTTTAATTGAACTGAACCTTGTGTTAATGAAACAGCTCCCATACCTTTAATTTGGTATGAAGGAATCCCGTCAACATACATAATAAATCTATTCTGTTGCTTTGGCTCAAATGCTGTATAAAATATTTCGTTTGGGTCTAATACTGCCATTTTATTGTTTTATTTTATTATAAATATTTATCTTTTTAGTTTTTATTCAGGAAATGTTGCTCCAGTTGGTAAAACATTGAAATCCAAAATTACGAATTCAGCTGTTTTAGTTGGTTGTAGGTAAATTTGTCCTACTAGCTCATTTCTGTCTATTACATCTGGTGTGTTATTTGTCTCATCCATTACAACTTGGAAAGCATATAATCCTTGTCTTTGTTGTACTGATTCTAGGTATGGGTTTACTTGTGCTAAGAAATTATTTCTTGTAGCAATTGTATTTTGTTCAAATACTAAGTTATCCGATACTTGAGTAATATAACTCTTAAGTGAGATTAATAATCTACGTACATTTACTCTATCTAAAGCACTTGCTCTTTTCTGCAATGTTTTCTGTCCAAATACTACAACTCCACTTCCTGGGAATGTAGCTATTGGATTAACATTTGCTTCATATAATGTATCTCTGTTACCTGATGTTAATTTTCTTTCTGCTCTTATTACACTTCCTAAAGCTCCTCTAATTAAACCTGCAGGTGCGAACCATGGGTCTGAAGATGAATCAGTAAATGCGTATACTGCTGGAATGTACGTTGAAGCTGGCGCCCAAACTGTTTGTCCAGTAGCTGAGTCGATTGTTTGTAACCATGGCCAATATGTTGCTGAATACGATGTGTCATATCCTGCTGCTTGATTGGTTACTGTGTTTATAGTACTGTTATAAGGTACTAAATCTATTACTGAAATACAATCTGTTCTACCTTGTGCTAAAGAAACCAATTGGCTTGTTTGTGCATGTAAAGATCCTATTAATCCAGGAGCTGATATTACATTGAATTGGTAATCATCTTTGTTACTTAGTAATTTTATAGATGATGTATAATCATCTGGATTAATACCTTGTATATTTGTGGCAGTTATATTTTCGTTAAATTTAGCATCACCATTTTCAAAATTATTACCTGTACCACCTGCAAATGATCCTGAGGCTACTTGAGGTAAACTTCCTGTAAATTGAGCTTTAGCTGTTCCATTATTATCAAAATATTGTGGGGTTGGTGAATTTACATTACTAACATAAGCATAAGCACTTCTATTAATATAATTACCATTAGTTTTTACATAGTAATCAGTTCCATCCTGCTCTATAGTATAATAAGTATCACCTATTACTTTTGCTACATAATTAGCTGCGGTAGGGTCTAATGATACATTATTGTATGTTTCTAATACTGCTTTTTGTGTTGTAGTATCATTACCTCGTCTAAGGAATAGTGAAAATTGTCCTGAAGCTGTGTTTGCAGATCCAACTTCCCATCTAATATTATCGACTGTACCGTTATCTAAAGTTCCATTAGCACTATCTACTGCTTGGTAATTATTCATTATTACCCCTTCAGAAATAGTTTTTAATGTAAAAGAAGGAATATATTGTAAATCATCAGCACCTAATGTAACTACTCCTGCACTTGAATTAGTAATATTTCCTGCTATAAGTGTTACTACTAAATTTCCAACAGCACCTGTAAATCCAGCTGCTTGTAAATCTGATTGTGAAATTGATATTTCGTCACCTACAGCGTATCCAATACCAATGGCAACTGGTATTACAGATACTAAAGTATTTACTCCATCTCCTGTTATTGATAATGTTGCTCCACTACCTGCTCCATCTGTGTCTGTTGCTATTGTTACTGTTTGTGCTACTGTTCCCATATCAACAGCTGCTGTTTGACCAATAAGATCACCTGATGCTAACATTCCAGCTCCTAAATCTCCTGCTGCTATATCTAATGCGTCTAATGATTCATAATCTGAACCCGCTGCTGTTACTGTTATACTTGTAATAGTATTTCCACTTACCACAATTGTTGCTTCTGCACCTGTTCCTGACCCACCTGATAATGATACAGTATTGTATGTAGCATCTATTGCATTAGTTGGGTTAGTAGTGATATTTGGTAATAAAGCATCTGCTAAAGTAACTAATTTACCTCCATCATCATTTTGACTTGGTATTTCTGAAGATGCAGGATCAAAACTTCCTGTTACTACTCTTGTTACTAAAAGTGATTCACCTCCTTGTGAGAAATAATTTCTTGCTGCAATTGAGTTTAAATAAGTGTAATATTGAGATCCACTTTCTACCGATCCTCCAAAAATAGCTTCGTATTGAGAATAAGAACCCACTGCTGTTGGGAGATTAACTGGACCTTTTACTGCTGGTCCAATAATTGCCGCACCAAAAGCTATGGGGCGGTTTCCAATGAATGATTGATCGTTTTCTCTTGCTAATACACCTGGAGATATTAAAGATTCTGCCATTGTTATGTTTTATTATTGTTTATTTTGTTATAAATATTAGAAACATTCTCAAAAAATTAAGCTATTGGAGTAAATTCTCCACTTTCTAGATCAATATTACCTTCTCCGTACTTATTTTGTAGTTCCAAAGCTGTTTTTTGTTGAGATATTTCCAATTCCTGATATTCTTTTATCAAATTTTTCTTAGTATTTTCAAATGAATTAATTTGTAAATCTAATTTACCCAAACTTACTATAATTATATTAATTTTTTCTTGGTATTCTTTTAAAGGTTGCAACTCTTTTTCTGATAACTTTTTATTTTCCATTTTATTTATTTTAATTTATTATAAATATATAATAGGGGATTTAAAGTTAATTTCTACTACGACCATCTGTAGTAGGATTTTGGGTTACATGAGTTGTACCTTTTAAATCACTAACAGCCTCAGTTGTTACAACAACTTTTGCTTTTGAATTATATACTTTAGTAGCATTTAATTCTTTTTGGATTGTATCTGGTATTATATATCCTCGTAATCTTAAGTTAAATTCACCTTTTACTAATCTATTTTGCCCCTGAGTTAGCTCAGTAGCTGTTGTAAATTGGTCTATAAATGCCCTAAATTGAAATCTTTCTGGATTTCCCCAATATGCATCTGAAGCGTATTCACAGGCCTCAATTACTTTATTTAATTGTTCCATATAATATGTCTGGATTAAACAAGTATATTCTAATGTTACATAATCAGGTTGTGCTACTACATGAAATTTTTCTACTGGTTTTCTATTATTTAGTGTTGAGAAGTTACTATAGAAGTTTTTAGAACTAAATTGTTTAGACCAAGTCCCATATAAATTAGGTTGATTAGCATCTAATTTATTTGCTACTGTTCTATCTTTTGCAATACTATTTCGTTTAATTACAATAATAGGTAACATTATAGCTCCTTTTTTATCTCTATAAGAACCATCTTTTTGATATTGGTTCCATCTCTCTGAAGCTCCATACATTACAGGAACATCTCTTCTAGAACCATTTTGATATACAAAAGGTTTTATATGGTTATTGAAATAATAAAATATAGCTTCGTCAATATCTTTTATACCAACGGAGTATTGTTTTGTCTTATCTTCTTTAAAGCTCATTTTAGTAGACCTATTAAAAGGAATACCTGTTTCTTCGTAATTAGAAGGAGTGTTTTTTAATTCATTAACATTATTAGGATTTACCTGACCACCTCTATTTTCAATACCTGGAAAGGGGGTTTGTTTTTGCTGACTTAATGTTAGCTGATATTTAGGTTGTGGTTTTCTTGGTTTCGCCATTAGAATCTTTCTTTATAAGGTGAAATGTTAACTTTATCTGCTGGAATATAGTAAGTAGAAACTAGTATTGAAACACTTTCTCCAAATTTTTCTAATCCTGGATTTAGTGGGTTAGGGGTTCCATCATAATCATTGTTTGGGTATGATGGGTTTTTTCCGCCCCAATATTGGTTAGCAATAGTACTTTGTACTCCATAATAACCTTCTTGATATAAAATTATATCACCTACTTCAGGTACAATATTACCTTTGATTAAATCATCTCTAAGGAAATAAAAATTAATACTTTGTGCAACATCAATAAGTTCAAAATCTCCTCCAGGAAAGGCTTCATCATCTCTATCTATTAATACATTAAATAAGAATGGACCATTATAATATTTTTCTTCTGCTGCTTCACCATATAAATTTACTTTAGTTTCTTCTAATTTAAATTGATATATAGCACACTGTTGAGTAATTATATTACCCATTAGTTCTCTATTAAGATGTCTTAATAATGAAACATCTCTTTGTGAAGTAAACATTGCCATATTATGCTATATATATTGTGTATGGTACTTTTTGTAATTCTTGCATTTTTGATTCTCCTTCTTGTGCTCTTCTTTCTAAAGCAGCCATTCTAGAAGTTTCATCAAAATATGCTCTTAATCTTTCTATTAAGGCTGTTTTTTCTGCTGTTGCTGCTGCTATTAAATCTGATTGGTTTAATGTAACATCTGCATTAGGAATTGGAATAGTACTGTATTTACCTCTTACGTATCCTAATACTTCTTTACATAAAGCTAATGTATATTCAAATATCCATTGTCTACCCACTGAATTGATAAAATTATAATCAGGGTTATCAAAAGGAGCATTTGAAACATTAGTTACTTTATCTGGCATTTGTTGTACAGATGTAGCTATTCTTTCATCTCTTAAAATATATTCAAACCATACTTTATGTTGTTGGTTTTCATCAGCTGTTCCTGAAAAGTTAGGGATTGGGAATAATCTTAATTGATCATTTTTAAGTTCAAAACTATATTGATTCCATCTAACTTGTTGATTCATTTCAATAGCTTGGATTACTTGCATATCATAACTTAGGGGCATCATTAAATACCCAGTTCCACCACCAAATCCTCCTAATCCAGTTATACCAGCTGCTATTGCTCCCCCAAAACCCCATCCTGTATAAGGATCAAGATATTGAGCAGATGCAGGTACTGCTTGTTCATAAAATACTCTTTTTATTTCTATACCATTTTGATATTCAGAACCAATGTAACCACTAGCTGTCATAAAAGTTGAAAAAGAATAATCTTGTATACTAGAAGTTAAAGTAAATGAACCTGAGTAATATGGGACATTACCTCCTGATCCTGCTTCTTCCCCATACATTTCTGTTAATCTAACTATAGGTTCAAATGTAGGAGATAATAATGCCTGGTTTAATGAAGAACCAGTTGTTAAACCTTCTAATGATAATTGATTATCTCTAATTTTATATGCATATAACTCATTACCATATGTAGTAATTGCTTCTTCAAATGCTGTAAACATTGAACCTGATTGTAGTTCAACATCTACTATAGGGTACCCTAACCTTGAAGCAACAAATTTTGCTACTTTGACTGAGTCTGCCCTAAAATCTTCCTGGTTATTATAAAATCCAAAGGGTACCGATTTTGGGTTCCAAATTGGACAACCATCATATATAGGAATGTTCATATGTTTATATTTTATTTATAAATATTGAATTATTTAGTACCATTATAAATATATGAACCAGAAGTAGTAATACTTACACCTCTATCAATTGCTTCTTTATAATATTCTAGTAAATCTTCTACAATTTCATTTCTATGGTTAGTATTTAAAGTAATAGCTTCTAAATTTTTAATTCTTCTAGCAGCTGAGTAGAGGAATTTGAAACCTGAATCTGATTTCTTTTTTAGGTCTGTTTGGTGTGCGTCACCGCATATCATCATTTTACTTCTTAAACCAATACGAGAAGTAATCATCTCCATTTGTTCATGGGTAACATTTTGTGCTTCATCTACTATTATCATTGCA
>ENA-ORDA01001826-ORDA01001826.1-marine-metagenome-genome-assembly--contig:-NODE-1826-length-17115-cov-2.658821_pt1 | contig 17115 bp, 17 predicted proteins | sample MGYA00237778_ERZ508506 | MGnify/ENA primary metagenome ERZ508506 (study PRJEB26177, sample SAMN06267891) | marine metagenome | isolation source: Monterey Bay, California, USA | place: Pacific...
CGCTGAAAAGCTGCAGACACAGAACCGCTACGAGGAAACTGCCGACTAGAAACCAGTTCTGACGGACAAAGGAAGAGCTTGATTGATAGGCATTGATGCGCTCGCTGCAGTGCTGCATGTCTTACTCCTTAAAGAGGACTCTAATTAGGTTTTGCGGGTTATTAAACTCGACGCAGTTTACCTCATATGCCGGTGGCATTAAATTATTACTTGCAAAGGGTCTCGTTCCCCCTTCTAATTACCTGCTAACCCTTCGCACAAGAATCCCACTCTATGCTCGTAAGCTCAGTCGTTATCGCCCTCGGCTTTATAGGCCTTATCTGGGGAGCCGATAAGTTCGTTTTCGGCGCGTCTGCACTTGCGCGTAATGCAGGCGTCTCGCCGCTCTTGATCGGTCTCACTATTGTCGCGTTCGGCACCTCGGCCCCAGAAATATTCTCATCCGCAGTTTCGGCACTCGAAGACAAGCCTGAACTCGCGATCGGCAATGCCTTCGGGTCGAATCTATTCAATATTGGTGTCGCACTCGGCGTCGCCGCAATACTCCGCCCCCTCACTCCGCCAAAATCGTTAATCAAAAAGGAATTACCTGCACTTATTCTCGTCACTCTTGTCACAGGCGTACTCCTATTTGACTTGTTTATCGGCACTTTCGACGCGCTAGTTCTTATCGCGCTGAGCCTCTTCCTTGGCTACAAACTCCTGCGCAAGAAGAAAGCCTGCGACGTCATCGAGCCCGACACGCTCAGCGAGGAAACGAGTGCAAGCGACAAGGAACCGGAAACGCGCACGTGGCAGGCCGTGGCCTATATGTTGCTTGGCTTGATTCTGCTAATTGTCAGCGCCGAGGCACTGGTAGCGTCGGCTAGCGCGATTGCAGAGACACTGGGCGTTTCAGAAGCCGTGATTGGATTGACCATCGTCGCGCTCGGTACAAGTCTACCCGAACTCGCAGCGTCAATTACCTGCGTACTAAAAGGCCACTACGACCTCGCCATAGGTAATATCGTCGGTTCCAACATATTGAACCTGCTCGCTGTGCTCCCTTTCCCTGGCCTATTGAGCCCCGGCCTGATTCAAGCCCCTCTTCTGTTTAGAGACTTTGCCGCCGTAACACTGCTCACGCTGCTGCTGGCGGCCTTCTGTTATTATGCGGTGACACGTGGCAAGCAGCTTGGACGCGTCAGCGGAGTCATTTTCTTGTCTATTTATTGCGGCTGGTTTACGGTAACGCTAGTTAACGCTTAATCGCTAACAGCCTAAGCACAAACCACTTTTCATCCAACAGACTTGAAAACAGCGCTCACAGAAGACTGCGGGCATCAAGCATAGGTTAATCGCCATGGACGCCCCTAAGATCCCTCCTCATTCTGTGCTTATCGCATCAGCGAGAAAGACAGTAAAGATCGAACTGGAGGCAGTCGCCGCCCTGTCGGATCGCATTGATGAATCCTTTGCCCGCGCCTGCGAGATTATCCTCAAGGCGACTGGCCGAGTCGTCGTCATCGGTATGGGAAAGTCTGGTCACATCGGCCGAAAAATTGCTGCTACTCTTGCAAGCACGGGAACAACGGCGATGTTTGTCCACCCTGCGGAAGCGAGTCATGGCGACATAGGAATGATCGCCGCTAACGATGTGGTTCTAGCACTCTCTAACTCTGGTTCGACCGAGGAAATCCTCGGCTTGCTGCCAATACTCAAACGTAAAGCGGTGCCGTTGATCAGCCTCACCGGCAACCCCCGGTCAGAGCTTGCCCTTGCTGCGGATGCGAATCTCGATGGCGAAGTGTACGAAGAGGCCTGCCCCCTCGGGCTCGCACCGACATCGAGCACGACGGCTGCGTTAGTCTTAGGCGATGCCCTTGCGATGGCTTTACTCGAGGCACGTGGTTTTACTCGCGAAGACTTTGCTTTCTCGCACCCCGGCGGCAATCTGGGTCGCCGATTGCTCGTGCGTGTGCGCGACGTTATGCATCAGGGAGACGAACTCCCGCAGGTGAAACAAGGCACCGCGCTGACCGCCGCGCTGATAGAAATGAGCGGCAAAGGCTTTGGACTCACTACCGTGACCAACAGCGAAGGCGCGCTCGTCGGCGTCTTTAGCGATGGTGATTTGCGGCGCGCACTCGATGCAGGCGTTGATATTCACAACACCCTTGTCGACCAGGTAATGTCTGAAAGCTACCATTTTATAAATTCCACCTCGCTGGCGGCCGAAGCTGCAAGTAAAATGCAAGAGACGAGCGTCTATGTCCTCATCGTTTCGGACAGTCCAGGCGAGCTTAGCGGACTCATAAAAATGCACGACCTGTTGCGCTCTAATGTCGTCTAGCCAGAGCACCAAGACTAGAACGGCATACATCATGAGCCACTGGAGTGAAAGCTAATGCAAGAAAACAATCAGAGACTAACCACAGGTATCTCCGAGCTGCACGAACGCGCGAGCGCCATTGCGCTACTCCTTTTAGATGTCGATGGCATACTGACCGATGGCCGACTGTATTTTTCGAACTCCGGCGAGGAAATGAAAACCTTTCACACACTGGATGGTCAGGGTATTCGTTTCGCCTTGGATGCAGGCATAGGAGTGGGAATAATCACCGGAAGAGAATCGACTCTCGTGACCCAACGCTGCAAAGACTTAGGCATCAACATTATCTATCAAGGCGTAAGCGATAAGTCGCGCGTGCTCGACCAAATTTGCGCCGAACACAACCTATCAACCGAGGCGATCGCCTATGCAGGCGATGACGCACCCGATGTGCCCGTACTCGAGCGCGTTGGGCTAGCCGCGAGCGTCCCCGCAGGGCATCGCTGTGCGCTTGAAGCTGCTCACATGATTACCGCTGCGCAAGGAGGCAGCGGTGCCGTTCGCGAAATCATCGATTTTATTCTAGCGAGCCAAGGCAAACTCACTTACTGATGAATAGACCTCGCATCCTCGCATTACTTATCCCCACGCTCACCGCTGTTGGCCTCTATTTGACGCTCGATTGGGCCGACGATCGCGCCATCGCGACCTCTGAGCGCGCGGGAATGGCCGACACTTTGCAAGCGGAACAGACAATCGAGTCGCGTTCAAAAGCGTCAATACAAGCCTATTCACAAGAGCTCCAGACAACGATATTTGATGTGGATGGCGCGCTGCAGTACACGCTTCGTGCCGACAGCCAGACACAGTTCGAAGATCAAACTAGCCTCCTAACACAGCCGCGTATCACCCTTTTCGACGCGGGCAAGCCGAACTGGAACATCACTGCTGATTACGGCAGAATCGAACGTAACTCGAGCGCGGTCGACGACCCCTCGCGCGAGGACAGCGCAGACGAAGATCTGGTGAGGTTTATCGGCAACGCGAGCCTCAAAGCAGCGCTCGCCAACTCGTCGACCCTCGCGTTACAGTCGTCTGAATTTAGCTTAATTCCTAGCGTGGAAACGATTCGCAGCGACAAACCTGTCCGCGTCATCGACCAAGGAATCAATCAAACCGCCGTAGGTTTCGAAGCCAATTTAACTGAAGATAGCCTGTATTTTGAGAAAGAGATAAGAGGATCCTATGAGCCACCTCGCTAACGCACTAAACACGCTAGCAAGACAAAAATTGCACGCTTTGTTGCTAGGCTTCGCTGCACTGACGCTGAGCTCAAACGCACTTTCGCTCGCGTCAGACAAACAGGAGAAGGTCACCTGGGAAGCTGCCGGCAATTCAAACATGACAGTCGAGAACGGTCTGCGCACATCGACACTAGAAGACTCTGTTATGGTGACCCAAGGCAGCTTAAGAATCACCGGCGATCGGGCCATTTTTGAATATGCAGTCGAGAGTAACGAACTCAATCGAATTACCGTCTACGGCTCGCCCGTAGGCTACAGTCAGCAGCTCTCGACCGATGGAGAGAATGTGGCTGGAACGAGCAAAGAACTGCGCCTCTACTCTGATGAAAACACATCGAACAGCATTGTGGAGATCATTGGCGATGCTGCAATTAGCTCGCCAGACTCGACGATGAACTGTGCAGCTATTACCTACCTCGTCGATCTAGACCTGATCCGTGAAGCCAAAGGCCCGTGTAATGGCAGCCTAAGCAGCACCTCGCCACAAGGAAATTAGGCACGGATCATTTCTCGACATGCCTGCTCCAGGCTTCAGCGTGTGGCAATTCATTCGACGACAACAAACTTAAAAGAGAGACAACAATGCTCCGCGCCAATCACCTCGCTAAGTCTTATAAACAGCGCCAAGTGGTAAAAGACGTGTCTCTTGAGATTCAAAAAGGGGAAATCGTCGGCCTGCTCGGGCCCAACGGTGCTGGCAAAACGACGTGCTTTTATATGCTCGTAGGTCTCGTTTCAGCCGATGCAGGCGATGTCACTATTGATGATACTGATGTCACCAGCCTACCTATCCACCGCCGCGCGCACCACGGCCTCGCCTATTTGCCTCAGGATTCATCCATTTTTCAGACCTTGAGCGTCGAAGACAATATACTCGCGATCCTGCAGACCAGCAGAGATTTGGATGCGCAGGGGCGTGCTGAAAAACTCGACGCACTGCTCGAGGAATTCAACATACAGCACATCCGAAAGAACCTCGGTCGAAGCCTCTCGGGCGGGGAACGCAGACGCACAGAGATAGCACGGACCCTAGCAACAGATCCAAGCTACATCCTCCTTGACGAGCCGTTCGCCGGTGTCGATCCGATTTCAGTTAATGACATCAAACAGATCATCGAACATCTGCGTGCACGCGGGATCGGCATTCTGCTCACCGATCACAATGTCAGAGAGACGCTCGATATCTGTGCTAAGGCGTATATTGTGAGCGAAGGGCGTATTATCGCCGAAGGAAACTCTGACACGATCCTCTCTAACAGCACCGTTCGCGAAGTGTATCTCGGCGACAATTTCCGACTTTAACCCGCGCTTGCACTCCTTAGACTGTCGAGAAAAATTCACCTTGCGATGCGAGATGAAACTATGCGAAAGAGGCACAGTTCTTGCTATACTCGTCCGCTCTTAAATCGCGACTTGCTTATGCACTCGCCAAAAAGCGGGCCTAGTTCTCACTAAACACACTAGGCTGATCGTAATTCAACTCTACGCCACATCGATTGCAGTAGTATGAAAATATCGCTCCAGCTTAAGCTTGGCCAACACCTTAGCATGACGCCGCAGTTACAGCAGGCGATCAAGCTTCTGCAATTATCGACTCTCGACCTTCAACAAGAGATATCTCAAGCACTCGAATCGAACCCTATGCTGGAATTAATCGAGCATGATGATGGCGATGGCTTTGACAGCGACGCCGAGACAAGCGAGAACAAAGAGCGAACGAATAACGAAAGCGACTCCTCTCAAGAGAACTACGAGAACGACCGTCAAACTCAGGCCGACACCACAGCAACCGATGACAATCAGACAGAGGGCGAGTGGGGGGAAAACATCCCCACCGAACTCAGCACAGATTCGCAATGGGAAGACACCTATCAGGGCAGCGGCAGCGGCAGTGGCAGCGGCAGTGGCAGCTTTGACGGCGAAGGCGAAAGCATTGAGGCGCGAAGTTCGGCTGAAGAGACACTGCAGGATCACCTCCTTTGGCAATTAAACCTCAGCCATCTGTCTGAGCGAGACCGCATTATCGCCGAGGCGATTATCGATTCTATCGCGCCCGATGGCCGGCTTAGCTCCGACATCCATGATCTTGTTGAGGGTTTTGACCCCGAAGACGAAGTAGAAGAAGACGAAGTTGTCGCCGTCCTGCATCGAATTCAGCATTTCGACCCGGTAGGCGTTGGCTATAGGTCGCTCGCAGAATGCCTTCTCATTCAACTAAATTTGATCAATGACACCGTGCCGGCGCTAGCCTCGGCGAAGCTCATTATTCGAGACCATATCGTTTTGCTTGGCGTAAGAGACTACGCGCAACTTATGCGCAAGACTCGACTGAAAGAAGCCGAGCTTAGCGCAGCCATAAGCTTAATTGAGAGCCTCAATCCGCAGCCAGGCGCCGACATAGCTCCCTCGACAGCGACCTATGTCGTGCCGGATGTTTTGGTAAGTAAAGACCTGGACACTCAGTCTTGGCGTGTAGAACTCAACCCCGATGTTGCCCCCAAACTGCGGATCAATGCGGACTATGCAGCATTGGTTCAACGGGGTAATTCAAGCGCAGACAACACCTACCTCAAAGACAATCTTCAAGAGGCGCGATGGTTTCTTAAGAGTCTTCAAAGCCGCAATGATACGCTCATGAAAGTGGCGACTCGCATCGTCGAGCATCAGGTTGGTTTTCTGGAGCACGGAGAGGAAGCGATGAAGCCGCTGGTGCTTCACGATATCGCCGAAGCCGTCGAAATGCATGAGTCGACAATTTCGCGAGTCACGACTCAAAAATATATGCATACACCGCGCGGTATTTTTGAGCTTAAATACTTCTTCTCAAGTCATGTATCAACGGCAGGTGGCGGTGAATGCTCATCGACAGCAATCCGTGCAATTATTCGCAAACTTGTTGCAGCAGAAAATACCCGAAAGCCTCTCAGTGATAGTAAAATAGCTGACCTGTTGCAAGACCAAGGAATTAACGTTGCGCGGCGCACGATAGCGAAGTATCGAGAAGGGCTAAACATCCCACCCTCTAATGAGCGAAAGCGTTTAACCGCAGAATAAAGCGTCGTTGAAGCATGCGAGGTAATTTGTCACTCCCTCGCCTCGTTACAACGGCGAAGAGAAATATACGAGAAACACGAAGAGAGTAGTAAGCAGATGCATCTAGAAGAAATTCTTAGCCCAAGCCTATGCAAAAGCAAAGTTGAGGGAGTAAGCAAGAAACGTGTTATTGGCATCATGAGCAGTCTCATCGCCGAACAGATTGAAGGCGTCGACGAAGACGATGTATTTGAAGCGCTAATGAGCCGAGAGCAACTCGGCACTACTGGCCTCGGCAACGGAATTGCGATACCTCATTGCCGTTTAACCCAGTGCGATAGATTAGTCGGTGCACTCATTTCATTGGCCGAACCAGTTGACTACGATTCTATCGATGGCAAACCAATCGACCTTGTCTTCGCGTTAGTAGTCCCTGAGGGGGGCGATACAGCGCATGTTAAGGCGCTAGGCGAAATTGCGAGCCTCTTCCTTGATGAGGATTTATGTTTCACTCTGCGCCACACGAACGACAATGAAGACCTCTATAACGTTGCTATAATGACGTAAAAGCGTCGACGCGCAGAACGCCAGCAGACCGATTTCCGGCACGTCGACTTTTAGACACTATTGCATGCAAACTGAAAAGGCACGCTGCGCAATGAAGTTAACGATCATAAGCGGTCGCTCAGGATCTGGGAAAAGTACGGTCCTCCGCATTCTTGAGGACCTCGGTTACTATTGCATCGATAACCTACCTGCCAGCCTCCTGCCCTCACTTGCCGACCGCCTAGCCGCCAAGACTCTCGACATTGCCAACGCAGCCGTGAGTATAGATGCGCGCAATGTCCCTTCAGACCTGCGGCAGGTTCCGGAAATCATCAAACAACTCGGATCAGGCCCCCTCTCGACCGATATCGTGTTTCTCGATGCCAACTCGCAAACGCTGTTGAGGCGGTTTAGCGAGAGTCGTCGCAAACACCCCTTGAGCGACAAGGAGATTGGCCTGAGAGAGGCCATCGACAGAGAATCGGAATTACTCGAGCCTCTGTCATTATTGGCAAACATGACTATCGATACGAGCAAAATGCCTTTGCATCAGCTCCGTGACATTATAATGGCAAGGCTCGATTCCGACGGCGCTAGCAACATGACGCTGCAGTTTCAGTCATTTGGTTTCAAGAACGGAATAGCTACGGATGCCGATTTGGTGTTCGATGCCCGCTGCCTGCCTAACCCTTATTGGGATTCAAGCCTGCGCTCTCTAACGGGATTAAGCCCCGAGGTCGCGCGCTTCCTCGACTCGCACGAAGAGGTGCAAAAGATGCTTAGTGATATTCAAGGATTCCTCGAATCATGGCTCCCTAGTTTCGAGAGCAATAATCGAAGCTATATGACTGTGGCAATTGGCTGCACAGGCGGTCAGCACCGCTCGGTCTACCTTTCTGAGAAATTAGGCGAAATATTTAGTCAGCGTTTCGAGAGCGTTCAAGTAAGGCATCGTGAACTCGACTAAGGCAACTAAGCCCGGCTCATCAACAACCGAAAACATTCGAATGATTACAAAAACGACAGCAATTGTTAACCGCGCCGGCCTCCATGCGCGCTCTTCGGCGAAACTCGCCGAGGTTGCCGCTGGATTTTCAAGCGACATTCGAATTGGCGTTGGCGCCAGAGCTGTTGATGGCAAAAGCATTCTGTCGCTGATGATGCTCGCTGCAACACAAGGAACGACTGTTTCACTCGAAGCAGACGGCGCAGACGAGTCAGACGCGATTGCGGCTCTTGTCGCCTTGTTCGAAGACGGATTCGGCGAAAGCCTCTAAGGCAACGTTCTAATGCTGGTCGTTTAGCGGTAGAATAGCGGCGGTCGCCGTATTCGACACGGCAACGCTTGTGCAGTCATCGAGGACGACCGCCCGCATGTCAAACCCCCAAGAGTTAAAGCCACAGACTGATCACGCGCTCGAATTGCATCAAGCAATCGACAGCGGGTCACTGTATGAAGTTCGGCAGATGATAAAGACACTGCCGACTGCGGGAATCGCGCACCTCCTCGAATCATCACCGCCGAAAACCCGCGGCGTTCTTTGGCAACTCATCGACAAAGACGCCGAAGGCGAAGTTCTTCAGTATCTCAACGAAGATATTCAGGGGCAGATTCTTAGCGAGCTCAATGCCGAGCAGGTAGCGGAACTCACGTTCGGCCTCGAAACCGACGACCTCGCCGACATCTTGCAGCAACTACCCCAACAGGTAGCGGCCCAAGTTCTCGAGGCGATGGACGAACAGGATCGTCATCGTGTCGAATCTATCCTCTCCTATGATGAGGATACTGCCGGTGGCTTGATGAACACCGACACCATTACTGTGCGCCCCACTCACACGCTCGAACTTGTGCTTCGCTATCTGCGCCGCCATGATTCTCTGCCTGCGATGACCGACACAATCTATGTCGTCACGCGCGACGATCGACTGCTCGGCCGCATGCCTCTGCTCACACTGCTTGTCTCCGATCCGCAAACGACGATTAATGAGCTGATGCTCGAAGACCTCGAGGGTATTCCTGTCACTATGGAGGCGCGCAAAGTCGCGCAGCTATTTGAGCAGCACGATTGGGTCTCGGCACCTGTCGTGGATGAAGCGGGAAAACTACTTGGGCGCATCACCATCGACGACGTCGTGGACGTTATTCGTGACTCGACCGAACACTCGCTAATGAGCATGGCGGGTCTCGACGAAGAAGATGATACCTTCGCCCCCGTAGCCAAGACTGCGCGACGACGCGCACTGTGGCTTGGAGTCAACCTGATGACGGCGGTGTTCGCCTCGATGGTCATCTACTTGTTTCAAGACACCTTGGATGCAGTCGTCGCGTTAGCCATCCTTATGCCGATTGTCGCCAACATGGGTGGTGTCGCCGGATCACAGACACTCACTCTCGTTGTTCGAGGGCTCGCACTCGGCCATATCGGCCCCGCTAACAGCCGCTGGCTTTTGATACGCGAACTGGGCGTCGCCGCGCTCAATGGCCTGACTTGGGCGGCGGTGATCGGGACGATTACCCTGATCTGGTATCAAGATTTTGCGCTTAGCCTTATTATTGCCGCAGCAATGATGATCAACCTGATTACCGCCGCGCTCGCTGGCGCTTATTTGCCGCTGCTGCTGAATAGGCTCAACATCGACCCTGCGCTAGCAGGCTCGGTCGCATTAACGACAGTGACCGACTCTGTCGGGTTTTTGTCATTTTTAGGGCTAGCGCAGCTCTTTTATCTCTGAGCAGCGCCCGCCAAACAGAGTAATTCACGCGCCTAAACAAATTCTTAGGCCAACAGCAGACTGAGCTTTGAGCATGCGAACCGACAAAAAAAGACTTCCCGTTTCCGATGATCTCTTCGACGGCCCGAGCAAATCACAACTCAAGCGCGATGCGAATAAACTGCAAGACTTGGGTGTTCGCCTCGCCGCGCTTCGCCCCAAACAGCTCGCGACGCTCGACCTGAACGAGGTGCTACTTAAGGCAATCGAGGATTATAATTTACTGCCCAACAGCAATAATGCGCTCAAGCGCCATGCCCAATTCATCGGCAAGCGAATGCGTGGACAAGATTACGACGCCTTGCTCGCAGCAGTAGAAGAGCTCGAGAACCCCCGCACGACGACGCGCCCGGGCACGCCTCGCAAGACGCTCGGGGTGACGGCGCAGGCCTGCGAAAGCCTCGTTGCAGAACCGAGCACCAGCGAAGACGCCATCACACAACTTATCGATCAGCATCCTCGCCTCGAGAGGCAAAAGCTGCGTCAGCTTGTCCGCAATTATTTCGTCGCTGCACGCAAACCAGACGACGCGGCGGCGAAGCGCGCCCGCACGAAGCTCACTACCTACCTTAGTCAAAGTCTTAACTAGCCCGCATCACTCGCCCAACTGCAGGCCCAGCAATAAGCCTCCAACATAGAGGTTATGCTGCGCCGTCGCCTATACCTATTCTGAGCAACGATGCTACTATCCGTGATCTAAGGCATCGCCGATAAATCTCAATAACAAGAAAAACAAGAGGATAATTATGTCTAGCCAAAGCGCTAACTCCTATTGGAAGGCGAATCTTAAAATCGTCGCCTCGCTTCTCATTGTCTGGTTTATCGTGTCGTTCGGCGCAGGCATCCTCTTTGTCGATGCACTCGACACAATTCGATTCGCCGGCTTTAAACTCGGCTTCTGGATGGCACAACAAGGTTCGATCCTCGTGTTTGTTGTTTTGATACTCGCCTATATGCGTCTCATGGATAGGCTCGACGCTCAGTACGCAAACGACAATGCCGCAGAGAAATCTGCTCAGTCTGACGAAGAGGCGGGCCAATGAACGTTCAAACCTGGACCTATCTCTTTGTCTTTTTATCCTTCAGCCTCTATATCGGTATAGCGATCTGGTCACGCGCCTCTTCCACGAAGGAATTCTATGTTGCGGGAGGCGGCGTTCCCCCTCTTGCGAATGGCATGGCAACCGCTGCGGATTGGATGTCCGCCGCCTCTTTTATCTCGATGGCAGGGCTAATCTCGTTTCTCGGTCGCGACGGTACTTTCTACCTGATGGGCTGGACCGGCGGCTACGTTCTGCTCGCGCTCTTGCTGGCACCTTATCTGCGTAAGTTCGGCAAATTCACCGTGCCTGATTTTATCGGCGACCGCTATTACTCACAGTCAGCGCGGCTGATTGCCGTGTTTTGTGCAGTCGTTATTTCCTTCGTGTATGTCTGCGGTCAGATGCAGGGGGCCGGCATCGTCTTTTCTCGCTTTCTCGAAGTCGACATAGAAACCGGGGTGCTCATTGGCATGGCGATCGTCTTCTTCTACGCGGTACTTGGCGGCATGAAAGGCATCACCTACACGCAGGTTGCCCAATACTGCGTACTGATTTTTGCCTTCACAGTACCTGCCGTATTCATCTCGCTGATGATGACTGGCCAGCCGATTCCTCAGATCGGTTTCGGCTCAGAGCTAACAGAAGCTTATGGCGGCGGTTATCTGCTCGACCGCCTTGACGGCATGAGCCAAGCGCTCGGTTTCGCCACCTACACCGAAGGCCAGCGCAGCACCCAAGACGTCTTTTTCATCACAGCTGCGCTTATGTTTGGCACCGCCGGCTTACCTCACGTAATCATTCGCTTCTTCACCGTGCCGAATGTGCGCGATGCTCGTCGCTCTGCAGGCTATGCCCTCATCTTTATCGCTATTCTCTACACCACCGCGCCCGCGGTCGCCGCGTTCGCAAAAACCAATCTGATTAATACGGTAAGTAATGCAGAATACACGGCGATGCCGGAATGGTTTAAGAAATGGGAAACAACCAAACTTATTTCATTCGAGGACAAAAATGGCGACGGACGGATCCAATACGTTGGCGATCCGGCTGTTAACGAACTCGACGTGAACCGCGACATCATGGTACTTGCGAATCCTGAAATAGCGGGACTGCCCGACTGGGTCATTGCCTTGGTGGTAGCAGGCGCACTCGCCGCTGCGCTGTCTACTGCAGCAGGGTTACTCCTCGTTATTTCGACCTCCGTTGCACACGACATGATGAAACGCAGCTTCATGCCCGACATTAGCGACAAGAAAGAATTACTCTATGCGAGGCTCGCAATTTTCGTTGCGGTATTAATAGCGGGCTATTTCGGTATGTATCCGCCGGCCTATGTAGCGCAAGTCGTCGCCTTTGCTTTCGGCCTAGCCGCTGCGTCTTTCTTTCCTGCCATTGTGCTTGGGATTTTCTGGAAGCGGATGAATAAGGAGGGAGCAATTGCGGGCATGGTTGCAGGCTTCGGCTTCACCGCTGCTTACATCATCTACTTCCGCTTTATGAATCCTGCGATCGATAATGCTGACAACTGGCTGTTTGGTATTTCACCTGAAGGCATAGGGACGTTCGGCACACTCATCAATACCTGTGTAGCAATTGCCGTTGCGCGTTTCACCCCGCCGCCTCCGGCTGCAGTCATAGAAATCGTTGAAAGAATTCGCCTCCCCGGAGAGTAAATGACCAACGTCGATAGGCGCTGACTACCCCCTCTTTAACTTTAACCCGTTAAATAAAACGAGCCGCTAATGCGGCTCGTTTTATTTATGCTTGCAGTGGATAAAAGCCTAGGCCTTATGCTTGCCGTGCTCTGTTTTTTCCCAGTAATCGGTGACGGTTTTCTTCATTTCTTTATGCATGAACAACAAGCCAAAAAGATTGGGGACTGTCATTAAGACTATCGTAATGAGCGCAAGATTCCAGATAATTGTCGTGTCAGCGAATGCTGCATAGAAGAAACCTGCTACGTAAACTATGCGATACGGTAGCACCGATTTAGGCCCGAGTAGGTAAGTCATCGCGCGATCGCCGTAATACGACCACGCAATGGCGGTCGAGAAGGCGAACAGCATGAGGCCTACCGAGACTACGTATTGGCCATATTCACCAAAGTAACCCCGCGTAAAGGCTACTGTCGTAAGTGGTACCGAGTGAATAAGCGACATCCCCGATACGACAACACCAGAATCATCGAGGCGCCCTCCCGTGACACTGAGTGTGCCATTGAGAAGCACGTCGCCGCGCGCAAACACCACTTCTTCGGCGAACGAGCGCGATGCCATGAGGGTGAAGTCCTGCGAGTTCACCGCGCGACCCTCGCTGATAATTAGTTCGCCCGAATACAGGCTAGCTACGGTGTCATCACCGTTAAGTAATGAAAACATTTCCGCGACATCGGCTGGTTCTTGCTCGCTGTAGGCACCCGCAACGAAGCGCATATCCGCACGCTGGAATTCGTTGTCGAACTTTTCTTTCCATGCACCTGATGACAAAATTACCAAACCGGTAATTGTACAAATCACGATGGTGTCTATGAAGGGCTCCAAAATAGACACCATGCCCTCGTCAGCAGGCTCATCAGTGCGAGCAGAGGCGTGAGCGATAGGAGCTGAGCCTTGACCTGCCTCGTTAGAGTACAGGCCGCGGTTAACGCCCCGGTCGAACACATAGGCAAAGGTTGCACCAAGGAAGCCGCCGGTCGCTGCAGAACCGGTGAACGCGTCACTAAAGATCGCTGCGAACGAAGGGCCGATATTGCCAAGATTAGGCAGGATCACCGCAAATGCGCCGACGATATAAATAATCGCCATCGTTGGCACGATCGCCGCGGCCACTGCGGCTATCCGCTTAATGCCACCGATGATCACCAGCGCAAGCAGCACCGATAATACCGCGCCTGTCACGATAGGCTCGATGTCGAAGGTGCTCTGCAAGCCCGCCGCGATGCTGTTAATTTGCGGGAGGCTACCTGTACCAAAGGAGCTTAACACTGTCGCCATAGCGAAGATGATTGCCAACCATTTGGCGTTCATCCCCTTTTCCATGTAATACATGGGGCCGCCCGCCATCGTGCCATCGGCGGTCTGTTCGCGGTATTTATGCGACAACGTCACCTCGACGAATTTGCTGGTCATGCCGAAAAACGCCGTTACCCACATCCAGAAAAGTGCAGCTGGCCCGCCTAAATGTAGCGCAAGCGCTACGCCGCCAATATTTCCCGTGCCAACCGTGCCCGATAGCGCCGTTGCCAGCGCCTGGAAGTGCGAGGTGTCGCCTTTCGCGCCGTCTTTATCGAAGCGGCCTGTGGTGATTCCTATCGCATGCTTGAAGTAGCGAATCTGGGGGAAGCCAAGGTAGAGCGTAAAGAAAATACCGACTGAGAGAAGCAGAAAAGGAAACCATACGGCGCTTCCTAGATAGCTATCGATGAGTATGAGTAGGTCGTTAACTGCGTCCACAGAATTTCCTCTTTTTATTTTTTGAAGGCGCTCTATAGTTTAGCGCTCGATGGAGATTGCCACGATGTTTGTAATGATTAATCGTCTTCTACTGAAATCGTCGGCGTAGCAGCCCCGTTAGCCTCGTGCGCCAATGCCTGAGCGTGAACGCCTCGGGCAAGCTCGGCATAAGCTTCTTGTAACTGCGGGTGCAATGTCGATGCTACCACAGGAACACCAAGATCGGTTTGTTCCCGAATTTTTATATCGAGAGGTAAACGTCCGATCACATCGACGCCATAGTCTTGCGCCAACCTCTCACCACCGCCGCTGCCGAAAATCGCCTCAGCATGCCCGCAATTGCTGCAGGTATGCATACTCATATTCTCAACTACGCCGAGTACGGGGACGCCCACCTTATTAAACATTTCAATGCCTTTGCGAGCGTCCGACAGCGCTATGTCTTGCGGTGTCGTCACGATAACAGCACCGCGCACGGCTACAGTCTGCGCAAGGCTCAATTGAATATCGCCGGTTCCCGGCGGCATATCAATAATCAAATAATCTAGATCTGACCAAGCGGTGTCTGTGAGAATTTGAGTGAAGGCGGAGACCACCATCGGCGCGCGCCATACCATGGCTGTTCGCTCGTCGACTAAGAAACCCATAGAGTTGCATTCGATGCCATGCGCTTGCAGTGGCACCATCAGACGCTTATCCCGAATCTCGGGCCGTGTTCCGGCAGCAATTCCCATGACAACAGGTAGACTCGGGCCATAGATATCGGCATCGAGCAATCCCACTGCAAATCCCTGCGCCTTGAGTGCAAGCGCTAAGTTTGCAGCTGTAGTTGATTTGCCAACGCCTCCTTTGCCCGAAGCAACACAGACAATATGTTTAATGTTTTCCAGTTTTTTCACGCCCTGCCCCATGATCAATGTGTCTTAATTTACTAGCCTGCGAGCTTAGCAAATTTGACTCAATCGCGCGCACTAATGCGCATGCTATCTGAAAAATGGCTGACATAGGCGGCCCTACACCCTAGAATCAGGCAATGAATTTACTTAGTAGTAACATGATCTCCTTTTCGCATAAGCCTCGCTCCAAAGGCGTCGCAACCTGCTGCCCAGCGGGCGATAAGCAGGACGCACCTGGCACTCTTAAAGACCTCGGCAAATCGATAATAATTGGGCTCGCCCTTCTCTCAGGATCACCGGGATTCGCCCAAAGCGGAAGCACAGAGACTGGCGCCAGCACCGAAAGCCCTATCAAGTTTGCCTTGTTTTCTGCAGCTTGGGGGGAAAATACCGATGACGGCCTGCGCCTAGTCGCCCAGAATCTCTCGCAGGAGGCAATCACACTCGAAAAGATAAGCTTTATCGATCTCCCGCGTGACAATCAAAAAACCGATCTCACCCTGAGTCTCGGTCTGCGCGCAGAACGCTATGCGCAGACCAACTTGCCACTCGTGGACCTACTCACGGGCGACGACTGCGTTGCACGGACGATGGCCGATGGGTGGAAACTGGTCGAAATCTCCAACTACACGCTCAACCCTTCAGTGCGCAATCTGATTATCGAGAACACGAATTCTTTTCGCATCTACCAATGCGTGCGCGCGGCAAAGCTAACATGGCGCAGCGATGCAGACGCGGCGAGTACAGAATTGGAGGGGTGGGTTCTCTATCACTTCGAAAGCCGGAGTAATTGATCCGTTTGTAATATCCACTCGCCGGTAATCAGTGACATTCAGACATAAAAAAAGGAGGCCGCTTACGCGCCTCCTTTTTTATGCTCAGGGAATAAACCTCCCCGAGCGCAGCATTTTAAGCCTAGCTAACGCTAGACCCTAGCCCACTAAGATACCGCCGTACTGGACAAAGAACGGTGCAAACACAACGCTCAAAATCGCAGACAGTTTGATCAGGATGTTCAGTGAAGGACCTGAAGTATCTTTCAAAGGGTCGCCTACGGTATCGCCAACAACCGCCGCTTTGTGCTCTTCTGAGCCTTTGCCGCCGAGGTTGCCTGCTTCGATATACTTCTTGGCGTTGTCCCATGCGCCGCCGCTGTTTGACGCAGAAATCGCCAATACGCCGCCACAAACGAGTGAACCGGCGAGGACGCCTGCAACCGCTTCAACACCGAATAGGTAGCCGACAACGAGAGGAGTACCCATGATCAACACGCCTGGTGCGATCATTTCTTTTAGCGCCGCCTGAGTCGAGATAGCGACACACTTTGCGTAGTCTGGCTTGCCAGTGCCTTCCATGATGCCTGGGATAGTGCGGAATTGGTGACGCACCTCTTCGATCATCGCGAAAGCCGCTTTACCGACCGACTTCATAGTCATCGCAGTAAACAAGAATGGCAGAACCGCACCGATAAATACGCTTGTGAAAACCAGAGGATCTAGCAGGCTCATTGTGAATGCTTCGCCGCTGAGCTTCTCAGAAATCGTAATGAAGGCTGCGAAGAGTGCGAGTGAAGTCAAAATCGCCGCACCGATAGCAAAGCCTTTACCGATTGCTGCTGTCGTGTTGCCTGCCGAGTCGAGCACGTCAGTACGACGACGAACTTCTGCCTCGAGGCCAACCATTTCAGCAATGCCGCCGGCGTTGTCAGCAACTGGACCGTAAGCGTCGATCATCAGAGCGATAACCAGCGTGCCAAGC
>ENA-ORDA01001833-ORDA01001833.1-marine-metagenome-genome-assembly--contig:-NODE-1833-length-17074-cov-2.834736_pt1 | contig 17074 bp, 18 predicted proteins | sample MGYA00237778_ERZ508506 | MGnify/ENA primary metagenome ERZ508506 (study PRJEB26177, sample SAMN06267891) | marine metagenome | isolation source: Monterey Bay, California, USA | place: Pacific...
CCACCAGAAAAACGCACTGTTATGGCGCGCTATTTTCAATAATGCACTTATTTAGTGCGCTAAGGTAAAAAAAGTTTGCCACTAGGCGGTGCCGAGCTCTCACATTTGGGTCACCATCGGCAATCTCTTCAAAATACACGCTTTTGTAGCTAATCTTTAACCGAAGTCTCGTGTATACTCGCCGCCTCGCGCGCGGCAGGCCCCAAGTAGTTGCCCGCCTGAGCGCGTATTCGTGTGCAGCTAGATTTAACCCGCCCTAACGGCGAGTCCTCTTGCTCCACCTTTTCATAGTAATTAGCCGCTCCAACCCCCTCTCGTCCCGCGCGCCTCCATACAGCGTTGCGAGCGAGTAGTAACTGCGAGCGGCAAAAGTGAGTGTCATTCATCGTGATTGAAAAGATTCGCAATATCGCCATTATCGCCCATGTCGACCATGGTAAGACCACCCTTGTCGACAAGATGCTGCAGCAATCGGGCACGCTCGAATCGCGCGGCGGTAACGTCGAGAGAGTCATGGACTCGAACGACCAAGAAAAGGAACGTGGTATCACGATCCTCGCGAAAAACACCGCAATCAGCTGGAATGGCTATCGCATCAATATCGTCGATACACCGGGACACGCCGATTTTGGTGGCGAGGTCGAACGCGTGCTGTCGATGGTAGACAGCGTTTTGCTTCTCGTTGACGCAGTTGATGGCCCAATGCCACAGACGCGCTTCGTGACTCAAAAGGCGTTCGACCAAGGCCTGAACCCCATCGTCGTCATCAATAAGGTCGACCGAGACGGCGCTCGTCCCGACTGGGTTGTTAACGAGGTGTTCGATCTTTTCGACAAACTCGGCGCAACCGACGAGCAGCTCGATTTCCCAATAATCTACGCCTCGGCGTTAGAAGGTATAGCGGGGCTCGACGTCGAAGCGATGGCTACCGACATGGAACCTTTATTTAAAGAAATCGTTGAAAAAGTGCCGCATCCAGATGTAGAAGTCGACGCGCCACTGCAGATGCAAATCTCAGCACTCGATTACAATAGCTACGTTGGCGTCATCGGTATTGGCCGAGTCACGCGAGGCATTGCTCGCACGAACCAGCAGGTGATTATCGTCGACGTCGAAGGTAAGCAGCGCAAAGGCAAGATTCTGCAAGTGAAAAGCCACCTCGGTCTCGAGCGTATCGATGTCGACGAAGCGGCTGCCGGCGAGATTGTCTGTATCTCTGGCATCGATAAACTCAATATCTCCGACACAATCTGTGACCCAGAAAAAGTAGAAGCGATGACGCCTCTGTCGGTAGACGAGCCTACTATTAGCATGACCTTCCAAGTCAATGATTCGCCGTTCGCGGGTCTAGAAGGCAAGTACGTCACCACACGTAATATCAAAGACCGCCTCGACCGCGAGCTACTCTTCAACGTAGCACTGCGGGTTGAGCCGGGTGATACGCCCGATAAATACAAAGTGTCGGGCCGTGGCGAACTCCACTTGTCAGTACTCATCGAGACCATGCGCCGCGAAGGGTTCGAACTCGCGGTTTCGCGCCCTGAGGTTATCATTCAAGAAATCGACGGCGTGCTCAGCGAGCCCTACGAGTCACTCGTGATCGACTGTGATGATCAGCATCAAGGCTCGGTCATGGAAGAGCTTGGTAACCGACGCGCCGAAATGCAAGACATGATGCCAGACGGCAAAGGGCGAGTCCGTTTACAGTTCCTCGTTCCGACGCGTGGCCTTATTGGCTTCCGCTCACAGTTCTTGTCGCTCACCTCGGGCTCTGGCCTGATGACTCACGTATTTAGTCATTACGATGAATACAAAGACATCGAACTCGCTGCGCGGTCGCGGGGCGTCCTCGTGTCGATGGTTCGCGGCAAAACACTCGGTTTTAGCCTGTTTAACTTGCAAGACCGTGGCAAGCTCTTTGTTCATCCGAATACTGAAGTATATGAAGGCATGATCATTGGTTTGCATAGCCGTGAAAATGATCTGGCTGTTAATCCCATTAAAGGTAAGCAGCTGACCAACGTGCGCGCTTCGGGCACCGACGAAAACATCGTGCTAACGCCTCCGGTTCGACACACGCTCGAACAGGCGATGGAATTTATTGCCGACGACGAGTTGGTCGAGGTGACACCCGAGAGCATTCGTCTGCGTAAGCGTCACCTCACCGAAAATGAGCGTAAGCGCCATAGTCGCGGCAGCACTCGCGGCTAGCGTTAGCCTCCTGACTGAGCGGCGTCTGTTTGCGAGCAGACGCTTTGCTAGGAATGGCCGAGTGGCATAGACTACCGGCATCTATGCCGCGCAGCGCGCAGGCACAGACTCGTTACCATTCCAAGCTAAGGGTCATCGCATGCAAGTCCTCTTTCCAGAACTCAAACCCTATGCTCGCCACGAGCTAAGCGTGTCCGACGTCCATACACTCTATGTCGACGAAGCGGGCAACGCAGAGGGCATTCCTGTGCTGTTCGTCCATGGTGGGCCAGGGGGTGCTTGTGATGCGAGTTCGCGCCGCTTCTATGACCCCGAACGCTATCGCATCATCACATTCGATCAGCGTGGTTGCGGCCGTTCGACGCCCCATGGCGAGCTCGCCGACAATTCAACGCAGGCACTAATCGCCGATATCGAATCTATTCGCGAATTCCTGAACGTCGATAAGTGGGTGCTCTTCGGTGGCTCTTGGGGATCGACCCTCAGCTTACTCTACGCCCAAGCGTATCCTACGCGTGTGCAAGCGATGATTCTGCGCGGCATTTTTCTCTGCCGTCAGCGCGATTTCGATTGGTTGTATAAAGAGGGCGCCTCACGTGTCTTTCCCGATGCATGGGATACTTTCGTTAATCATGTCCCGCAAGACGAGCGTGGTGACCTTCTGGAAGCCTACAACCGACGCTTACTTGGCGGTGACGAGCTCGCCCGCATGTCGGCGGCAAAACACTGGTCGGCGTGGGAAGCCAATTGCTCTAAGCTGCGCCCGAGCGCTGAAACATTGTCTAAATTTACCAAACCGCATAACGCGATCGCGCTCGCACGGATAGAGACACACTATTTTTTAAACAAAGGGTTTATAAGCGAGAATCAGATTCTTCGTAATATGGTGCCTATTCAAAATATTCCAGCAATTCTCATCCACGGTCGCTACGACATGGTTTGTCCATTAGACAATGCCACCGAGCTGCATAAATATTGGCCAACCTCAGAGCTGCAGATCGTCCGAGATTCAGGGCATTCGGCCTCTGAGCCTGGAACGATCGACGCGCTAGTGCGCGCCACTCAGTCCATAGCTAAACGCCTCAGCGATGCGAGCTAGCAAATAAAGAGTAGAGGCGCGTTCAAGAAATGATTTGTTTGATTCAAAGAGTTCGCTCGAGCCAGCTTCATATCGAAGGGGCGCTGCACGCCGAGATTGGCCAAGGTTTGCTTGCACTCGTCGGTCTCGAAAAAGACGACAATGAGACGACCCTCGCTAAAATGCTCGATAAGCTCTATGCCTATCGCGTGTTTTCGGACACCGAAGGTAAGATGAATCTCAGCGTAAAAGATATCGATGGAGAGGTTTTATTGGTGTCGCAGTTTACGCTGGCAGCAGAGACTCAGAAGGGATTAAGACCAGGCTTTTCGAGCGCAATGCCGCCAGCTTCTGCCGAGCCATTATTCGAAACGATGGTGGCACAAGCGAGCAGACGCCATGCGAAAACCAAGAGCGGCGTGTTTGGCGCCGACATGCAGATCTCTCTGCTAAACGATGGCCCCGTCACTTTTATTCTTCGCGCTTAAGCTTTAGTTTCTCGTTTACGTGCGACGCGCCCCGCTAAAACTCCTACCTCAAACAGCGCCCACATCGGAATTGCGAGCATCGACTGCGTGAAGGGATCGGGAGGCGTGATGAGCATCGCGACAACGAAACAGCCGACAATAATATAAGGCCGTTTTGCTGCGAGGTCATCGGGTTCCATTATGCCTGCCCAGATAAGCAAGAATACCGCAACGGGAATTTCGAAGGTGATGCCGAACGCGACAAAAATTGTCAGCGCGAAGCTCAAGAAACTATTGATGTCGGGCGCAACTTGAATGCCTTCGGGTGCTACCGAGATAAAAAACGAAAAAACAATTCCAAACAGTAAATAGCGCGCGAAGGCGATGCCTCCATAAAAAAGCGCGACGCTCGAAATAAACAGGGGAATCGCGATAGCTTTTTCATTTTTATAAAGCCCCGGCGCGATAAACGACCAGAGCTGATAGAGAATATACGGGGCAGCGAGTAAGAAAGAGACATAGAACGTGAGCTTAAATGGCGCGAAAAACGGCGAGGTCGGATCGATCGCTATCATGCTGGTGTTTTCGGGTAATGCGCTGACAAGAGGCTCAGCGACATAGCTGTAAATGTCCGCAGAGAAAGCGAACAGCGCGATAAAGCAAATTACCACCGCCGCAAGACATTTAAGTAGCCTGTCGCGGAGTTCGACCAAATGGTCAATAAGGGTGAGTTCTTGTGCTTGCTCGGCTGAGGTCATCGGCTTTGTTCGTCTTTTTTGGCACTTAAGGCGGCGTCGATAGTCTCGTCCACTTCTGTTGAATCCTCTGCTTGGCCTAACTTTGGATTTACGCCGGTGCCATAGCTTGGCGATTTGCGCGCCGCGGGATTCGCTTTAGGCTCTTCTTTAGCGCTAGGTTGCACAGGCGCGGTAGAGGTCATACCCGGCGCCGCAGGAGTTGTCGGCTGCTCTGGCGCGATCGAATTGCGTTCGAGGTCATTAACTAGTTGCGATTCGGTTGCGCTCGATGCGCCGGGGTCGAAAGATGTGCTTGTGACAAGCGCGTCGACAGAGACTTTGGTCTCGTCGGCGATTTTCTTTACATGCGCCTTCGCCTGCTCGATTTCTTCGAGTACCGCTTCGTTGTGGAGTTGGCGTTTAATTTCGTCGGTGTTCAGTTCGCGCTCTATTTCCGATTTCACCTTATTGTAGCTACGGCGAAAGCGACCAAGCCAGAGACTTCCGGTTCGCACTGCGCCCGGCAGTTTGTCTGGGCCTATGACGATAAGCGCCACGACAAAGACAAGCATAAGTTCCATGGGTGAAATATTAAACATCGTTGAGCGCCAAGAAGCTTAGCTAAGCCCTACCTTCGAACTCAAGGCGATTGAATACGAAAGCCAGCAAGCGTGAAAAGTTGCACGACTGACGTGCAGCGGGGTAATTGTTAAAAAATTACTCTAACTCGAGAGTCGCGTCTAATTAGAGAGTCGCGCTGCCAGAGAGCTATTTAGTGTCTTCTTTGGTCTCGTCGGCAGCGACTTTTTCCTGAACTACAGGTGTTTGTTCGTCGTCGTCTTTGATTGCTTTTTTGAATCCCTTAAGCGCGCCGCCGAGATCGCTGCCGAGACTCGCGATTTTCTTCGTGCCGAAAAGGAGTATTACGATAAGCAGTACTATGAGTAATTGCATTGGTCCGATGGCCATTTTGTTCTCCTTTTGGGTCGCTCGCGGGTCTTTTAGAAAAGCCAAGCTAGTGGCGAGGCTAAGAGTATGACAGCGATGCTACCCAGGTTTAGATGTTCGGGAGGCCTTTTCGGCCAGTCCCGATAGTGTAAAGCGTTTCCGCAGCTCCTCCAACACCTCATCGTGGCTAAGGCCGAGATGGCTGAGCATGACAAGCGTGTGAAACCAGAGGTCGGCGGTTTCCCCGACAAGCGCTTTTTTTAGCGCTTCCGACTCGCGGTCAGCACCTAAATCTTTGGCTGCGAGAAGGGTCTCAGTGGCTTCTTCGCCTACCTTCTCTAGTATTTTGTTCAGGCCTTTGTGATGCAGGCTCGACACGTAAGAACTGTCGGGGCTGGCTTTCTTGCGCTGCTCGAGGGTTTCCGCCAACTGCTCTAATACGTCGCTCATACTCAATCCCCGCTATTTCTTGTACATCTGATTAGGGTCTTTTAGTACCGGCTCAACCGTCTGCCAAGCGTCGCCTTCTAAACGGCGGTAAAAACAGCTTCGACGCCCAGTGTGGCAGGCGATAGACCCGAGCTGTTCGACGCGGTAGCACAGCACGTCGGAGTCGCAGTCAAGACGCATCTCAACGAGTCGTTGCACATTTCCCGATTCTTCGCCTTTGCGCCAGAGTTTGGCGCGCGAACGCGACCAATAGACAGCGCGACCTTCCGCGACTGTCGCCTCGACCGCCTCGGCATTAGCCCAAGCCACCATGAGAAGCTCGCCGGATTGCGCGTCTTGCGTAACGATGGGGATGAGCCCGTTCTCGCCAAAGCGAAGTTGATCGATAAATGAAGCCATCGCCTAAGTATCCTCTGTCAGCGCCTAAAACACAAAAACGCGACGACGATAACCGCGCCGAGGATTGGCAAAGAAGGTGTGCTTGCAACTGCCTCGCGTGCAGCCGAGTTGGTGCTTGCTAGCGCCGCCGCCGCGACGAGTGCTGCCAGTAGTCGGTCGCTGAGCCGTGATTGCGCCTGGCGCAGCATCTGCGCGTCTTGCTGTTCGCGCAGCGTGGCATTTATTGCCGCCAGTTGTTTTCCCTGCGAGCCGGCACTCGCGAGGAGTTGAGGCAGGTTAGGCAATTCTTCGAGTAGATCGGGCAGGTTGTCCCGTAACTTGCGCAGGAGTGTTATCGGGCTCAGGCGGTTGGCGTTCCAGCGTTCTAGGAAGGGCAAGGCGGTTTGCCAGAGGTCGAGCTGCGGATAGAGCTGACGGCCGAGACCTTCGACATTGAGCAGTGTCTTTTGCAGCAATACCAGAGAGGGCTGTACCTGCATATCGAAGCGCCCGGCGGTCGCGAAAAGTTGCACGAGTATCTGTCCAAAACTGATCTCGCTCAGCGGTTTTTCGAATATCGGCTCGCAGACTGCGCGAATCGCCGACTCGAACTCGTGGACGCGGGTTGTCGGCGGAACCCAGCCGCAGGCGACATGAAGCTCTGCTACGCGGCGATAGTCTTGCTTGAAAATCGCGAGCAGATTCTTCGCCAAATAATCTTGGTCTTGCTCGGTCAGCGAGCCGATAATTGCGCAGTCGATCGCAATGTAATTTGGTTTCGGCGTTGCGGTTTTTGCGACGAAAATATTGCCAGGGTGCATGTCGGCATGGAAAAAGTTGTGCTCGAATACCTGCGTGAAGAAAATATTCACGCCAGCTTCCGCCAAATGCTTTAGGTCAACACCGGCGGCATTGAGCTCGTCGACATTGGCCACAGGAATACCGTCGATTCGCTCCATCACTAGGAGTTTAGATCGAGTGTATTCCCAATAGATTTTTGGCACATACAGATCTGGTGAGCCCTCAAAATTGCGCCTGAGCTGTGTGGTGTTAGCGGCCTCGGACTGCAAGTTTAGTTCGTCTAGAATAATCTTTTCATAATCGGCAATTACCTCGATGGGACGCAGGCGGCGGCCAAATTGCGAGGCGCCTTCGACTATTCTGGCGAGCCGTTTTAGCAACCGAATGTCCGACCGAACCACGGCCTCAATTCCGGGCCTGACGACTTTTATGACCACCTCGCTACCGTCTAGCAGTGTTGCGCCATAAACCTGAGCGATTGAGGCCGATGCTAAGGGCTGGCTGTCGATGCTCGCGAAAAAATCATCGGCAGGTGCGCCTAAGGCAGCCGCAACGACAGCCTCGATGGGCGGCATGGGGAACGGAGGCACATTGTCTTGCAGCGCCTGTAATTCTTCGGCGAGTTCGGGGTCGAGAAAGTCGCGGCGCGTGGACACGAGCTGCCCAAGTTTTATGTAAATAGGGCCAAGTTCTTCGAGCGCTAAACGCAGCCGCGTATTGCGGTCGCCTTTGCGTTGGCTAGAAAATAAGCCGAGTAAGCGGTAGGGGAGCAGCGCAAGAACAATCGCTGCGCGCGAGCGACGCACAGGCAAAAAGTCGTCGAGGCCATATTTCGCGGCGACGCTAAGTATTTTATGTAGGCGGGTGATTGACGACACGGTAGCTTCGCGCGTGAGCGCTATCTCGGGGATTTAAAAGGGTCTAACAATTCGAATGCTTGATAGCACGTAAAGCTAGCACGCCGTAAGCACGCAAAGTAAGCACATAAAATAAGCACGTAAAGATAGCACCGAAGCGCAGTGTGGACAATTCGGCTTTTTTGGCCTGTGTGCACAAAGGCGCTAAGGGCATGACGCGATTAGTTATCCCCAGCTGCTCGCAATCGCGCCTCGAGCCTGTCGATACGCAGGCGCAGCGCGTCTATTCCATCGCTAAGCTCTTGGGCCTCAAAGCGGGCAGGGACGACTTTTATTTCCTCTACAAGATAGTCGTCGAGAGTCTGGGTCATTGCAGTGCGAGATTCTTGATGCCAGTCGCCAGCCTCTTTGCTGACTCTCGCAATTTCATTGGTAGCAACGGTGCCAAGGAACGGCGCGAGGTAGTCGTCCCAACGCAAGTCGAGGCTAGACACGAAGTGGTAGAGCGCTTGGATTAGGTCTGCGTCGCCGCTGACAGTAAGGGCTGGATTAGACAGGGCACGCTTCTGAGCGGGTTGTGCCAGCAGGTCTAGCAGCGCCGAGGCGCTCCCTCTGAGCACGGCGTCGGGAGTCTGCATCAACGCAGCGCTACTCGCCAGATTGAGCTTTACCCTTTGGCCGCGAAAGACGAGGCAGAGGCTCACGCTGCCGGCATTTGGCGTGCTTGTCAGCTCGACCAAAATCTCTATCAATTTGCCGTCAAAGGCTTCGATCCGCTGGGCTGTGTGGGGGTCGTGCGCAATGAGTCGAGCAAGCACAATCTCAAGAGGGGTGAGTGCAAGGGTGCCGAGCGGGCTCATGGTTGGGCAAGCAGCCTAGGCTGCTTTAAACCCTACATGAATGGCACAAACGCCGTTCATCATGTTGTGGTATTTGCAGTCGACGAGTCCTGCGTCTTGCATCATTGCGAGCAAAGTCTCTTGATCGGGGTGCATACGAATCGACTCGACGAGATACTGGTAACTGTCCGCGTCGTTGGCAATGACTTTGCCTGCGAGTGGCCAGAGTTTTGAGAACGCATCGTAGCCTTTGCGGACGAATTCGTTCTGCGGCTTAGAGAATTCGAGCACCAACACACGGCCACCGGGTTTAAGTACGCGGCGCATCGAGCGCAGCGCAGCGTCTTTGTCGGTCACATTACGCAGGCCATAGGCGATGGTGATGCAGTCGAAGGTGTCGTCAGCGAACGGCAACGCTTCGGCATTGACTTGGGCGACATCGACATTGAAATTGGCGCCTTTGTCGATGATTCGGTCGCGGCCTACGGCGAGCATCGCTTCGTTAATATCGGCGAGTACAACTTGCCCTTCGGGTCCAACTAGAGGTGAGAAGCGCAGGCTAAAGTCACCCGTGCCGCCGGCAAGGTCTAATACTTTATGTCCCTTGCGCAGACCGCTAAGCTCGATTGTGAAGCGCTTCATGAGACGATGCGTACCGAGCGACATGAGGTCATTCATGATGTCGTAGCGCTGAGCGACCGAGCGGAACACTTGGCCGACGCGTTGCTCTTTCTCGGCGACGGGAACAGTCTCGTAGCCAAAATGGGTGGTGTCAGTTGCCGCGTTTTTCTCGTTCATGGGATTTTCGTGTCTCGTCGCGAATAGAGTGGGCTGATTCTTAATCTACTCGTATTCTAAACCTTTCGCGGTGGGTATTCATCCGCCTTTAAGCGCTCACCCTGCCTTCGATAAAGGTATCGGTACCGCGTGAGTGCCAGTCTGCCGCTACGAGGGCATGAATTTTATGACCTGCGTATCAGCGGGCAAGGGCTCCCGGCTCGCGCCCGCCGCGCTTAGGCGTGCCGTGTAGTCTGCCCAACGCGCTGCCTGATTAGTGGCGAGATCGAACAGTGTCTCCCAGCTGAAAATACCGGAATTGTGGCCGTCGTCGAAGGTGGGCTTAATCGCGTAGTTGCCAACCGGCTCGATAGCCGTGATAGCGACATGGCGCTTGCCCGCCTGCAAAATCTCTTGCCCAACGCCGTGGCCGCGCACCTCCGCCGACGGAGAATACACCCGCAAAAGCTCCGCCTCGAGCTGATAGCGAGTGCCATCTGCGTAGCCAAGTTCGAGTAATCGAGACTTTTTATGAAGCTTAATTGTCTGTGGCGTCATAATTGTACGGCTCTTATTGGCTGCGGGTCTAAGGATTACGCACTGTGCAGGCTTACCTTACAAAATATAGCGGCTGAGGTCTTCGTCTTTGGCAAGCTCGTCGAGCTGTCCCAACACAAACTCACGGTCGATAACGACGCGCTCTTTGGCAACGGCTAAGTCTGAGGCGGCGAACGAGGTTTCCTCGAGCAGTCGCTCCATAACGGTGTGCAGGCGCCGAGCGCCTATATTTTCGGTGCGCTCGTTAACCTGCCATGCGGTCTCGGCGATAGTGCGTATGCCGTCTTCGGTAAATTCTAAGTCTAAGCCTTCGGTGGCGAGTAGCGCCTGATATTGCTCGGTGAGCGATGCGTCGGGTTCGGCTAGGATGCGTTCGAAATCTTTAGCAGAGAGCGCCTCTAGCTCAACACGAATAGGCAGGCGGCCTTGCAGCTCGGGAATGAGGTCGGAGGGCTTGCTGAGATGAAATGCGCCGGAGGCTATAAACAGGATGTGGTCGGTTTTCACGCTGCCGTATTTAGTGCTCACGGTCGAGCCTTCGATAAGCGGCAGGAGGTCGCGCTGAACGCCTTCGCGAGATACGCCGGCGCCGCCTTGGTCGTTGCGATTGGTGACCTTATCTATTTCGTCAATGAATACGATACCGGTCTGCTCGGCGAGTTCGACAGCACTTGCTCGAATCTCTTCCTCGTTGATCAACTTCGCCGCCTCTTCCTCTTTTAAGGCTTTGAGTGCCACCTTAATCGGCAGAGTGCGCGCGCGTTTCTTGGCGTTCTGCATCGATGAGAACATATCCTTGAGCTGGCTGGTCATGTCCTCAAGGCCCGGCGGCGCCATAATATCGACGCCGACCGGCGTGTCGGCCACAGCAATCTCAATTTCTTTTTCGTCGAGTTCGCCTTGGCGTAGCTTCTTGCGAAATACCTGACGCGCGCTCGACTCTTCCGTGGCGTCATCGCTGCCGCTTGCGCGTGGGACGAGTATGTCGAGCACGCGGTCTTCTGCGCGATCTGCCGCGAGAGTCTGCACTTTACGCATCTCGCCTTCGCGCTGCATTTTCACTGCACTATCGACAAGGTCACGGATGATCGACTCGACATCGCGTCCGACATACCCAACCTCGGTGAATTTTGTTGCCTCGACCTTGATAAACGGTGCTTGGGCAAGTTTTGCTAAACGTCGCGCGATTTCGGTCTTGCCGACGCCAGTTGGGCCTATCATTAAGATATTTTTCGGCGTCACCTCATGGCGCAGTGCTTCACTGAGGTTCATGCGGCGCCAGCGATTGCGAAGCGCAATGGCCACGGCGCGTTTTGCGCTCGCCTGACCAACGATGTGTTTGTCGAGTTCGGAGGTTATTTCTCGTGGGGTCATTATAGACGCGCCGAGGCCGCGTGGATCCTCTGACGAGTCAGCATTCGTCGATGTCGCTAAGTCGGTAGTCATGATTAAAACTCTAATTTTTCGATTGTATGATTATGGTTGGTGTACACGCAGATGTCGGCGGCGATAGTGAGGCTTTTGCGGACGATGTCTTCGGCATCGAGTTCGGTGTTATGCAGTAAAGCGCGCGCGGCTGCCATCGCAAACGTGCCGCCTGATCCGATCGCCATAATGCCCTCTTCGGGCTCAATAACGTCGCCGTTGCCTGTGATAATCAGTGAGGCGTCTTTGTCGGCGACAATAAGCAAGGCTTCGAGGCGGCGCAGCGAGCGTTCGGTGCGCCACAGTTTGGCGAGTTCGACCGAGGCGCGAACGAGTTTGCCGCGATGCTTTTCGAGCTGCTCTTCGAAGCGTTCAAACAGAGTAAACGCGTCAGCGGTGCCGCCTGCAAAGCCTGCGATAACTTGATCTTTATAAAGCCTTCGCACTTTGCGCGCGTTGCCCTTCATCACGGTGTTGCCTTGCGAAACCTGGCCATCGCCGCCGATTACCACTTTATTGCCGCGTCGAACTGACACGATCGTGGTGCCATCATATTGTTCCAAGTTAACTCTCCTACTGCAGCGGGGTTTGCTGCTGAGTGCATTAGACAAGGGAAACGTCTGCTGCTTGTGTTGCCGATCTCAATGAGTGAATCGAAAACCACATTCCGCTAAGAAGTGAATCGATAGGCATAGTTTAGGTTAGAAACCGAGAGATGGGGCTGGACAGCCGAAAATCAATCCTCGAGAGGTAATCAGCCGCAGAAATTGGAATAACGGGGCTCCGCCGACTAACCTTAAGTTATTAGCGAGCGGAGGTTTGCTCTACGCTTAAGCGAAGGCTAGAGATATTTTTGCTTCGCAGCGTAGCCTCGGCGGCGGCAAGGCTTGTGCTCGTCATGTAAGGCCCCGACTGCACGAGAAATAGGGTGCGGCCCGGCAGGGACTCTTGGGTGACGAATACGTCAATGCCAAGTGCCTGCTGATGGGTTAATTCGGCTTCGGCTAGGGCGCGCTGCTGAAAAGCGCCGGATTGCAACAAATACCCCGTTGCGAACTGTTGCTCGGGGGGTGCCGCGCGGGTGCGCTGCTGTTCGGTGAGTTCGACCTGCGTATCAGGCACAATAACCTGATAGTCGGGGAGCGCGGTATAGAAGTCCATCGTGAGCTCAGGCTTAGTCTCAACCGGTTCTGCTTCGGCGGCAATAGCAGCGCGACCGATTGCGGCGCTCTGTTCGGCTTGGGCGGCAGAAGTAGCCGCAAGCGAGTTAGTCGTTGGCATGGGCGGTACGGCGCCCGACAGGTAAAACAAAACACAGCCTAGAATGCCCACGACAATTCCAATGGCGACGCCGGAAACCAGAAGCGACCAACTCGGGGGCGCTTGCACGGCCTTACGCTCGAGCAGGGGCTCGGGCCTAATCTTGGCGAAGTCTTGCGTCATTCTTAGAGGGCTCTCATTGTTGGTGTGTTATTAGTAGTCGGTAAAACTTCTGTAAAGCTGCCAACGGCGAAACTAGAAAATTATTCTAGCGACGTCTCGTTATCGGTCTCTTGGGCGGCTCCTAGAGGACTATCCCCCAGTGCTGCCTGCGCCAATCTGGTTCTGCGCCTAGATCATATCTTGGGGGTCAACATCGACGCTCCATCTTAAGCGTGGCGGCAGCTTAACTTGGTCGAGGTTGGCAACCAAATAATTGAGGTGATCTTGAAGCCGACCTCGGCGCTCGCTCTTAAGCTGCAATTGTACGCGAAAACGGCCGGCGCGTTTTTCCATCGGTGCAGGCATTGGCCCTATAAGGTCGACGGCCAGACGTGGGTCTTTAGATAATTGAACACTTAACTGCGCAGCGGTCTCTGCGAAGTGTGTCGCAGAGGCTGGGTCAGGCGCATCGAAGCGCAGCAGAGCGAGATGAGCGAAAGGCGGAAGCGAGGCGAGTTTGCGCTGGTCGAGTTGGCGCTGTGAAAACTGGGCGTAACTCTCATTACTGAGCGCTTGGAGTGTTTCGTGTGTCGCGTGTTTGGTTTGCAGCAATACCTCACCGGCGCGTTCGGCGCGACCCGCACGACCTGCGACCTGAGTCACCAGTTGCGCCATCTGCTCCTGCCCGCGAAAGTCGGCGCTAAACAGGCCTCCATCGGCGTCGAGAATAATTACGAGCGTTATATTCGGGAAATGATGCCCTTTAGCGAGCATTTGCGTCCCAAGCAAGATACAAGGCTCGCCGCCTTCAACGCGGGCGAGCGCCTTGCTAAGCCCCTCTTTGCCGCGAGTGGAGTCGCGATCTACTCGGATTACAGGCGTATTTGGGAACTGACGCTGCAAAAAACTTTCGGCCTTCTGAGTGCCCAACCCGACCGTGTCGAGTGTCGCGGATTTGCAGTGCGGGCAGATGCGCGGCAGGGCAACGCTGACGCCGCAGTGATGGCAACGCAGACGCGGTGGGGTTCGGTGAACGGTCATCTGCGCTATGCAGTCATTGCATTCGGAACTCCAGCCGCAGGTTGTGCAATTGAGCACGGGGGCGTAGCCGCGCCTATTGATGAATACTAGGCATTGATTGCCGTTATCTAGATGCTGTTTGAGCCGCGTGAGTGCCGCCTCCGAAAAGCCTTCTTGCAAAGACTTTTCCGCGACGTCGACCAGTTCGATTGCCACGCGGGGCATTACGGCGGTTGAGTGGGGCAGGCGCAGATGCCTAAATTTCCCTATAAGCGCATTGTGCAGCGTTTCAAGGCTCGGCGTGGCCGATCCGAGGACGATGGGCATTCCCTCTGCGTGCGCCCGCATGACAGCCAAGTCGCGGGCGGAGTAGCGAAAGCCGTCTTGTTGCTTAAAAGAGGAGTCATGCTCTTCGTCTATTATGAGAATGCCGGGTTTCGCAAGCGGCGTGAAAAGCGCCGAGCGTGTCCCGATTACTACGCCGGCACTGCCGTCTCGCGCGCGTGCCCACGCACTCAAGCGCTCGCTTTCATTAAGCGACGAATGCAGCGCGACGACCGGGCAGCGAAAGCGTTCGGTAAACCGTGCGATAGTCTGTGGGGTAAGCCCTATTTCAGGGATGAGCACCAGGCATTGACGTCCTAGGGAGAGCTGCTGAGCCATGGCACGCATATAGACTTCGGTTTTGCCAGAGCCGGTAACGCCATCGAGCAAGAAGCAGTCAAACGTTGTTGGCTTGGCGGTGATCGCCGCTACGGCGCCGGCTTGGTCTGCGTTAAGAGTGAGTGGTGGGCCCTGCGAATCACCCAGCGAATTATTGGGGTCAAATGCACCTCTGGCGGCAGGCTGCTCCCAAAGGCATTCAGCTAGGCCTCGTTCCTGAAGCTTACGCAGCATCGGCCTGCCAAATCCTGCGGTCAGGATGTCGGCGGTGGGAGCCGGCCCGTTATTGAGAAGCAAGGTGTAAAGCGCAAGCTGGCGGGGCGAGCGGGAAAGTAACGAACACGCTGCGTCTTGCTCCTGTTTACTTGCTTCGTTTTGTGGGGCGCGCCAGCGCTCCTGAGCTGCCTCAATGCTCTCGCCGGCACGCAGTCGCGCTGGAAGTGCGGCAGCGAAAACCTCGCCGATAGGGCACTGATAATAGTCTGCAGCCCAGCGCAACAGTGCAAGGAGTTCGGGGCTAAACAATGGGGCCGCATCGAGCACTGAGTCTGCGTGACGGAGTTTAGCCGGAGGCACGTCTGTCTCAGTGACAATGTCGAGAATGACTCCGGTTACCTTGCGCGCGCCGAAGGGGATGCGAATTCGCGTGCCTGGCTGGGCTGCGAGGGCATTCAACTTAGGTGGTAGGTAATCGAATGCTCGCCGCAGAGGGGAGGGCACAGCCACGCGATAGAACACAGGCGCCGCGCAGCTTTCGCCAAACTCGAGGCTCTGTGTTGTCTGCTCGGTATTGTTCTCTTGCGTCATTACATCGCTCAATGGGCGGCTGGGTTAAGCCCCATCTTATAAGCCCCATCTAAATTGACGACGGCTAGACGCACCGTGCTTAGAGAGGGCTTTTAATATTACCGCTTATGCGGGTGTTCGAGCGGCGAAAGTTTAGAGGCATTGTAGCAGGCTTGCTAGTGCCTCTTCTCAGCGCCGGTCGATCGTATATACTCTCAGGTATCGCGGGATATAACCGTGAACTTACTTTTTGTATTACACCGCGACGCGCTCTCATCCTCAAAATGCTTAGCATGCGAGACCAGACCAGCCTCGACGAAGGAAATAGCTATGGGCTCAGCATCGGTTCCCGCCGAACTCCTCACACTCCGCGACAGCATCGACGAGATCGATGCTGAGCTGCTGCAGGCGCTTGCTAAGCGGTTTATCCTGACAGGCCGCGTCGGCGAGCTAAAGGCGTCGATGGATCTCGAGCCGTTCGACGGCGTTCGCGAAGCCGAGAAACTCGAGCGCTTGCGGACAATGGCTGCTGAGCTGGGATTAAGTGCGAGTTTAATCGATGATCTCTTTAGCCGCATCATGCGCGAGGCTGTGCTTAATCATAAGCAGCTAAAAGAGGCGCGGGGTTAGGCGTCTTAGGCGTCTTAGGCGTCTTAGGAGGCGCTGGCTGAGTCAATTTGATGCCAGCTGCGTCATAAACCCTTGCGTCTTTGGCTTTGTCTGCTAGAATGCGCGGCCCGATCAGTAAGGCTGATCACAACCACGGCATCAAATAAGATGTGGTGCAGCGCTGCCGAAGACCTCGCCCGCTGTCGCGACATCCATCAGAGGAACGACCCATGAAGCCAGAGATTCACCCAGCATACGACGCGATGAAGGCTACCTGCAGCTGCGGTAACGTCATCCAAACACGCTCAACAATGGCACAAGATATCCTTATCGATGTGTGCTCACAATGCCACCCATTCTACACGGGTAAGCAAAAGATCCTCGACACTGGTGGTCGAGTGGATCGCTTCAAGAAGCGTTTCGGCGCTCGTCGAGTCTAAATACGACTCAGCGAATACAAACGCCCTGTCGGGATACCCGGCGGGGCGTTTTTTTTGCCTAAAAAATAGTTTCGGTAGCGACTGCTTCTTCTTTGCCATTTGTATCGGGGGTTGCTCGGGGCTGCGTGCTCGGCGCGTTCTCGCTGCGGAAAAACTCGAACATCGCATTCACCGACCCAGGCATGGTAGGTTCACCTGTCTCTTTGTTAATGAGACGGTCTTCGACGCCATCTGGCCGTGGCATGCTGTTTTCAGGCGCGCCGGCGAGCGCTGCCTTCATATAGTCGATCCAAATAGGCACAGCGATAGTCGCTCCTTGTTCGCGCTCGCCTAAAGGTTCGGGGGTGTCAAACCCCACGAAAACGGTCGTTGCGATATCCCGATTGAAGCCTGAGAACCAGAGTTCCCGTGGTCCATTAGTTGTGCCAGTCTTCCCCATAAGATCTGAGCGGCCAATCTCGCGCTGGACGCGCGCGCCACTGCCTTCGGTAACCACCGACCGTAACATCGTATTGAGTATGTAAGCGATGCGAGGATCGACTATGCGCAGTGCCGGCTGAGTTGTCAGTACTTGCTCGCCATTTTCGGTGGCAGTGGTTGCCTCGACT
>ENA-ORDA01001835-ORDA01001835.1-marine-metagenome-genome-assembly--contig:-NODE-1835-length-17066-cov-4.678027_pt1 | contig 17066 bp, 19 predicted proteins | sample MGYA00237778_ERZ508506 | MGnify/ENA primary metagenome ERZ508506 (study PRJEB26177, sample SAMN06267891) | marine metagenome | isolation source: Monterey Bay, California, USA | place: Pacific...
AATTTGTTGTTCATATTAACAATTATTAAAGACAAATCGTGATTTACCCAACCATTTTTCCTATACTACAAAGTTTGACCTTAGTCATAGAATAGCTCCCCAAAAATTTAAAATTTACTCTTGAAAATTACATAGTTAATAACCAACTAACTATACATATTATAATATAAAAGGGGACACCTAGATGACTAATATGAGTAATAAATTTGAGGCAGATACAGGTAAAATATTAGATATAGTCATAAATTCTCTTTATTCTGAAAGAGAAATATTTGCTTCATCAGAAAAGAGTTGTTTATTCGATTCTGATATTTGGATTTGTGTTGCCTGATTCTGAGCCTCAGTAAGCAATATTTCTTCACGAATAAGAAGTTGATTTTCACTCGATTCTGTTGCTCTTGCATCTGCAAGTTTGAGTTCTGCTGATGCTTCATATTCACTTGCTTCTGCTTCAATAGAAGAGACTTGCTGAGAAATAAATGCGGTGCAGCTAGCGAAAATGAGAATTAATACAGTCATAATCTGCATCATTTGATCAGGGCGATCTTCTTTTTCTTTACGCTCAAGTGTTTCCATCATAATTTCTCCAATATCATCATTGGTTGACACTTGAGGTTCGGTATCGAAAGTTGTGGCAGAATGAGCAACTGCCATCTCTTCACTTTCGTTCGGTTGCCACTCCGCTCCATCCCATATCCAATTTCCATCATCTGAAATTTTTCCTACGTCTGCCATAACTCTCGGTTCTATGTTGAAACTGAAATCACAAATACTTTTTTCCTATTTATACTCAAGATAAAACCACAGATTGACAAAGGAAGAGGTTGCTTTGGTGATTGTATGCGACCTCAGAAATCGACCATTTTACCTCTGCTCCAAGGGTGGATGTTAATAGTCAGAAGAGAGGGCTCCGAAAATCAGGAAGTGTAGGGATGGGACCCAGTAGTTCTTCCAGCTCAACGAGCACAAAGGCGGCAAAAAATATGCATGATAAAGCACTGGCAGACATGGTTGCTGGGCTTCGTGATGAAGCCATCAATCGTGGAGCAACTGCGCTCATGGATGAAGAGGTTGGATCCCTTGGAGTACCTAATCCTCGAATCCTTATTGTCGGCTGTGGTGGATCTGGAAATAATACACTCAATCGAATCACACACCTCGGTGTTGAAGGTGCAGTAACTGTTGCAATTAATACTGACAAACAACATCTCGATAATACGCGTTCACTTCAGAAACTTCTCGTTGGCCGCCACATCACTCGTGGACTTGGCGCAGGTGGAGATCCATCCATGGGTCGTCGCTGTGCAGAAGCAGGGCGAGAAATGATTCGACGAATTGTCAATGGTGCTGATCTTGTGTTTATTGCAAGTGGACTTGGTGGCGGTTCAGGAACGGGTATTTGTCCAATCGTTGCAGAAGAAGCAAAGTCTGCTGGTGCTCTTGTTGTTGGGATTGTAACAACACCATTCCATGTTGAGCGTCGACAACGAATGAAGAGAGCCCTTGAAGGGCTTGAATCGCTACGAAGAGTAGCTGATGCAGTTCTTGTTCTCGACAATAATAGATTGTTGCATTACGTTCCAAACCTTCCATTGGAAGAAGCATTCTCAATCATGGACCAACTGGTTGCAGAGATTGTCAAAGGAATCGTTGAGACCATTACTTTGCCTTCATTAATCAACCTGGATTTCGCTGATATTCGAGCCATTATGGCCAATGGTGGTGTTACGATGATGCTCTATGGAGAATCTGATCGTGGACCAGAAGAAGTTGTTCATGAAGCCCTCAATCACCCATTACTCGATGTTGATGTCGATGGTGCAACCGGTGTGTTAATTCACGTCACTGGCGGGCAATACATGACGCTTGAATCCGCTTCCCAAGTTGTTGATTTGATGACTGCAAGAGTAAGCGAAGATGCGAATGTTATCTGGGGTGCTCGGCAAGATCCAACCTTTGGTGATACCATCAAAGTCATGGCCATTATTACTGGTGTTGGAGGCGCAGATATGCGTACTCCGAGACTTGAACCAGATAAACTTGGAAACGCTTTGAAACTCACTCGACAACAACAACAGATGAACCAATCGAGTGGTCAAGGAAACATCGATATTCATCGATTTGACTGAGTAGTGTAATAAAAACACCTACTCAATAAACTCATATCTCTGTTCATACACGCAGAGGCATGCGCAAGATTGCAGGCCTAGCCGTCTTCATGGCTCTAATGATGTTAGTACCAGTACAAGCTGGTGGAAATATTGCTGTTCAACAAGCAGACCCAGCAGATGACCCAAGACAACCTACTGAAGAGAACAAAACGATGTACATGTACTGGAACAGCTCCAATACAAAGGCATGGACTCACTTCGCTAGCGAAGACGTAGAATCAATGGAAACCTACACTGAAGAACAACCCAATGGAGTAATCGATATCGACATCAAATTTAGGATGGACCCGATTCTTGCAAAGCGAATTTACATGGAAGATGATGGATTATTTAGAGGTTCATTCGAGATTCTCGTTGAAGGTGATTGGACCAACGATAATGATGGAAATACTGCTTGTGGGCAAAACGATTGTGAAGAGTTGAACATCACCATCCTGGCTGGTCCAAATGAAATTGGAACTCATCATGAAACTGAGTTAACCCAAGGTCAAAACACTGTTGACTTCAATATTCTAGTCGAAGAAGATACTCTTATTGATTGGGATGGTAGTGACTACAATCCTGAAATTCGAGTCAAGATGGTGCTTCGTGGTAATTTCCAAAGTGGTGGTATTTTCTTTGCTGACTCTGGAGAACCTGCTAAATTCGAAATGACGATGGGGATGAATAGTAAATTAGAACTACCTATCGATGATGCTTCCTTTGAAGAGGAGTTCCAAGAAGGTGGAGACATTGATGGAGTCAGCGACTCAGAAGACGCTCCCGGATTCACACTCGTTGTTGCATCAGCAGCAATTGCAATGGCTGTCTTTGTGAACAGTCGTCAAGAAGACGAAGAAAACTAAGATCGAAGTTGTTGAAGTGCTTCAAGCACTGAAGAACTGTTGAGTTGTGTTTCAACTTGTTCTCCATCAGAGAGTCTTTTGATTGATGCTTTACCTTGTTCTACATCTCTTGGTCCGATGACCATTGCATATGCTGCTCCGATGTTGTTTGCCCAATTCAGGGCCTTTCCTATCTTTCTAGAACGTAGTTCAAGTTCGACTCTTTCTCCCTGATTGCGCAATTCTCCAACCATTCCGAGAACGGATGTTGTGTCAATGTTGAATGGAATAACTGCGAGAAGACCGAGTGTGTCTGATTCTCCCGGGACGACTTCTACTCTGTTTTCTGCTGCTGCTTGTGCTTCGAGGGCGAGAAGGACTCTATCGAATCCAAGACCAAATCCACAACACGGATCTAAGTCTTCAAGACCGAAGAGATGGAGGAGTCGATACGATCCTCCACCGAGAACTTGTCCTTCTCCGCCGAGTTCTGGAACGTGGACTTCGAAGACGGTTCCTGTGTAATAATCGAGTCCACGTGCAACGGTCAAGTTGACCGAAAGTGATGGTGGTGAAGGTGCAAGATGAGTAATTGAGGTCAATGTTGTTTCTAATGCATCGAGAGCTTCTAAGGAAACGCCTTCTAGAGAAGAGAGGATTTCTCTTGCTTGTGCAATGGTCTCTTGTCCTCCTTCTAAGGCTGAAAGTTGTTGAAGTGGTTGAATGTAGTCAGAAGAGATTCCTTGTGCGCTTAGAAGAGCTTCTAAGCCTTTGAAATCACCTTTGTCGAGGAATCGCATAGCAGAAGCGATTGGAGGCTCTCCTGATTCTGATGAAGCGCTCAGTCCGATTCCTGATAGGGCTTGCTTGAGTACGCCTACGTGTCCAATTCGCAATTCCCAGTTTTTGAGTCCACTTTCTGAAAGCATATTGATGGCTAAAGCAATGACTTCGGCTTCAACCAATGGTCCTGTGGCTCCAATGAGTTCAACCCCATATTGGAAGAATTCTCGATAACGTCCTTTCTTGAATTCTTCATAACGGAAACATTGTCCAAAGTAAGAGAGGCGGAGAGGTTTGGTTTCATTACGTAATTCTTCAGCAACCATCCGCATAACAGGAGCGGTTAATTCTGGTCGGAGCGTAAGATCACGTTCTCCTTTGTCCTTGAATGCATACAACTGAGAGACAACACCAGGTCCTGATTTGGCAGTAAACAAATCAAGTGATTCGAAAATAGGTGTTTGAATTCGAGAAAAGCCGTGCCGTCGAGCCTGTTCTTCAAGAAGAGATTCGAATGCTAAACGACGTTGCATCTCTTTGGGACCAAAGTCACGGGTACCTCTCGGGCGTTGGACCATGTGCAAACCAGCGGCTCTCCCCTCTAATGCCCTTCGCTTGAATTCGGAATGAAAGAGAGGTCTGTGGAGGCTTTATTCTTCTTCACTAAGGTCTGGAAGAACTGGAGCATCTGGTAGTTCTGGGTGCGGTTTTTCTTCTAACTCATCTGCTTCTGCAATACGTTTCAATCGCTCAACCAGTTCCCAGTCTGGTTCCTCGGGTTCAGCAAGATCAGGTTGTATCTCGCCATCCCAAGCATCTTGACGTACTTCGACCAATTCATCCACTGCATGAACGTCTGAATCATCTTCAAAATCGATAACCTCAGACTCTTTTACTGCTTTAACACTCGGATTTACCCCTAAGGATTCGAATGCTTTTGCTACAACTTTTGGATCTGGGGTCGTTCCTGAAGAGGTGGCTTTGATTCTCTTTTGTTCGAACGTGGCTTTCTGTTCAGCTTCTTCTGCTTCTCTTCTCATCTGCATTTCAACAGATTCCCAGACCTTACGCTCTTTGCGCTTCTCTGCTTGTTCTTTTTGCCATTCAAGAGCCTCTTCAGAAGGTTTGTCATATCGAGACCAAAACCATCGCGTAATACCAATGAAAAGAACGGAAAGGATGAGCCCTCCCAACAACCACTGGACGAGTGGTTCCATTGTTTCACCTCAATTTATTTGAGCGCTTTCGGGCGAAACTTCTGCATCGAGGATTTCTGCACCAAGGACACCAATCAAAACATCGTCGCCACCAGGAAGTTGCGAAATGTCTGCATCTGCTCCCTCTGGAATGTTACGATACAAAGGTCGCTGAATCAATGTCTTATTGAGACCAATAAAGACAGCTGCCACAACTCCCCAGAAGGCCAGAATAATTCCAAGCCCCTTCGGATTCGCTGGATTCCATACATCATCGGTATTTGCGATCATGTCGCCAAAGTAAGACAACATGAGTACGCTAAACAAGAATGGGAAGGCGAGATAAAGACATATGTCCCACCAACGTCCAACTTCTAAATCGTTATCTCCAGTATTGATGAAATCGTCACGGAATGCGGAAACACCGACACCAAGATATCCTCTAAATCCGGGGGCAGCCTTGCCCAATTCTACTTCCTTCTTCCACTTGACGTAGCCATACTTCCAGATAGAGAATGCAATAAACAATCCGCTGAACATGAGTCCATATCCCCATATGTGATCTTGGACTTCAAGGAATTCTGGGAATGCGACACCACCTGCATCAAGCTTAATCCACATAAGTGCGGAAGGCAAACCAAAGAAGAAGATAGCTAGAGATGTGATCAAAACGGACTTTTGTCGGTCGTATCCATGGTCAACGAAGTTTCGAACACATAGTTCGACTGTTGAGATCATTGATGTAATCGCTGCAAATGATAACGCTAGGAAGAATCCTGCCATCATAATGAATGCTCCAATTGGACCGCCTGGTGCTTGAGCAAATACTTCTGGTAATGCAAGGAAGGTGATTGCAGATGACCCGTTTGTAACTGTGGTCAATGGGTCTGTACTGACTGCAAAGATTGCAGAGAGAACTGCAAGACCTGCGATGATGGAGATGCTGTTGTTTGCGAATCCCATGGTAAATGCATTGAGAACTGTATCCTCGTCTTTTCTCATGTAGACAGCGTAGGTGATACACATACCCATACCAGCAGAACAAGACCAAGCAGATTGCGATAATCCGTTAATCCATACTTCAGGTTCCATCAACATATCTGGATCGACTGTAAACATGAACAGAGCACCATCAAGACTTCCATCGGACATATCCATCCAAAGGGAAAGACCAAGGGTCATGAAGAGAAGTACGAAGAGAGAAACCATGAGCAATACATTGACCTTTTCAATTGCTTTTGCACCTTTCCAAATTGCAAGCAATGTGATTCCGATGATGAGGGCTTGGAATGCAATAACTTGCAATGGAGATTGAAGGAAGGTGTTCCAGACTTCGGTTGTATCAACACCATCTCCAGTTAATCCACCAGAGATTCCGAGTTGGAAATACTTCAAACACCATCCAGCAACAATCGCATAATAGAATCCGATTGCAGTAGAAATCCATGCAGTCCAGAGTCCCATCCAAGCGAACTTCTTACCAGCAAAGATACGGAAGGTACCAACAGTACCTACACGAGAACGCTTACCCATTGCGAATTCTGCAATAACGAGTGGAATCGACCAAACGAAAAGGAAGAACAGCCACGGAATGAGGAAGGTTCCTCCACCATTTGCACCGACCATTCGCGGGAAACGCCAGATGTTTCCAGTACCGATAGCTGCACCAATCGATGCGAAGATAAGACCGAGTCGGCCAGAGAATTGGTCGCTTTCTGCCATCAAATCGCCTCCTATACCGCCTCTGCTTCTAAGACTGCAGAGGCCTCATAGACACTCTCTTCTTGATCCGAAAGCATAATTCGTAAACAGACACCGAGACTACCCCAGATTGTTCCTGCAACAATTGTAAAGAGGACAAGAGAGCCAAACAGTGACCCATACGCTTCACGATAGGTCAAATCGAGTTCATAATAAGCACCATCCGCTGGATATTGGATGAAATCTGAACCTCCAAGAGTGTATACTGCAGCCTTGTAATGCAGTTTTCCTGTAGCCGTTTCAGAAATTGGTATCATAGCTCGTAAAATAGTGCCATTTCCTTCAGGCAATGGGCATGATTCATCATCGACAACCATGACAGAAACCGACTCCCATGGCGTAGTAGCCCATTCTCGAGAACCATAATCACTTTGTAATCGGCTTGGCTTGACAGTACGCCATTCGACCTTGGTGTTGGATTCGCTGTAAGGGAATTGTTTTGAGACACACAAATCGACTGGAATATCACCTTCTGCTGGAATGTCAGCCTCCTCGACTTCTTCGAGGTAATTTTGTTGAGAGATATTCGCTAATTCGAGGTCTGCGCGTTCACGTGGATTATCAGCAATTTCTGCGATATAAAATCCAGTTCCTAAGTTACGGACTGCGATATGATCGATATCATCCTCATGCTGATGGAAAGCTGTTCCGATTTCAGAAGTGTAACAATAGGACCCATGAACTCCATAATGCCAGTCGCAGAAGTCACCCGATGTCGGGTAAAGTTCTGAGGACTGCAAATTAGCATATTGAGTCATTTCCGCCATTTGAGCACCGTGATACTTCAGTTGTTCATGGTCTGGGCTCTCACAGCCAGTGCAGTGACCCCAAGGATAGAGGATGAGTTCAGAGTAGGAATGATGGGTTAATGTGGCTCTGAATTCACTTGAACCATCACCAACATCGTCGTTCATCTCTGTCAAATCTTGAATGAATTTTGTTTCGGGTTCAGAATTCCCACCAGCCCAATCTTCATCAATTAGGCCATCTGCATCATCGTCTTTACCATCAACATGGTCTTCATTGACACACCAAGGTCCTGGCACACCTACACAATCACCATCATTATCCGTATCATCAACTGGTCCATTGTAGACATCGTTGTTTGAGCCATCTAATTCGCCTTCAGATGGAGTGCATGTACCCGGAATAAGTGGACCAGTTGCACCTAATGGAGCACCCCATTCAAACTGATAATTTCGATTTAAGTCTACTCCGTCACAATCCTCGTCGACTTTTTCTTGGAGGTCAGGGAATGGTGTAACTCCCGTATATTGGTTATCGCGCAGGTTCTTTCTCCATCCACCACTCGGACAGGATTCCCAAGCAGGTGCGGGGCAGAAAACCTCTCTATCGTAGATATTTCCATCCACGTTGAGCATCGGAATAAGATAAATTTCTCGAGAGTTTACGAGGTCTGTAATGAATTGTTCAGAATAATCCTCGTCGACACCATGATCTCCAGGGCCGCAAGCTGTTCCATCACCATTCGAATCTTGGAGATCTGATCTGAGGGCAAGGCAATCTCCATCGTCGTCAAGGATACCATCATTGTTGGCGTCCCCCCATGGGTCTTCGTCGACCTTACCGTCGCCGTCGTTATCGTAACCAATATTGTTGTATGAGAATGCTATGACTTCCATTTGCATGATTGCAACAGTGTACGACATCCATTCTCGTGCGTGATGGTTTCCTACAATCATGACGTCGCGGCGATCTGGATAATTGCCATTATCTCCAACAAATTCATTGTAATCTCCGCCGTCTACATCAGCAGTGATTTTCATCCAAGGTGAAGAATGTCCGTAATACCAACCCTCGTAAGCATTCGCTGTGACAGTTTCACCACGAGCATTGACGCCCCCGTTCAATCCTTCATGGAATTCAAAGATGTCAGGATTTTGCTCGGCTAATTGTAGCATACGCAATTTCATTGTTTCATAAGTGTGATATTCCTTAAATTGAAGAATACGCTCTCCTTCAGATGCCCAAGGGAAAATGTCGTTGATGTAGTCCTCTGACCAGGTATCTTCTGGTTCATCTCCTGTATCCTCTTGTTGCACTTTCACCGTCGAAGCGATGACTGGGGAAAGCATTGAGAGGAGAAGAGGTAGAACCAACAAGCCAAATGCTACGATGCTTGTTTGCCGAGGAGACTTTTCAATTGGCATGCTATCAACTCAACCCAACTGTTCCCCACACTTGAAACCGTCGAATCCTCGATTTACCTGATGAGGGAAAAGAACTTGAAGACGAGGGCACAGGAAAGGACATGGGCCTGTATGATAATCTCACCTATTCAAGCGACAATTTGGGGGGCTTTTCAGAGTCAACACTCATTGTTTTAACATCAATTTTTATTGGTGCATTCCTTGTACGTCTCCTTGTAAGCAAACTTTCGCATCGATTTGTAAGCGTCATTATTTCGAACGATGAGATACGAAAGAAGGCCGTTAAGAAAGGAGATTCTGCACTCGGGACTGCGGCTGCGTCGGTTTTTGCATTCATCTTCTGTTCAATCTTGTGGGACGAACGTTCGGATAATGCTAACATTGTCATTCCATCTTGGCTTGAATATCTCCCAGACGTGTTGCAATTCTTGCTTGTCTTCTTTGTCGTTGCTTGGGCATTCCGTTTGGTTTCCCTCGTCTATGATGTCGTCAAATTCTTCGATAAAGATGGAGAGCTTGATGGTACTGAAAAGACCTTGATCTCCGCCTTGGAAAGCACACTTCGCTTTGTCATTGCCTTTGTTGGATCGGTTTTTATCGCCGATGCTCTTGGCTTCCAGTTGACATCCCTCCTTGCTGGGTTGGGTATCACCGGTCTGGCTCTTGCCCTTGCAGCAAAGGACACAATCTCGAATTTCTTTGGAGCGATTACTGTTCTACTTGATCGTCCCTTCAAGGTCGGGGATTGGGTTATTATCGGATCCTCTGAAGGTGAAGTCATTGAAATCAATCTTCGAACTACGCTTGTTCGAACTTCAGTCGATACCATCATCACGATTCCAAATGCAAACCTTGTCAGCACCCCTGTTGAGAACTGGGGTAAGCGACGTTGGCGACGTTGGCAATCGATGATTCACCTCGACATCAATTCAGATCCAACCGATGTTGAATCCTTCTGCAAGCGTACACTCGAACTTATTCAGAATCATGAAGCAACCACAAAAGAAGATTCGTCCTGGTGCAGCATCAATACCATTTCAGCGCAATCGATTGATATTGGACTCAACCTTTACTGGAACGTTTCATCATCACTCGCAGAACGATCTGCACGAGAAGAACTCATTCTAGGAACAATGGAACTTGCTAAGGAACTGAACTTATCCTTCTATGATGGAAGAATTCGTCAACAACGATGAAGTTTATTTTTCCCCAGTTGACTGATAAACCACTTCACTGGTTTGTATATTGAAGGCAGTAAGCACCTTTGGTAAATCGAGCGTGTGATAGACGCATGTGTCTATTCCAATAGCCATTGGTTTCCCGTCTTTTGTTTTTACATCAGACTGCCAAATCGTTCCTGCTTTGAGTTTGTCTCTGTGTAACATGCTAAAGGTAACGCTATGACCAAAAAGAATGGTTCGATCTTCATCAATGGCCTCTTTCGAATCAAAAAACTGTGACCGAATCGTCATGTGAGTGGATTCACTTTGACCTTCAACATCGACGCTTGGATCATAACCTCCATGAACGAGCCTCCACTTGTTGAGAACAATCTCAGTTGGTAACGTTTTCATCCACTCAACATCTTGCATACCTGCATCAAGTGCACTTCTTCTGTCTTCATAGAGGCTGGTGTACGAATGTTCTGTATTTTTCCCACCTGTTCGAAGCCAAACCTGTGCCGCTGTGTCTATTTTCTTGAAAAAGGAATATTCGTCAAACCCGTTGATCATCATTTGTTCATGATTACCTCGGACGCAGTACATGTTCTCTGCTTGGCGAACACAGCGCACGACAGCAGCTGAAGAAGGGCCTCGATCAATCAAATCCCCGAGCATAACAATACAATCATTTCCGGAAAGTTCTACATTCTCAATGAGTTTTTTGAACGTAGCAAAATGACCGTGTACATCGCCTATGACCCATACATTATCTCCATTATCAAGACGAAGTTGTACTTCAGTCTCTATCGATGTAGATCTCATAATTTACTCCTCCGCCTCACAATACTGTCAAGATAAGTTGATTCCATTAAATGCCACTTTTGAGACATTATAAACATGTCAATAATTGAGAGTGATTCTATCATCATTCTAAATTGGAGATGGATCTTTCCACCAATACATTCTGTTCGAAGCAAATGAAAGCAAAGCCCCTGCAAGGGCAACTCCAATCGCAAATGAGGGTGTCATTGAATCAATCTGCCATCCGTAATAGGCGACAATCATGGTTGTAAGACCGACCCAAACTCCGCTTTTCCAAACGCGCAACACGCCGAGATGTGCCTGTAACCTCGTGACATCCTTCAACCAAGATTTTGCAGATTCAAGGCCTTTCTTATCATCGTAGAGTACAGCCTCAGCATATGTCAATAAAACATCGTAGTAACGCCAAATCCAGGCTCCACCAAGAACTGTTGAAAGTGCCTTTTTGCTCGACCAAGTGGATGGCGTTACCGATGACCAAGTCTCAAGCATCACTTCGATATCTTTGCGAGCATAGCCATTATTCTCAACCCAACGGCCTTCCATTTGGATGAGTTCAGCAAGAGCAGGAAGGCGTTCATCACTGCACAAGAGACGTTCACTTACGCGTTGATTCATTGGAATGAGCACACGTTGGCCCTCTGTTTTTCCAATCCAAGAAGGATGTATTCGAAGTGCTGGAAGGCCTACTGTGTGCTTGGTATGCGGAGCCCTCCACAGCGTGTTTGGCCGTAGAGCATCTTCCACAGATTTCAATCGTTGATTCCAACGGTTCTGATCGTTTGGAGTTGAAAATGGTTCAAGCGAGGATTGTGCTTTTCCAAGCTCATTCGAAATCCACTTCATATCGCTGTCGTATGTTAATTCAAAATGTGGAAAGACAACGACTGCATCGTTTCCATTGAGAGTCATTCCTGCTACTGGGAGGATGATCGATGAAGATTTCAAAGCGCCAGCCCATGCTGATTTCCGAGCCAACATCGATACTGAGTCACTGGTTGGAATTGAATATACAAGAGCAGAATGCGCATCATCGAGTTGCAACAGTGTGAGATTTCCATGCTGTTGAATTTGCTTTACTGATTGGACATTTAACTCTGAGAATGAGCCCCAGCAGCCATCCTCTTGATTATTCCACCAAGAGGCATCCAACGTCTTGGTGACATCGAAACAATCCAATGTCCCCCATTTGGTAATTAGTTCTTGATTTGAAAGAGCATCGCCTATTGAACCACGGGCAAGGCCGCGTGGCCACCATGATGCTTCCTCCATGCCAAGCCACATGAGAACTCACCATTCAATGTGTCTTTGTGAGAAGAGGGATGCAATGAAAGAAGAGAACGGATTGGAATAAACGGGACGGCCATGGGGATTAGCGAAAAGATGGGGGATGTTCTCGGCCAAGCAGTCGAAGCAAAACTATTTCGCGAAGTTATGGAACATGACATCCAACCAAAGCATCTTGCCATCATCATGGACGGGAATAGACGCTTTGCTTGGAGATCAAACCTTGCTGCACACGTCGGTCATCGAATCGGAAAGCAACGCCTTGAGGCAGTGCTTGATTGGGTTCTTGAACTTGGAATTCCTTGGTTTACAGTCTATGCTCTGTCCACTGAAAATCTCAATCGTCCAGAAAAAGAATTGAAGACGTTGTTCAAACTCTATATCGATGGTCTCAAATCGATTGCAGATGACCCGAGAATTCACGAAAACAATGTCCGTGTTCAAATTATTGGACATCGTGATCTTCTTCCAAAAGATGTTAATGATGCAATCGATTATGCTGAATCCGAAACGAAGGATTACGGAGACTTTGTGTTCACGGTCTGCCTCGCATATGGTGCTCGTGAAGAAATGATACGGGCCATTCAGAATATTGCTGAACTTCATGCTAAGGGGAACCTTCCTCTCGAATCGATTACTCAGGAAACTGTTTCAGAACACCTCTATACTGCAGAGATGCCTGATCCAGATTTAGTCATTCGAACAAGTGGAGAGGAGCGAATTAGTAACTTCCTTCTTTGGCAAATGGCCTATTCAGAATTGTACTTTACAGATGTGTTTTGGCCATCGTTCAAGAAGAAAGATTTGCTAAAGGCAGTACAAACATACCAGATGCGAAAGCGTAGATTTGGTGAGTGAAATGGTACAATGCGACGATTGTCTCGGCTATCTCAATCCTGCACTTGCAGTTGATGCATGTGTTCGAAGAGGCGATGAGATTTTGTTAGTCCAGAGAAAATTTCCACCTTCTGTAGGTTCTTGGGTACTTCCAGGGGGATTCGTTGACCAAGGAGAGCGTCCACAAGATGCAGTCCTCAGAGAATTGAAGGAAGAAGCAAATCTTGACGGGACCAATCCGGTCTTGCTCATGGTCATGGGAGAACCTGAGCGTGATCCTCGTAAGCACGTTGTAAGCATCGTCTATGAAGTTGAAGCAACAGGTGAACCGGTTGGCGGTGATGATGCATCAGATGCTCGTTTCTGGCCTATTGCAGACATCCTAGAAGGCAGACTTGTTCTGGCAGGAGACCATGGTGAAATCGTTGAAACTTGGCTCAATCAATCAATTCAGAACCAATAAATTCTGCAAATTGCTGTTTGGCATCTGGCCATTCCGGTAAATCCAATGCTTCAGTAAGAAATAGCCCTGCTAAGAATTGGGCTTGTATTTCTTCAACATTCGATTGTGATGTTAAACGAAACAGTGGATAGCCATCAGACTCAAGTCGATCGAGAAACCCACGCTTCGCATCACTCACCAATAGAGTAGGAACTCCCATCAAGACAGACTCACTCGCAACAGTAACTGACTGGGTTATGACTGCATTATGTTGCGATAACATTGTGATAAATTGCCAAGGGTCGCCTGTATACTTGGATTCATCAGCATAGGTAATCTCAATCCCTTCTAGGATCTGTTGAGGAATCTCTAGAACCTCATCTGAATCATGGATTCCATCTCCTTGCAATCGTCGCACAACAAACGAAGGTGGGTCTTGAACCTGAACAGGACGTAGTTGTGGACGCAAATGAACGTGACCATGAAGACCATCCAATCGATGGAGATTCACCTTCTGACTGAATTTTTTAAGCCAACCATCATCAATTGATTCATCCCAATGTGTGGGAAATATAGCGTCTGTAGCCACATTTCGTGCTAATTTATGAGCCAAATGATTGATCTCTGTATCAGAGATATACCATCGCTTTGGAAGACCAAGCTTCTTTGCAACTCGTAATTCAAGAGAAGCCCCGACTACAATGATTCTCTCAAAACGATTTCCGTTCTTTGCTGCACTCTTGAGTTCTTGACGAACTGTTCGCATTCGCCTCCAAGCAGTTCGAAAGCGACCTTTCCCAACGGGTCGTTCAACCCAAATTATCTGACGTCGCGGAAGAACACCTTCGCTCGATTCCATGAGTTGACGCACTTCATGACGATCGGTTGCAACAATGACGTCTGTGGCCGTTCCTGAACGTAGAAACGGAGCGAGGAGGCGTACATGAGCAGGATGGTCAAACACCCAGCATGTGCGCATAACTTTGCCAAGCGCTCATGGTTAATGTCTATGAGCATCCAAACATTAGCAGGGCCATGAAAGAACCAATTACATTGGATGGGATGAAGGTCTTTGGACCGTATACACCAGGCGTAAAAGCAGGAAATCAATTCTGGCTATCTGGACAAATATCGATTGATCAAGGTGATGATATCGTTTCACAAACCAAAGGTGCACTCGCTAAGATAGATGCTTTGCTCGATGCTGGTGGATTCAAGAAAGAAGACATCTGCTTTGCTCAAGTTCTTCTCGATACGATCGAAGATTATGCTGCAATGAACGAAGTGTACGGTGCTTGGGTCGAAGACATGGATGTACGTCCTGCACGAGCAGCATTCGAAGCAGGAGCATTACCAAAAGGCGCTCTTGTAGAAATTGTTGTCCAAGGCGTCCAATCCTGAGGAACTAATATGCCAGGTACACCGTATTTGGAGGAGCCTCCCAAGGGACTTGTTACATGGCCATTTCTACTGAAGTTTTACGCCCTACCTGTTGGAATTATCTTGGGAATGGCATGGTATGTTGATGTCCTGCTCTATGCAATAATCCTACTCGCAGTTATTGCAACAATCCGTCTTTTTATTGTCGACTGAGGCATCACAAAAAGAGATACACGATATTCAGTAATAAAACGGCTACTGTGAGATATACGCTTGTTTTATGCAACAGATTGAATCGCTTTTTATCACCGTTATCTGATGCGCGATTTGTAGCGGGTATAATCGCATAACACAAGAAACAAGCAACGAAGGTGAAGATCGAAATTGAGAGCAAATACATCGAATCCGTTTCGAGATAAGATGCTGCGATAGATCCTAATCCAAGGACCGATAGAAGAATGAAAAATTTAGGCCAAATCTTACGTATTACTTTTCCAAAGGTTTCGATGTCTAATGTCTTAGACAATACTGGAGCAATTATGGCTACTTGGAATATGATGATTCCTGCGATTGAGCCTGGTAAATAGAAATGCATACAAAAACTTCCTCATTCCACTGATTCTTCAAGGTTTTCCTCTTCAACATTCCAATAAACAAACCCGCTCAATGACAGAAGAGCCCAAAATAGGATTGGAGGAGCTAATTCAATATCGAATGAAAATTTATACAAAAAGGGAGGTTCCATTTTGGCAGTTAAATCAAAATTGTTTGAAGGATTTGAAATCAGTGAGATAATGATCCAAAGGAATGTTGATCCTGCTATTAAGGCAGTCAATCGAGCTTGTTCTTTACCATCCGTCATGAAATAGATACTCGCAAGAACCACCGAAATAAGCAGACCGTAAGATGCTGCTTGGAATTCTATACTATCAAATTCAGACTTAAAGAGAGGAATGAGTGTTGCCAGCAAGGTATGTGAAATGAGGACTACAAGAAGCCAAATTTTCGGATTCAGAATCTTTCTCAAATCTAAATCAAGTAATTTTTGTACAGTACTCATAAGACATCATCCTCCTTGATTACATCTTTTGGAAGAGTTCCTCTATCCATTCTTCACAATAATCATCGTAGTCGGTGTCGCAGTCCAGACGTTCATGCAGACGGTATGCGCCTTTTGCTTCCATGACGTCATCCCATTGGATTCCAGCTTCACAAAATAAATCGAATGCAGTATCTCCGAGAGCAAGTACTGAATACTTAATTCCCGATAAGAATCCTTTTTGAAGATCAGAAACTTCATCATAAAGATCTTGAGCATTATCGGGTTGTTCCCCATCCCCCCAAGTGCTACATATTATGAGACAGTTTTTGTGACTCAGTAAGGTACCTGCATTAACTTCATCCATTGGGAAAATATTTGAGTTGATGTTTGATTTCAGCCCAATTCGTTGGGCATCCATTGCAAGTAATTCTGAATTTCCTGTTTCAGTCCCGTATATGATCAATAGATTTTCATTCATTTTTTCCCCTCTTATGGCCGAACTTCTGCAATACGTGAGTCGGTTATTTTCTTCTAGTTTAGGTCTACCTAAAACTTTTAGGGTGCACTAAACTAGGTTGGGGCAGGGGAACTATGAGTCGATGTCCAAACTGCGAGAAAATGTTGAGTGTGGGATGGATTGTTTGCCTCTATTGTGGATGGAAGGTGGAGACTGTCATGCATTCTAAACTTCCAATCTTAGAACTCTCAAAGCGAAGCGCTTGTGGCAGTTGTCAAAACAATTGCTTTAATGAGAAGAAGAAACCAAAAAAACTGAAATGCTGTAAAAGATATTTGAGCAAGAAAAAATCAAAGGGTAAATGTAAAAATTGTCCTGAAATAGTATCTCTAATGGCGTGATTTCTATGAAAACAATTACTGCTAGAAATGGAAAGAATGGAGCCTTGTGCTCAGAAAGAGAAGAAACGGTAGAGATTGAAAGAGCCTCGACAAAACCTACTGAATTTGTTCGATATCTGAATATGCATCCATTTGCTAATCGGTTAAGGCAAAAGCAACTCAATAGCACATTTTTTCTCAAAACAACATTTACGATCATCGCTTGTTTCGGTCTCATTTTTTTCATACTTGGTCCAGTCTCCTAGTGAATGCATTCAAAACGCTTGAAAACAATCACTTTCAGGGCAATGTATGAATGAATGGCCTGAATCATGTTTCAAAGCCTACGA
>ENA-ORDA01001842-ORDA01001842.1-marine-metagenome-genome-assembly--contig:-NODE-1842-length-17003-cov-3.011875_pt1 | contig 17003 bp, 19 predicted proteins | sample MGYA00237778_ERZ508506 | MGnify/ENA primary metagenome ERZ508506 (study PRJEB26177, sample SAMN06267891) | marine metagenome | isolation source: Monterey Bay, California, USA | place: Pacific...
GGTCGCCACGGTCATCACGTTTTTGCATCTGGACCGAAGGGCCCTCGGAGTGGGCATCAACTTTAATTGTCAGAATGCGCATCACATCGTCGTGCAGGCGCATCAAACGCTCCATTTCCTGAACCGCTTCGCTTGGCGCGTCGGTTTTCAGGAAGGCGTAGTGACCCTTGCGATTTTTGTTGATTTTATAGGCCATCGTTTTGATGCCCCAATATTCGCTTTCAACAACCTTGCCGGCATTGTCTGCCAGCACAGTCGAAAAGTGCTCGATAAGGCCTTCTGCCTGCGTATTGGACAGGTCTTGGCGCGAAATAAAAACATGCTCGTATAGCGGCATGTGATCTCCAGTTATGTTCAGGCGCATTTCATAGGGCAGGCTACTCTTTCCGCCCTACCCACGAGAGACTACGCGGTTGCTGATCGTTTGCGGAAAGAACGGTCCGTATACGAGCATTGGCAGGGTGATGCAAGCGAGCAGTCTTTAACCTGTAGCAGCGCTTGTAATCCAGTTTATTTGCGTTGTGAAATCTGCGCAATAAAATGCGTGATATTATCTTTAAACCGAAAAAAACCACGGGTGGCATGCGGCCAGGTCATCCGGTCGTAGGGGGCCATGACGGTGACCAGTAAAATTCCTTGTTCGGCAAGCAGTTTTCGCGCCTGCGTCAACTGGTCAGCTATCGGTCCCACCGGTGCATAACACGTGATGATTTGCTTTAGGCCATGCGTTTGTGCCCAAGCGATAAGGTCATAGACATCTTTCACGGTATGGGGGGCGCTGTTTGCTGCGGGTAAGCGGCCCAACGTATCGCACAGCGCTCCTTGAGCAAATTGCACGACGTGGTCTGCCGCCTTCAACGGGGTTATCGTGCTGTGGCTTGATAGGATCGCCGTGGCCTGAAACGGCAGGCGCTTGATGTTAATATGCGTCAAATCAAGGTCTTCATCGTGGATCAAAAGCCCTGTGGCAAGCGCCGTATCGATTGGGTTGGCGGGTGCAAGCGTCCCGCAGGGTGGGTTTTCAGGGCCTGTGAGCGGGACAGCTTTGGTTGCAAGCCCCGTCGGGGTAAACCTGCCATTGGTGTATTTTTTAATGTTGTCGGGACGCGCAAGATAGGTTTTGCCGACGGTCTGCAAGCCCGCGACCCAACGCCAGCCCAAAGTGTTCGACGCCGGATCGCCATCCAGAAGGTGACGCAGAAAAAAATCTGCCCCCAGTTCCCATGGCAGGCGCAGCGTAAAAATCCAGATCGAGGCAAACCACATGCGGGCATGATTGTGCAGATAACCAGTGGAGCTGAGTTCTTTGGCCCAAGAATCAAAACAGTCGATACCAGTGTTTCCCATGCAGGCGGTGCGCCAGTTGCGTTCTAATCCGTCCTGGGTCTGTATGGCGTTCCACGCGCCGCGCAAGCCGGTTTGATAGGTTTGCCAAACGGTGGGCCGCAACTCTAGCCAACCTTTCCAATAACTGCGCCAAAACACTTCTTGGATGAATTTTTCCGCCGCATCTGCTGAATGTTGTTTCAGGACCTCGGTGATGAGCTCTTGTTCGGTTACCAACCTGCGCCGCACGAAAGGTGAAAGACCCGAGACGGATCTTGGCTGATTTGGACCGAAATCAAAGTTCCGGCCGCGGGCGTAGTCAGGTCCCGCTTGGGGTGAAAATTTAGACAATAATTCTAAGCCCGCTTGTCGTGTGGCGGGAAAATTCGAAAGTGTTTGCATCGGAGCTCCAGCGTTATGGGAGTGAGATAGAGCTCTGCGGGCACAATACGATATAATATTTATTACAGAGTTTTGTGGTGAAAGTGTCGCGGACCCTTGCAGCGAGTGTGACGCGACACTAAGACTCTGGTAAGTTTAAATCCTTAGTCTTAATCCGACAGCAGCAGCAGGCAGGCGAGTATGAATGATCCAATAGACGTATATATGAACACGCTGGTTCCCATGGTAGTGGAACAGACGAGCCGTGGCGAACGGGCCTATGATATTTTTTCGAGGCTGCTCAAAGAACGGATTATTTTTCTAAGTGGGCCGGTGCATGACGGCATGTCCTCTTTGATCGTCGCACAATTGTTGCATCTGGAGGCGGAAAACCCGTCCAAGGAAATCAGCATGTATATCAACAGCCCCGGTGGCGTTGTGACGTCGGGCATGTCTATTTATGACACGATGCAATACATCCGGCCGAAAGTTTCGACGCTGGTCGTCGGGCAGGCGGCCTCAATGGGATCATTGCTTTTGACAGCGGGCGAGCCGGGAATGCGCTTCTCGCTGCCCAACAGCCGCATCATGGTACACCAGCCGTCCGGCGGGTATCAGGGGCAGGCAACAGACATCATGATCCATGCCGAAGAGACGTTGAAGCTCAAAAAACGTTTGAACGAAGTATATGTCAAACACACAGGTCAAACGCTGAAAAAAGTTGAGGCCGCGCTTGAGCGTGATAATTTCATGTCTGCCGAAGATGCGAAGAAGTGGGGCTTGATTGATGAGATTGTTACCAATCGGGCCGTGGTGGATGAGGCAGACGATTGACCATTTGCGTTTGTTGAAATTTGACGTTGTGGTGACAGATTGGCTGTCCTAAACTAACGATGGGAAATGTGCGAGTTGCAGTTTCCAATACTCAAGGACCGAAAGGTAAAAAATGGCAACTAGCTCAGGTTCCGACAGTAAAAACACTCTGTACTGCAGTTTTTGTGGCAAAAGCCAGCATGAGGTGAGAAAGCTGATTGCTGGTCCAACGGTGTTTATTTGTGATGAATGTGTCGAGCTGTGTATGGACATCATTCGCGAAGAGACCAAGGGATCGAGCCTGAAATCTTCCGAAGGCGTGCCCACACCACGGGAAATTTGCGATGTTCTTGATGATTATGTGATTGGGCAGGCACTGGCCAAACGCGTACTTTCGGTGGCGGTTCACAACCACTACAAGCGCCTCGACCACTCGGCCAAAAACAGTGAGATTGAGCTGTCAAAGTCAAACATACTGTTGATCGGCCCAACTGGGTGCGGCAAAACACTGCTGGCGCAGACATTGGCAAGAATCCTTGATGTGCCGTTTACCATGGCCGATGCAACGACGTTGACTGAAGCGGGTTACGTGGGCGAAGATGTCGAAAATATCATCCTCAAACTGTTGCAGGCCTCTGAATATAACGTTGAGCGGGCGCAGCGCGGGATCGTGTATATCGACGAAGTCGATAAAATTACGCGCAAGTCCGAGAATCCGTCGATCACCCGGGATGTTTCGGGCGAAGGTGTTCAACAGGCGCTGTTGAAGCTGATGGAAGGGACGGTTGCGAGCGTGCCGCCACAGGGTGGGCGTAAGCATCCGCAACAAGAATTTTTGCAGGTGGATACTACAAATATCCTATTTGTCTGCGGGGGCGCTTTTGCAGGGCTGGACAAAATCATCGCCCGCCGCGGCAAAGGCAGTGCGATCGGGTTTGGCGCGGATGTGCGTGATAATGACGATCGCGGTGTCGGTGAAGTTTTCAAAGAGCTCGAACCTGAAGATTTGTTGAAATTTGGTCTGATCCCAGAATTTGTTGGACGTCTTCCCGTTCTTGCAACGTTGGAAGATCTCGATGAGGATGCGTTGGTCACCATTCTGACCGAGCCAAAAAATGCGCTGGTCAAGCAATACCAGCGGCTGTTTGAGTTGGAAGACGCCAAATTGTCGTTTACCGATGAGGCGCTCAGCGCGATTGCCAAACGCGCGATTCAGCGCAAAACCGGCGCGCGGGGCTTGCGGTCTATTCTCGAAGAGATTTTGCTTGATACGATGTTTGACCTGCCCGGTCTTGATAATGTTGACGAAGTGGTGGTCAATGACGACGCCGTCAGGTCAGAGGCGCAACCTCTGATGATTTATGCCGACGATAGCAAGGAAACAGCGACGGCCTCTTAGGGATTAAATGGTCTGCGCGGTCTTTGAGGCAGAGTTTTACAGCCCTTTGGGGTTCGATAAATGCCGCATAAACGGTAAGGAGATGCAGCGATGAGTATCCTAAAAACGCTTCTAAGGGCAGTGACCTGGTGGGACAGTCAGACGATAGGCACCCAGTTGTTCACATGGCGCAAAGGCCTGCGTGTTGGTAGCGACGATCAAGGAAATGTGTATTACCATACCGCCGATGACAAGCGCCGTTGGGTGATCTTTAACGGTGAGTGCGAAGCAAGCAGGATCAGTCCCGATTGGCATGGATGGTTGCACCATACGTGGAATGACCCGCCAAGCGATGCTCCACTGCGCCATCAGGTTTGGGAAAAGCCCCATCAGGCCAATTTGACAGGTTCATCTGCGGCCTATGCGCCAACGGGATCTCTGCGTCTTGCGGTTCCGGCGCATCGCAAAGATTATGAGGCATGGACACCGGAGTAGGACGATTTGGCGATGTCAGAAAACAAAATAGAGGCCTTTGTCGGCGCGGTGGTGATTGCCGCCGCGATTTCTTTTGGGGTCTTTGCCGCGCAATCGACTGGTGTGGGGGCCGGGGTTGGCCAAAGCAACTATGTTCTGACGGCCTCATTTCGGTCATTAGAGGGCGTGGGAGTTGGCACTGATGTGCGCTTGGCGGGGGTTAAAATTGGCACGGTAACCGATGTCACGCTCAACCCTGAAACCTATCGCGCTGAGACCGATCTGACGCTGGGATCTGAGGTTGAAATCCCTGATGACAGCGCGGTGGTGATCTCGTCCGAGGGGCTTTTAGGGGGCAATTTTGTTGAGATTATGCCCGGCGGGTCGCCATTTTATTTTGCCTCAGGCGACCAGATTGAAGACACCCAAAGTGCTGTTAGTCTGACAACGCTTTTGCTCAAGTTTGTCTCAGGAGGCAGCTCAGATTGAGGGTTCCTTTTGTTTGTGCGCTTATGCTCAACTTGGCGGCCGCCGCGACCAGCGCCCAAGAGGCTGCGCTCAGCGGTCAGGGTGCGATGATCAGGACGCTGGATAAAGTCAGTGGCAGAACCGCAGATTTTGAGTTTGTGCCAAACCAGCGCCATAGTCTCGGCAAGTTGCAGATTGAACTGACAGAATGTCGGTATCCTGCAGACAATCCTTCGGGCGACGCTTTCGCACACCTCGATATTCGCGAAATTGGTATCCCAGAGCCTTTCTTCCGTGGTTGGATGATTGCCTCCTCGCCAGCGATCAGCGCGCTGGATCACCCGCGCTATGATGTTTGGGTATTGCGCTGTATCATTTCCTGAGCACGCAGTGGAACGGCTGGAGCGGTAAAATCGGCTGGTTGGTTAACCGCAACTGATAGGGCTGCCAGATAGGTGTCCCGGCTTATTTCAATGGCCCCGAGTGAGGCCAGATGCGGGGTGATAAACTGCGTATCAAACAGTTGAAATCCTGCAAGACGCAGGCGGTCGACAAGATAAGCAAGCGCTATTTTTGAGGCGTTGGTTGTGTGCGAAAACATACTTTCGCCAAAATATGCCGCGCCAATGCTGACCCCGTAAACACCACCCACGAGCCGTGATCCATCATAGACTTCTGTCGTATGCACATGGCCTATGTCAAACAAGCGACGATAGGCACGCTGAATATCGCGATTTATCCACGTATCATCGCGCCCGGCGCAACCGGCAATCACAGCATCAAAATCGTGATTGATTTTAATTTGATGCTGTTCCTTGCGCAATTGACGGGTCAGCGAGCGAGAAATATGAAACCGATTGAGCGGGACCACCCCGCGTTCCTGCGGGTTGACCCAGAACAGCTTCCTGCTGTTACGATCTTCTGCCATCGGAAAAACCCCAGAACGGTAAGCCTCCAGCAGTATCTTGGTGGTCAGGGTTTCAGAGGCCATTTTGTCCTCAGTTATGCGTGGGCTAAGTCAACTCGCAAACGTTTTGTCCAGCCATTTTTCCAGCCAATGAATGGTATAGGCCCCCTGCTGGACATCGGCTTCGCACAGCAGCGCATCAAACAGCGGCACAGTGGTGTCCACACCATCTACGATCAACTCTCCCAACGCGCGGCTCAGGCGCGCCAACGCTTCGGGACGGTCGCGGCCATGCACGATCAATTTACCGATCAGACTGTCATAATAGGGTGGGATCGCATAGCCGGTATACAAGGCTGAATCCATCCGAACCCCCAAGCCGCCCGGAGCATGATACTGGCTGACGGTGCCAGGACAGGGCGCAAAATTGGGCAGTCTTTCAGCGTTGATGCGTACTTCGATAGCATGGCCGTTGATGGTGAGATCTTCTTGGCCAAACGACATCGGCAGTCCGGCGGCGATGCGGATTTGCTCGCGGACCAGATCGACGCCAAAAATTGCCTCAGTTACCGGATGCTCCACTTGCAGGCGGGTGTTCATCTCAATGAAATAAAACGCGCCTTTCTCATAGAGAAACTCGATTGTCCCAGCGCCAATATAGTCTATTTTGGCCACGGCATCAGCGCAGATCTTGCCAATCCGCGCCCGTTCATCGGCTGAGATCGCTGGCCCAGGCGCCTCTTCAAAGACTTTTTGATGGCGCCTTTGCAGCGAACAATCGCGCTCGCCCAGATGCACAGCTTGGCCCTTGCCGTCGCCAAAGACTTGGATTTCGATATGGCGCGGCGTGGTTAAGTATTTTTCGATATACACCTCTGCATTGCCAAACGCGGCTTTGCCTTCGGCGCGCGCGGTCAGAAAAGCGCTTTCCATTTCGTCGGCGTTCTGCGCCACTTTCATACCGCGACCGCCCCCTCCGGCGGTGGCTTTGATGATCACCGGATAGCCCATCTCCGCGCCGATGCGTTTGGCGTCCTCAAGCGTAGGGACGCCCCCATCAGATCCGGGCACGCAGGGCACGCCCAGCTCTTTCATCGAATCTTTGGCGGAAATTTTATCGCCCATGATGCGGATATGTTCGGCTGTGGGGCCAATAAAGGTCAAACCGTGATCTTCTATGACCTGCACAAAACTGGCATTTTCAGACAGGAAACCATAGCCGGGATGAATCGCTTGCGCACCGGTTATTTCGCACGCAGCAATGATCGCTGGGACCGACAGATAGCTGTCGGTGGCGCTCGGAGGGCCGATGCAGACCGATTCGTCGGCCATACGGACATGCATCGCGTCGCTATCGGCGGTGGAATGCACTGCAACCGAGGCAATGCCCATTTCGCGGCAGGCGCGGATGACCCGCAGCGCGATTTCTCCGCGGTTGGCAATCAGGATCTTGTTAAACATGCTGATCTCTTATTCCAAAATGACCAAAGGGGCCCCGTATTCGACGGCGGCTCCGTCTTCGACCAGTATCCGGGTGACGACCCCTGATCGCGGGGCGGGAATGTGATTCATCGTCTTCATCGCCTCTACGATCAGCAGGGTGTCGCCCTCGCTGACTTTTGCACCAATTGATGAAAACGGCGCTGCGCCCGGCTCTGCCTGCATATAGACGGTCCCAACCATTGGAGAGGTGACCGCGCCGGGATGACTGGCTGGGTCGTCGGACGTGTTTTCTGCCGGTGGTGCAGCCGCGGCCGGTGCCGCAGGGGTTGCAACAGCGGCTGTAACCGGCGCCACAACGGCGGCTGGCGGGACATGGACCGCCCGACTGAGATGGATATTCAGGCTGCGATCATCGCCGTCCTGGCGTTCAACCTGTAATTCGGTCAGGTCATTGTCGCGGAGCACCGTGGCGAGGGCTTGAATGAATATCACATCATCATCGTTATTTTTTTTTGTCATTATATCCTCAATTGGTTTTAGACCTGTATGCGGCAGCTTTTTTGCCTGCTTAGTGCAATACTACAATATATGGTACGAAAGGAAAAGTCGGCTAAGAAGTATCATGGGTATTTTCAACTTGGACAGGCAGCGTAAAATTCGTATCCGAGTAACACAAGGGCCAAAAACCCCTAAATTTTTTTATAGGAGGTTCGCAATCAATCGCAGGGCGCATCTGGCATGGGGCTTCACCACTTTGGGGTGGCAAAGCGGGTTGGCGAACTGGCTGTGCGGGGTTGGCCGATGAATATATCGCTTTGGCTTCAAAGGATGGCACAGGCCTACCCCCAACGGCCAGCACTGTTTGTCGGGGTGCAGCAGATTGCTGACTACGGGCAATTTGAACACCGCAGCGCGCAGGCCGCAGCCTGGTTTAAGGACGCCGGTATCCGGCCTGGAGATCGTATTGCCCTGTATTTGACCAATGTCCCCGAATATCTGATCCTGTTGTATGGCGCTTGGTATGCGGGGGCGGCGGTCGTGCCGATCAATGCCAAGCTGCACCCGCGCGAGGCGGCTTGGATTATCGAGGATGGTGGGGTTGCGCTGACCTTTGCATCTACGGACCTTGCCGCGCCGCTACAGGCCCAAGCGGGTGTTGGGCGGGTGATTGATCTGGCCGAAGCAGCGTTTTCCGAATTGTTTGATTGTGCGGCAGATACCGATGTTGCCGTGCGTGCTGCTGAGGATCTGGCATGGTTGTTTTACACCTCAGGCACTACCGGGCGGCCAAAGGGGGTGATGATCACCCACCGCATGTTGCAGGTAATGGCGCTGGCATATCTTTCTGATGTCGATACAGTCGAGACAGCGGATACGGCAATCTATGCCGCGCCGCTGTCACATGGGGCGGGTTTGTATAATGTAATGCATGTACTGGCTGGGGCGCGCCACGTGCTGCCGCCCTCTGGTAGATTTGAGGCTTTGGAAATTTTCGATCTGGCGCGACATTTTGAACGGGCCCATCTCTTTGCTGCCCCAACCATGGTCAAACGTATGACCGAGACTGCCAAAGCCACCGGTCAGACCGGGGCGGGGCTGCGCAGTGTCATCTATGGGGGCGGGCCGATGTATCAAGAGGATATCATCGCGGCAGTTGATCACTTTGGTCCGATCTTTATCCAGATTTATGGTCAGGGCGAGTGCCCTATGTGCATCACCGCGTTGTCGCGGGCGGATGTGGCGGATCGCAACCATCCCCGCTGGCGGGCGCGTCTGGCGTCGGTCGGGCGGCCGCAGGCTGCCGTGCAGGTGAGGATTGCTGATGAACAGGGCCGCAGTTTGCCTAATGGCGAGACGGGCGAAATTATTGTGCGTGGTGATGCGGTGATGCCGGGGTACTGGCAAAACCCCAAAGCCACGGCACAGGCGCTGGGCGAGGGATGGCTGCACACCGGCGATATGGGACAATTGGATGACGAGGGTTATCTGACGCTGAAAGACAGGTCCAAGGATATGATTATTTCGGGGGGCAGCAATATTTATCCGCGCGAGGTGGAAGAGGTGTTGCTGACACATCCTTCTGTGTCCGAGGTTTCGGTGGTCGGGTGTGCAGACGCCGAATGGGGCGAAGTAGTGGTGGCGTTTGTCGTCGCAAATCCTGGCTATGGCGTGGATGATGCGGCGCTTGCGGCGCATTGCCTTGCGCATATCGCGCGGTTCAAGCGGCCCAAAACCTATATAGAGATTGCGGAACTGCCCAAGAATAATTACGGCAAAGTGCTTAAAACTGCTCTCAGAGCGCGCCTGAACGAGCGCGCTCTGGTATCAGGGTCGGAGAAAACCTAGCGGTTGGCGCGATTGTCGATTAGCTCATTGACCACCGACGGGTCGGCCAGCGTCGAGGTGTCACCAAGTGCGCCATAGTCGTTTTCGGCTATTTTACGCAGGATGCGTCGCATGATCTTGCCTGACCGGGTTTTGGGCAGCCCGGGGGCCCACTGAATCAGATCGGGTGACGCAATCGGGCCAATTTCTTTACGTACCCAACTGCGCAACTCCAACCGCAGCTCTTCGCTGGAGACTTCCCCGGCCATCAGCGTCACATAGCAGTAAATGCCCTGACCCTTAATGTCATGGGGGTAACCAACAACCGCCGCTTCAGAGACTTTGGGATGTGCCACAAGCGCACTTTCGACCTCGGCGGTGCCCATGCGGTGGCCCGAGACGTTGAGAACATCATCAACTCGGCCGGTGATCCAGTAATAGCCATCCGCATCACGTCTGCAGCCATCGCCGGAGAAATAATAGCCTTTAAAATCCGAGAAATAGGTTTTCACAAACCGGTCGTGATCGCCGTAAACAGTGCGCATCTGACCGGGCCAACTGTCTTTGATACACAGCACACCTTCGGCCTCGGTACTGGTCAGCTCTGCCCCTGTCGTCGGATCGAGGATCACCGGTTGCACGCCGAAAAACGGATTTGTCGCAGAGCCTGGCTTTGTGGTGGTAGCACCGGGCAACGGGGTCAGAAGGTGACCGCCGGTTTCGGTCTGCCACCAGGTGTCGACGATCGGGCAATTACCTTTTCCGACCACGTCATTATACCAATTCCAAGCCTCTGGATTGATCGGTTCACCAACGGTTCCCAAAAGCTTCAGGCTGCTTAAATCGCATTTATCGACAAACTCGTTTCCCTGTCCCATCAGCGCCCGGATGGCTGTTGGGGCAGTATAGAATTGATTGACCTTGTGCTTTTCGCACACTTGCCAGAACCTGGACGCGTCTGGATAGGTCGGCACGCCTTCAAACATCAGCGTTTGTGCCCCATTGGCCAACGGTCCGTAGACAATATAGCTGTGGCCGGTCACCCAACCCACATCAGCTGTGCACCAATAGACGTCGCCGTCGTGGTAATCGAACACCATTTCATGGGTCATTGAGGCCCAGACAAGATACCCGCCTGTCGTGTGCACCACGCCTTTTGGCGCGCCGGTTGATCCCGAAGTATAAAGGATGAACAGCGGATCTTCGGCGTTCATCGGCTCGGGGGCACAATCGGACGAGGCGTCGGCCATTGCGGCGTTAAACGAATGATCACGTCCCTGTTTCATTCCGACATCGGCGCCGGTGCGTTCGACAACCAGCGTCGCAACATCGCCGCAGATGGCCAGGGCTTTGTCGACATTTGATTTCAACGCAGTGTTGCGCCCGCCTCGGGGGGCTTCGTCGGCCGTCACCACAAGGGAGGCTTTACAGCCATCGACGCGCGCAGCCAGTGCTTCGGGTGAAAAGCCTGCAAAGACAATCGAATGCACGGCACCTATTCGGGCACAAGCCAGCATGGCATAGGCGGCCTCGGGAATCATCGGCATGTAAAGCACGACGCGGTCGCCTTTGCTGACGCCAAGGTTTTTATAGACGTTGGCCATTTTACAGACCTGCGTGTGCATTTCGCGATAGGTGACGTGTTTGCTGTCTTCGGGGTTGTCGCCTTCCCAAATGATTGCGGTCTGTTCGCCGCGGGTTTCCAGATGGCGGTCGATACAATTGGCCGAGACGTTCAGCACCCCGTCTTCAAACCATTTGATCGAGACATCAGGATGGGCATAACTGACATTTTTGGTGATTGAAAAAGGCTTGATCCAGTCAATCCGCTTGCCATGTTCGTGCCAGAATGCATCGGGGTCGGCGATGGATGTGGCGTACATTTCTGCATATTTTGTGGCATTGATATGCGCGTTGGCGGCAAATGCACTGGAGGGCGGGAAACGTTTTTCAGACATGATGTGCCTTCTGTTTATGGGTGAATTTGGCTAGGCTAGATATTTACGTCGATAAATGCAAGGCGACACCAAAGCAGGTGCTCCTTTAAATTCAAGTCAAATAGCGCTGCTATCGGCGCGGTTAAATCGCCAGATATTCTGCCCGCAGCGCCTCATTGTCCAATACGTCCTGAGCGCTGCCGTCAAAGACAATCTGGCCTGTGTCAAGGATTACGGCGCGGTCGGCCAGTTTAAGGGCACGCACGGCGTTTTGTTCAACAATAATTGTGGTCATACCCTCTTGCTTGATAAGACGCAGGTTTTTTTTCGATCTCGTCGACAATAACCGGGGCGAGCCCTTCATATGGCTCGTCCAGCAACAAGACCTTGATCTGGCGCGCCAGTGCGCGGGCGATCGACAACATTTGCTGTTCGCCGCCAGACAGGGTGATGCCCTCTTGTTTGCGGCGTTCCTCAAGGCGGGGAAACAGATTGTAAATCCGTGACAATGACCAGCCAACAGGCTCGGCGATCTGCGCCAGTTGCAAATTTTCTTCGACCGTTAGGCCGGCAATGATGCGGCGATCTTCGGGCACCAGACCGATGCCGGCAACCGCAGCTTGATGGCTGGACATCCCATCGATGCGCTGACCGTCTAGCCACAGCTCTCCTTGGGTCAATTGCGGGTCGTCTAACCGAGCAATCGTCCGCAGTGTGGTTGTTTTGCCCGCGCCGTTTCGGCCCAGAAGTGCAAGAATCTCGCCTTCTTTCACCGCAAGGGTAATCCCTTGGACGATATAGCTCTCGCCATAATGGGCGTGCATATTGTTTACTGCCAGATAGGCTGGCGCTGTCTCGGGTGTACTTGCGTGCTGCGAAGAAGCTGATGGTGCGGTCATGGTCGGCCTCTCTAATGTGCCTCGCCCAGATAGGCTTCTTTTACCTTCGGGTGGCCTTTGATGTTTTCGGGCGTGTCTTCGACTAGGGGCATGCCCTGAGCCAAAACGGTGATCCGTTCGGCAAGCGAGAAGACCACATGCATATCATGTTCAATAATGGCGATGGTGATGTCGCGCTCGTCTTTGATTTGTTAAAGTAAATCGATAGTGTTGTTGGTATCGGCGCGGGCCATTCCGGCAGTTGGTTCATCTAGCAACAGCAGGCGTGGCTCTTGTGCCAAGCACATGGCAATCGTCTGGTGGGGCAGGTTTGGGTCTGGCAATAAGTCGTGAGATTTTGCAGCGGTTGCAGGGCGATATTACCTATTTACCCGGCCAAAACGGGGCCGCTTTCCGTATCCGACTGCCAGAAAGTGTTGTTGGCGGTGTTGCGCGAACTGACCTGTCATCAACAGATTAATAGGCGTTTAAATAAAGTATTTGGTAACCTGGTTGCGGCTATCTTGGTGATTAACTACCGCAAGGCATCAGTTGAACCTATGAGCGAAGAAAAACCTGACCCAATTTTGCGTCGTAAAGCTGCATTGGTGCGACAAGCGCAGGATGCTAAAAGCATGACGCCTGGCAAAACTTTAAGCTTGGCGCTGGTACAGGCGATTGATCAAATTTTCGGTATGCCCGTTACTGTCAAGGATTTGGTGCACCAGGTAAAAACCGCTGAAGATTTGGTTTCTGGGTTGGTGAATAGTCATCTTTTATTATTGATCGACGGGCCGGATTCTTGCCGCGGACTGGTGGCCTTAGATCCACAGGGCCTTGCGGCGTTTATTGAGATGTTGACCATTGGGCAGGTGTCCAACCGCCCCGCAGAGCCACGGGAGCCGACACAGACGGATGCTGCGCTTGTCGCGCCAATGGTTGATTTTCTATTGGCTGATTTGTCGCGGTCTCTCAAGCCTGCAATGGAAAATTGGTGGATTCGCGATTTTAAATATCATGAGCGCGTCGAGGACTATCTGGATCTGGGGGCTGCTTTGCCAGCTGAGTATTTTCAGGTCTTTACGGTCAAATTGGATTTAGCCGATAATGCCAAGTCTGGCAGCTTGGTGATGGCGTTCCCTGAGCGTGGGACACCGGCAGAACTCATGCCCTCGACAAATATGATGGAGGTCGGTAAAACTGCGACGCTTTGGTTGGACGTTGCTGCCTAATTAAATGTTTTTCTGACCCAGATCACAATGCCTCTTGCGCGTGCTGAAAAATTAACAGTAGGTGACCTTCTGCCTCTGCCACAGGCCATAATGGAACAAGTTATTGTCTGCGCTGATAATACAGGTTTTCAGTTTCCCGCACATCTTGGTCAATCGCAGGGGATGCGTGCGATCCGACTGCTTTGGCCCTCCGCAACCCAAGATCATGAGAGCAGCAGAGGTGTCGACACGGAATTTGAGGATGCGAAAATTTTACGGGAACATACAGCAGTTTTCGAAGGATCAGATGCACAGATGAGTAACGACGGCGAAATTGCCGCTTTGCCGGGTTCTGCCAACGCTTTGTCTGTTGATGAAGCTGCTGGTGATGACGCCTTGCAGCCTTCGGTGGAGCGGCTATCCGAAGCTGGCTGATCGTCAATCGTTCGTCGAAAGCCCCTGCAAAGTCGGTCGCAGACCCGACAGATCATATCCGGCCTGCGCTGCTTGGTTTAGAATTTCGTCCACTGGCAGGGTGCCAATCTGTCCCAGTGCCCAGATCACGGTTGATCGCGTACCTGAGGCGCAATAGGCTAATACGGGCCCGTCGGCAGAATTTATTAGCTCCGACTGCTCGGCAACAACGCTCTGCGTCATTGATTGATGGGTGATCGGCAAAACTGCAAAGTCTATACCGGCGGCGCGCACTGCAGCCCCAATGGCGTCTGCCTGCAGCGCGGCGGGCACTTCTTGATCTGGTCTGTTGCAAATGACCCGCACGATGCCTGCGTCAACAACCGCAGGAGCATCAGCGGCCTCAATCTGAGCGCTAACAAAGAACTTCTCGGTTATTTTATGAATGTTCATAGCGTGACGTTAAAGCGCAATGACATTTCTGTCCAGTGCCGCAGATCGGTTTCAGTGCGGGCTCGGGCACCAGACGGCAGCTTACATTTTATTGATCGGTACCTTGAGATAGACATCGCCGTTTTCGTCGGCTTGCGGCATGTTGCCTGCCCGCATGTTGACTTGCAGTGACGGGATTATAAGCTTGGGCATCGAAAGTTGGGCGTCTCGGGCGTCACGCAGCTGCACAAAACTGTCTTGATCTTTGCCGGCGCCGACATGCACGTTGCGCGCTTTTTGTTCACCTACAGTGGTTTCCCACGCAAAGACGTCGCGTCCGGGAGCCTTGTAATCATGGCACACAAAGATGCGGGTCTCGTCCGGCAGTGACAATATTTTCTGGATCGATTGATAAAGCGTCGCGGAAGAACCACCTGGAAAGTCGCAGCGCGCGGTGCCAAAATCTGGCATGAATAAAGTATCTCCGACAAATGCCGCATCGCCAAGCACATAAGTAACGCAGGCCGGCGTATGACCGGGTGTGTACATAACATCCCCCCGCAATTGCCCGATATGAAAACTGTCACCTTCATTGAACAGACGGTCGAACTGGCTGCCGTCACGTTCAAATTCGGTGCCCTCGTTGAACACTTTGCCAAAGGTATCCTGAACCACCTTGATCTGTTCGCTGATACCAATTTTTCCACCCAGTCGCTCTTGTAGATAAGGCGCAGCAGACAGATGGTCGGCATGGGCGTGGGTCTCAAGGATCCACTTTACATCAAGCCCCTCGGATTTCACCCAGGCGATGATCTGATCGGCGGCTTTGGTGTCTGTCTGGCCTGAAGCATAGTCAAAATCCAAAACGCTGTCGATGATGGCGCAAGATGTCCCTGATGGGTCTCTCACCACGTAGGAGGCGGTGTTCGTTGTAATGTCGAAGAAAGACTTCGTCGGTGCGTGCATTGCGTGTCTCCTTTCGGAATAATCTAAGCAGGCGCAAAAGTCATGCAAGGGAGAAAGGCATTTTTTTTGTGACACTATCAGAAATTTATCCTGTCTGGAATGCAAATCATAAAACATCGTTTCTAAAAATTACAGGATCAGGCCTGTGTCCGGCTCAGAAAAGTCTGAAGGTGGAAGGTGCAATCAGGCATGCGGGAATCGTGGCAGTTTGCCTTGAAAATGCGCCTTAGCTTAGTAAAATTCCCACAACCACCATCATTAACCCGATCGCGGATAGCAATAATGCGGCCAGATTTCTCGGCAAAATCTGCGCCATAACCAGCCTGAGCTCGTCGTCTGGTAAATTTGCATTGCGGGCATTTCTGACCTTGGCAATACACCATAACATACCCACAAGACTGAAAAGCGTCACTGCGGCGCCACCCCATATTAGAACGTACATCTCGAGCCTTCTTCGCTTTTTAGACGAAAGAAGGGTATTGGACCCGCGTGTCTATGGCAAGACGTGCCTGTGAAAGATCTCGATTGGCGGCTTGCGGCGCAGGGCCGGTGCTTGTATCGGTCGGTCCAAGTGAAAAGGAGAGATCAATGACCGACGAGAACGACGCCAATTATCGCGTAACCGCAAATGAGTTGCGCCAGTTTATCGAACGATTTGAGCGTTTGGAGGCGGAAAAGAAAGATATTTCTGATCAACAGAAAGAGGTGATGTCTGAGGCGAAGTCGCGCGGGTACGACACAAAAGTGATCCGCAAGGTAATCGCACTGCGCAAGCGTGACAAAGACGATATCGCCGAGGAAGAGGCCGTGCTGGAAATGTACAAAGAGGCGCTGGGAATGTAAGTGGTCAGGGCGGACGGCCCCCAGCTTAGACTGGTCTCCATCTCCGCTCTTGTGAATGCCATCTCATTGAAAATCCGCGCAAATCTGGTATAATCCTTGTGGGCCGTACGTATTGATGCCTATGATCATGGGTGCGGCGCCGACAAAAGGCCACAGCTTATCCCGCAGTCATGGAAGCCGTGATTTTCCTTCCTTGCAGTATTGCTGGAATAATTGTCGAGATGCGCTGTCGTCGATCTAGCTGGTCATCATTTGGCTGCGATGCAGACGCGAATATGGCGCTGGTTTGACTGCACCATCAGTCTGATTGAACGGTTGATTTTCCGCCCGCTCTGCCCATTTCACCATTTTTTTGCGATGATACTGTTTCTCCAGCCCAAACCATCTTCGGTTTTGCCAGTGGGACGATATTCGCACCCAAAGGCGCCGGTATACCCAAGTTGTTGGAACTTCGGTAATAAACGTGAATAATCCAGCGCGCCGGGAAATGGCTCGGCACGAGCCTCGGCAGCAGCGATTTGCACATGTCCAATCTTGTCGGCATGCGCTGCAAAATTACTCTCTAGGTCACCGCTTTCGCGGAACACATGATAACAATCGAACATAATCTTCAAACGCGGATGGTTTATTTTGTCGATAACGCAGGCAGCCTGATCTATGCTACGCAAGAAATACCCGGCCAGTTGTTCGTGACAAACGGGCTCTATGAGTATGGTGAGCGGAACGCGTTCTAACGCATATCTTAGAGTGTCTAAAAAGGTATCCAAGGCGCCGGGATCTGCAGTGATCCCCGCCAGTATGTGTAAT
>ENA-ORDA01001843-ORDA01001843.1-marine-metagenome-genome-assembly--contig:-NODE-1843-length-16994-cov-4.648874_pt1 | contig 16994 bp, 16 predicted proteins | sample MGYA00237778_ERZ508506 | MGnify/ENA primary metagenome ERZ508506 (study PRJEB26177, sample SAMN06267891) | marine metagenome | isolation source: Monterey Bay, California, USA | place: Pacific...
ACTATGTGAGTGGTTTTGACGCTCATGAAGTCCGCCATGACTTTGTTTGGCTGAAGCAGGGCCGTGTGGGTAAGCGCGCTCGTCAGGTCGCTCAGGCCGAGAATGTCTCTATTCTGCCTGTTAACACAGGTCAGTCGGTCCCTAAGACTTAAGTCTTAGGGTCAGTTTTTGATGGCTTATTTCGATGTTTTTAATGGAGATGCCGACGGTATCTGCGCTCTTCTACAGCTGCGTCAGCATACTCCTCGCATTGCAACACTAATTACCGGCGTAAAGCGCGATATTGGGCTCCTGAGCCGGGTGTCTGCTTCTTCCGGAGATGTTGTGACCGTGCTCGATGTTGCGGTCGAGAAAAACCGACCGGATTTGGATCGTTTGTTGCAACTAGGGGCCGAAATCTTTTACGTGGATCATCATAATCCCGGAGAGATGCCGAGTGCCGCAGGGCTGCAACTCTTGATTAACACGGCGCCAGAAATCTGTACTTCTGCGTTGGTTAATGGTCATTTATCCGGTGCATGCGCGAGTTGGGCCGTTGTCGGTTGTTTTGGAGACAACCTCGATCAAACTGCGGAGCGTGTCGCCCAAACATTGCCTGCGCTTCCTGATTTAAAGCTTTGGCGAGAGCTCGGAATTCTTATTAACTACAACGCTTACGGGGCTCATGTCAGTGACCTCCATTTCCATCCCGAAAGTCTTTATAGGCGTTTATTACCTCATGCTAGCCCGGACATTTGCTTGGCTGAGGATCCTGAATTGATGCAGATTTTACAGGCGGGGTATCGTCAGGATATGAGCTTTGGTGAAACTGCTGATCGACTGATCAATGAGGCTTCAGTGGCCGTAATTAGGCTACCTGATGAGCCTTGGGCGCGCCGAGTGAGCGGCGTTCTTGGCAATAAACTAGCCCTTGATACACCGCACCGTGCACACGCAGTGCTTACGGAAATCCCGGAAGGTTTTCTCGTCAGCGTCAGAGCTCCGCTGGACAATCGTATTGGTGCCGATACAGTTTGCAGGCAGTTCCCTTCGGGCGGAGGGCGAGCGGCGGCAGCGGGTATTAATCAGCTGCCGAAGGAGAATTTGGCGGCATTCGTTGATGCGTTGAAAAAACAGTATGCGTAACCCTGATTCCAGTCGTCTTTGAAGGTTGGATTATCTTTGTTTTTTTTCCTTAAGCAGTAAGGCTAGCTGTGCTTCTATTCGTGCCAGTCTAGTGTCATCTGATGTGTTGGTTAGTCCCGCTTTTTCTGCGGAAGCTTCAGTGATCATGTAGGGCTGGAACATCACCAAGAGTTGCTCGACAACCGTGGGATCAAATTGTATTTCTCGTAGCAGTAATGTTCGGGCTGAATATTCCAAGGAGCCGTAAAAAACATCTCTGCATTGCCACAGTGGTAACGCCTCAGATAATTGGTTGCGATTGATGCCCCGCTCAATAATTTGATCGAAAACGCGCACGTATTCACGAATTTTAGGTAACTGATATTCGGGTTCGCCGTGTCTTAGCCTCGCTCGATAGGTCAGGCCCACCATATCAAACTGCTGTATAAGCGCCGTGAGGTGGTAGGTTGCTAACTGGTTTAATTGCTCGTTGACCGGGAGGCTGGCATCCACAGCGATCAGCGCACCTTTCGTCAAATCTGCCCAAAAATTCCCCACAACAACAGCAAGCAAATCCTGTTTGTTTTTGTGGTAGAGGTAAAGCGTTCCCTCTGCAATATGTGCTCTGCGAGCGATCTCGGCCATCGTGGTGCCGTCCACCCCCAAGGCAGTAAAGACGTCGGTAGCGGCCTTTAAAATACTTTGTTCTTTTGCTTCCAGGCGTTCGCGCTGGGTGTTTTTGGTGTGAGATGAACTTGCGCTCATTGACTTACGCTCCTATAGTGAGCATATGAGGAAGCCTCATAATAACTGAGTTAGCATCATATTGGTGAGTCGATAGAAAATTAGTGCTCACTTGGCGCGACGCCTGAGGCAATCGGTTTCTAACTGCTTAATATTTAAAGGCCTGTTGCACTGGGCTAGGGCGTGCCCCGTGTATGCATGGGGATCGAGCGTCCCGGGGTTTTGAAAAGGAAATTGCATGAGCATGAAGCAATCGATAAAGATTGGTGGAGCCACAGGGTTTTGGGGCGAAACCGACCTCGCAATGGCTCAATTTCTGTCTGAGGGCGACTTAGACTACATCGTCTTCGATTATCTGGCTGAAATTACCATGTCGATTTTGGCCCGGGCACGCTCAAACGATCAATCTCTGGGCTACGCGACTGACTTTGTCACGGCCATGGTGCAGCCAAATCTGCAAGCCATTGCAAACTCAGGAGTGAAGCTAATCAGTAATGCTGGTGGTGTTAATCCTGAGGCCTGTGCCCAAGCTATACGTGACTGTGTTGCTCGCGCGGGACTCGACCTGAAAGTCGCGGTAATCACCGGTGATGACCTTTTACCTCGGGTGGAAGAACTCTCGGCGGGGGGCGCTAGGGAGATGTTTTCTTCAGAACCGATGCCTGCCGTTAAAAAAATAGCCAGCGTTAACGCTTACATTGGAGCTTTTCCTATTGCTGAAGCGCTCACTCATGGCGCAGATATTGTGATTACCGGGCGCTGTGTAGACAGTGCGGTGACCCTAGGCGCCTGTATTCATGCTTTTGGCTGGACCTCCAACGAGCTCGATCGATTGGCTGCAGGGTCACTGGTTGGACATTTAATAGAGTGCGGCCCCCAGGTGACCGGTGGCAATTTTACCGATTGGGAAGCCGTTGCCGAGTCGCTTTTTGAGGTGGGTTATCCCATTGCTGAGGTATCAATCGATGGAACGGCAATCATTACTAAGCCCGAAAACACGGGTGGAGTCGTAAATCGAGGCACGGTGGGCGAGCAATTACTTTATGAAATCGACGATCCAGTACATTACGTCTTACCTGATGTGATCTGTGATTTTTCCTGTGTGGAATTGCAACAAATTGGGGAAAATCAAGTTCACGTCACAGGCGCAAAGGGTCGAGGTGTGCCAGCGGATTACAAAGTAAGTATGACGTGGGCTGATGGCTGGCGAGCGGGCACCATTCTCTGGTATCTGGGTCGGAAAGCAGCTGAAAAAGGGCGTCTTTTCGCGGATGAGGTTCGAAAGCGTGCGGAGCACAAGCTTGCGGCCATGGGGGTTTCTGGATTTGACGATGTCACCATTGAGATTATCGGTGATGAGAGCCACTGGGGTGAATCAGCTCGGTATGTTCGAAGTCGTGAGGTGGCTGTAAAAATCGGCTGCAGACATCAAGATAAGCGTGCGGTCGCGCTGCTACTGCGGGAGGTCGCGGGAGCAGGGTTGGGCGCTCCCCCGGGTCTTGCTTTTTTTGCCGGCACTCGCGCAAAACCCTCACCCGTTATCCGCTTGTTTTCTATGAGGGTGCCGAAGTCATCAGTGCCGTTAACGCTCATCGATGCTCGGGGTAGCAATCAGCTGACACAGATACCTGAGACCCCTGAGCTGACCAAGGTTGCCGAGTCGATTGAAATCCCAGCTGCCCCAGATCACGACACGCTGGTACAAGGCGAACTGGTGACGGTGCCACTTGAGCGCCTTGCATGGGGACGATCGGGAGACAAGGGGGACAAGGCAAATATTGGCGTCATGGCACGTGACAAAGCGTACTTGCCTTGGATCGCTGACGCGTTGACCGCTGAATATGTTGCTGCACGTTTTGCGCACTTCATGACTAGCCCGGCAATTCACCGATTCTACCTGCCCGGCCTCCCAGGGTTTAATTTTGTTTTGCACAACGCATTGGGTGGCGGAGGGGTGGCAAGTTTACGTAATGACCCTCAAGCAAAAAGCTTCGCGCAAATATTGCTCGATGCCCCCATTTCAATCCCCCAAAATCTTCTGGACAGCTAACATGGCTACTATTGTTTCGACCGTGCATACCGACTCAGAGGCGTTCAGTGAAAATCGCGAGCGTATGCTGGGTTTCGTTGATCAGCTGAGGCGCTATGAGCAACGCACTGAGGAGACCTCTAACCGTCGACTCAAAACCTTCCGTGCCCGAAATCAACTCACACCAAAAGAGCGTTTAGACGCTTTAATAGACCCGGGTATGCCGTTTTTACAGTTGCATTCCATGGCGAATTTTTGCGTCGAGGAATCTGATCGTGAAGTCAGCGTGCCTGGTGCTTCGGTCATTGTTGGCATTGGTTTTGTCAGTGGTGTGCGCTGCATGGTTTGGGTCGATGACTCGGGCATTGCGGCGGGAGCGGCTACCGATTACACACTTAATGTGACCACTTCACTGCTAAAAATTTGTCTGCGTCAAAATTTACCCTTGGTGCATCTCGTTGAAAGTGCAGGAGCTAACCTCCTTAAATACAAAGTAGAGCTCTGGTCTGAGTTTGGTAGTGTCTTTCGTGATTTAGCACGTCTTTCCGCGAAGGGGCTGCCAACGATGGTCGTATTGCACGGTGGGTCTACTGCCGGGGGCGCTTATATGCCCGGCATGTCTGATTATGTTATCGGGGTCAAAGAAAACGGTATGGCGGCGCTTGGTGGCGCTGCCCTGGTAAAGGCGGCGACTGGAGAGGATGCAGATGATCGTGAGTTGGGGGGCACGGAGATGCATGCGAGTGTTACCGGCGTTGTGGAGTATCTCGTTGAAAACGATGCACATGGGCTTTTAAAAGCTCGCGAAGTAATGCACTGCATTGATTGGAATAAACGACTGACGCATTTTTCTAGGCAACCCTACAGCGAGCCCCGATATTCCGCTGAGGAGATTGCCGGTGCGATCCCAACTGATCCGCGCACTCCCTACGATGTGAGGGAGATTTTAGCTCGGGTGGTTGATGATTCTTCCATCGAAGAGTTTAAGTCACGCTACGGTGTGTCCACAGTCTGTGGTCACGCCACGATCACAGGGGTCGCCTGCGGCTTTATTGGTAACAACGGCCCTATCGATACAAATGGCGCGACCAAAGCGGCGCAATTTATCCAGCTGTGTGATCAGTCTGACTTGCCCATTATTTTCTTTAATAATACCTCGGGGTATATGGTGGGCACGCAGTATGAACATGCGGGCATGATTAAGCATGGCTCTAAAATGATTCAGGCGGTTGCCAACGCTCGAGTGCCTAAATTGTCTCTTTACGTGGGCGCCAGTTACGGTGCTGGAAATTACGGCATGTGCGGATGGGCTTACGAGCCAGACTTTTTGTTTGCATGGCCCAATGCGCGTACTGGTGTGATGGCGGGTCAGAGCGCTGCGACAACGATGACGGAGGTCGCAAAAGTGGGTGCTGCGCGAAAAGGTAAGCCAATACCCGAGGCGCAGCTTGAGGCGCAGGGGCAAACAATAAAGCAGCATTTTGATGCTCAAGAAGATGCCTTTTATACCTCGGGCCGCGTACTTGATCACGGGATAATTGACCCAAGAGATACCCGCAAAGTTTTGGCTTTCTGTTTGGAAACAATCATTGAAGGGCGTCACCGCAGCCTGCAATCAAACAGCTTCGGCGTGGCAAGGATGTAATTATGACGGCATTACCTGAAACAAAGTCAGTAGATCTAAGTCTTGAAAATGGTTGGTTAACCGTCTGGTTTAATCAGCCTGAACGCCGCAACCCCCTCACCGATGACGTTGTTGATGATTTAGAGATCATCCTTGCCTCGGTACGTGATGATCGTAGCGTCAGAGGGGTTACATTCAGGGGGCGGGGTGGTTTTTTCTGCGCCGGGGGTGATCTAAAGAGTTTTAACGCGATCGCTAGTGGCGCGCGTGAGCAAGCAATGAGAACTAGCACCCGTATCGGAGACATACTGGCAGACCTCAACGCGTTACCGCAGGTGACTGTGGCCATGATTGAGGGCGCGGCTATGGCGGGAGGCCTGGGCCTTGCTTGTTGCTGTGACGTAAGCGTGGGAATGAACGATGCCAAGTTTGCCTTTTCAGAAACTCGCATTGGAATCACGCCGGCGCAGATTGCGCGCTATGTGTTACAAAAATGCGGTTATGCAGTAGGCCGCCGTCTCATGCTCACTGCAGCAAAATTTAGAGGTACGGAGGCGGCAGCTTTGGGCGTGCTAGATCTTGCGGTGGATTCGGTTGAGGCGCTGGAAGATGCTGAGCGTGCTATTCGTTCTGATGTCCTCGGTTGTGCCCCGGGCGCGGTAGCCGCTTGCAAGGAATTAATTGTCGGCATGCCGCAAACTCCCGATGACGAAAAAGTTATATACGCCGCTGAAAACTTTAGCAAATGCTTACAGAGCGATGAAGGAAAAGAGGGCGTCTCTTCTTTTATTGAAAAACGTAAGCCCGGTTGGCATGTGGAGATTGATCAATGAAGACCCTCTCGACTTTACTGGTAGCGAATCGCGGTGAGATTGCGGTAAGGGTTATGCGAACCGCGCGTGCGCTGGGTCTTCGTACGGTTGCGGTTTACTCCGATGCTGACGAGGACGCTTTGCATGTACGCGAGGCTGATCAAGCGATCCGACTGGGTGGCCCTACTGTTAGTGATTCCTATCTCAACCAAGAAAAAGTGTTGGCTGCTGCAATCGAGGCTGGTGCAGATGCCATCCATCCCGGATATGGTTTTTTGTCAGAAAACTCGAGTTTCGCTGCTGCCTGCGAGCAGGCAAACATCGTATTTATAGGTCCTCCTAATAAAGCGATTGAGGTCATGGGTGATAAAGCTCGTGCCAAGCGCGCCATGCTTGAGGCCGGCGTGCCTTGTATTCCCGGTTACCAAGATGAAGCACAGGATATCGAGACCCTGCTAAACGCCGCTGAGAACATTGGCCTTCCTGTAATGATCAAGGCGGCAGCGGGTGGTGGTGGTCGTGGTATGCGCCTCGTCACGGAGTCACCCCAGTTGGAAGATGCCATTGGATTGGCCCAATCTGAAGCTCAAAACGCCTTTGGCTCGAGCGAACTCATTATTGAGCGGGCTGTACTTCGTCCTCGCCATGTCGAGGTGCAGGTATTTGCAGATCAGCTCGGGCATGTTATCCATCTAGGGGAACGGGATTGCTCGATTCAGCGGCGACATCAGAAAGTGATTGAAGAGTCTCCCTGCCCTGTTATGACGCCTGAACTGCGAAGGGCAATGGGTGAGGCGGCGGTCAACGTAGCACGGGCTGTCGACTATGTGGGTGCAGGAACCGTCGAGTTTTTGGTCGACGAGGATGGTCAGTTTTACTTTTTAGAAATGAATACGCGTCTGCAGGTCGAGCATCCGGTTACTGAGTTGGTCACGGGTTACGATTTGGTCGAATGGCAGATTCGAGTAGCCAGAGGAGAGCCACTGCCTGCAGAGCAAGACGACATCGAACTTTTAGGCCACGCTATTGAAGTGCGGCTATATGCCGAGGAGCCTGAGAAGGGTTTTCTTCCAAGCACTGGGCCCGTGAGTTTGTTCGATTTCCCTGAGGCTGAAGGAATTCGGATCGATAGCGGCGTTGCCAGTGGGGATGAGGTGAGCCCTTATTACGATGCAATGGTCGCGAAGATCATTGGCTACGGAGAAACTCGTGAGGATGCGCGTCGCCGTTTATTGACCACGTTGCAAGACGGCGCGTTGCTGGGACTGGGTAATAACCGAAATTTTCTGATCAATGCTTTGGAGCAGCAAACTTTTAAGGATGGCTTGGCGACCACCGCGTTCATTGAAGAAAACTATGGAGATCAATTTAGCCCTTCGAAGGTGCAGGGATCTGTTGTGGTTGGTGGTGCAGTGATACAGCATTTGTTGGCAATGGGTGAGGCCCATGAGCGTGCACCTTTGGTTTCCCATGAGCTTCTTGATTGGTCTTCTCGAGGCCGTGCTGTCTCTATCCGCGATTATCGAATTGATGAGCTGGAGGTCAGTGTCAAAATAGAAACCCTGGGGGCAGGGCAGTATCAGGTGCTGGTTGAAGCTCAGGAGTTTCTGGTGGAATTCATGGGTATGTCCGACGTTCGCTGTGAGTTGCAGATAAATGGTTGGCGTGAAAACTTTAATTTTTTTCATGAAGCACCCGCAACCTTACATCTCGCTAGCGCCACGGATTCAATGACCCTTACAGATTATGCTCGAGTGTCCCCGGAAGGCGTCGATGCTGCTGCCGGAGGTACGATTGTCGCGCCGATGCACGGTTTGCTGCTTGCTGTTGAGGTGACAGAGAATGAAACGGTGGTGAAAGGGCAGCGTCTCGCAGTACTGGAAGCTATGAAGATGCAACACGAGATTGTCGCGCCAGCCGATGGCGTTGTTCTTGAAGCCCCTGGCGTCGCGGAACGGCAGGTTGCAGCAGGCGATGTCATTGTGGTTTTGGAGCTGGCTGAATAGCGACTGCGTTGGCTTCTAAACCGCTTCAATCTGTATTGCTGCTGTTACATGTATTGCAAAGCCTTACGATGTAAACAGTATTTTGTAGATCCGACGATGCAATATTAATAGGAACTAAATATGGAACAGGCCAAAGCTTTTCTTGAAGAGTCGCTAGATCTAAACGCGCTGCTAGGTGATCTGGGTAGCGTGGATCTCTCAAGGTCTACTGGTTTCAAAGCTTGGAGCATTGAAACTATTTTGCGGCATTTGCATTTTTGGAACCAAATGGCCTTGTGGGCCCTGGAGGACACCCCCCAGTTGCAAGAGACTTTGGTTCCGATCATGGAAGGGTTAAAGCGCGGAGATAGTCTTACCGAGGTTGAGGCTCAAGTGGTTTCTGCAAAGGGAAGTCAGCTCGTATCAGATTGGCGTTTAACCTATCAGAAGCTCGCTCAGGCCTACAGCCAGGCTGATCCTGCCCAGCGCTGCCCTTGGGTGGGGCCCAGTATGAGCGCGCGCTCTTGTATTACAGCCCGGCAGATGGAAACTTGGGCTCATGGCCAGGCCATTTATGACGAACTCGGAAGAGTTCGCGAGAATACAGACCGCCTCCAGAATATTATTATTTTAGGGATTAACACCTTCGGTTGGACCTTTAAGGTGCGGGGTGAAGCTGCTCCAGAACAGATGCCTTACGTCGAATTAGCCGCGCCCTCGGGTAGGCTTTGGACTTTTGGCGAGGAAAATTCTGGGTCGGCGATTAAAGGTGCTGCGGAAGAGTTCGCTCAGGTCGTTACCCAAACCCGACATGTTGAGGATACTCAGCTGTCTTACGAGGGCGAGGACGCTAAGCGCTGGCTTTACAACGCACAGTGTTTCGCGGGCGGTCCCAACCCACCCCCAGCACCTGGCTCAAGGTTTATGCGCACTAAGTGACGTGGCTGCCGTTATGCCGGCGTCGATGCGATCCACCGACATCCAGAAGAGTTCTTCTTTGGAATAGCCTGCAATACGATCCTGCTCTTTGCAGTTTAGTAGCGCTATAAATGTTGGCGTCACATTAACAGGCTGGGTTTGGCAGGTGGTTTTTGAGTGGCTGCCTGTCTGCCAATCGGCAAGGCTAATTTTTATGATCGGGAGTCTACGAGCTTCATCGGTCTGACCGTAGTAAGGCAGAACTTCTCTATCGAATTGCTGACATGCGGCACAGTCTGGTGCATAAATGTAAAGCAGCTCACTGGCGTCAACTCCGGGCAGTGCCAATATCCCTAGCAGCAACCCCAAAGCAGCATTACGGCCCTTCATAGTGGGCCGTCCCATGCCTTTGAGCTTTGTCAGATTTAAAGTGTGAGATCAGTATCATTTGGGCTCAGTGTACGCTCTTTAGTTCGGCACTTTATATTGCGTTGCAGCTATCGTCGGAAAATGGTGCTGACAAGCAGCAAGCCCGTGAGGATTTAATTTTGGTTATATATTTATAGTATATTAGAATAACAGGGGGCTACGGGGCTACCTGCGGCAGTACTATCGTAGCCATCATAATGAGAGTGCATTCATGGGGTGGAGCACATGCCAGTAGGCGTCAGTGATCAGGAGGGAAGGTTAAGGCCAGCACCCGAGTCGTTTCTTTCTGAAGAACTGATCTCTGAGATATCACACCGTGGAGTCGATAAGGGCCGAAGGAACCTTTTAAGGGGTTCCTTTGCCGCAGCGTTAGCGGGCGCCTCCGGGCTGGCATTTGGCGATGACCCGAATATCGTAAACGTCCCCGAATGGAGCCGCAGCCTCGGCAAGCCCGTGGCAACAAACCCCTATGGACAGCCATCTCCCTTCGAAGCCAACACCGTGCGTCGACAAAGCCCTGGCCTTACGCAAACTGATCAAGCGAGCGTGGCTTTTACACCCCTGCAAAATCTTTTTGGATGTATCACACCGAGCGGTCTTCATTTTGAGCGGCACCATCAGGGTTGGGTTGACATTGATCCTCGACGTCACCGCTTAATGATTAACGGTCTCGTTAAAGAACCCCTCGTGTTTACGGTGGCAGATTTATTACGCATGCCCAGTGTGTCGCGTATGCACTTCTTGGAATGTGGTGCGAATACGGCTTTGGAGTGGGGCAATTCAGCTGTGCCCACCGTGCAATACACCCACGGTATGTTGTCAGGCTCTGAATGGACGGGGGTGCCGCTGTCTCTGTTACTAGAGCGTGCGGGCTATGACCGGGACGCCAGCTACTTGTTGGCAGAGGGCGCCGATGGTTCCGGGATGACACGAACCATCAACCTTGCTGGGGCACTTGAAGACGCAATTGTTGCCTATGGGCAAAATGGCGAAATGCTGAGACCTGAGCAGGGCTACCCACTGCGCTTGGTGGTGCCTGGTGTTCAGGGCGTTTCCTGGGTGAAGTGGTTGCGCCGTCTGGAGGTAGGTAACAAACCCTACGCCACCAAGGATGAGGCAAGTCATTACGTAGATCTCATGCCCAATGGCCAACTGCGACAGTACACCGCCATACAAGAGGCCAAGTCTGTTATCACTGCGCCCTCGGGCGGCCAAAAACTGCTCAGTCAGGGTTATTACTGTATTACGGGTTTGGCTTGGTCTGGGCGAGGCGCCGTGCGCAAGGTGGAAGTTTCTGTTGATGGCGGACGCAACTGGCAAGGGGCAAGGCTAGAGGGTCAGGTGTCCTCAAAAATGCTGACGCGATTTAATTTTGACTGGGTTTGGCGTGGCGAGCCGGCTTTGCTGCAAAGTCGAGTTTCTGACGATACGGGTTACATACAGCCCCAGCGTGCCGCGTTGGTGGCTGAGCGAGGCACTCGTTCGATTTATCACAATAATGCGATTCAGACGTGGCGGGTAAGTCCTTCAGGAGAGGTGGATAATGTTCAGGTGGGCTAGATTATGGCTTATCTGCCTGAGTATTTTGGGTCATAGCGCCTTAGCGAACGACTATTCATCGGCCCTCAATGAGCTGGGGAGAACCGCAACAGCTGCAGAGCTAAGCGCCTGGGATATTGATGTGCGCCCGGACTTTGTAGGCTTACCCTCGGGTTCAGGTTCGGTGGAGGAAGGTGAGGCGTTGTGGCTCGATCAATGCGCAAATTGCCACGGCGATTTTGGTGATTCTAATGAGGTCTTTTCGCCTATTGTTTTGGGCAACATTACCGAAGACGATATTCAGACAGGGCGTGTGGCGGCGCTTACAGATCCCTCTGTTGTTCGGACGACCTTTATGAAGGTGGCAACCTTGTCGACGATTTGGGATTACATAAACCGCGCAATGCCCTGGAATGCTCCAAAGTCATTGGCAGTTGATGAGGTTTACTCACTGGTTGCCTACCTGCTTAACCTTGCCTACATTGTGGACGAGGACTTTGTATTGTCTGATAAAAATATGAAAGACGTTCAGGCCTTGATGCCAAATCGTAACGGTATGACGGAGGATCACGGCCTGTGGTCGGTTACTGGCGTTCCCGATGTAGTTGGATCAGCCTGCATCACCAACTGTTCAGTCAATACGGCCATCACGTCATTTCTCCCAGATTACGCAATGAATGCTCATGGCAACCTTAAAGATCAGATGCGTGATTATGGCCCGTTGCCCGGTGTGCAGACCGCACCCGCACCACAGGTTTCCGTATCCCCGCAGCAGAGTGGCAGTTTAGACCAACGACCTGATGACCTTTTATCGGCAAGTGGCTGTAAGGCTTGTCATCAGATGAATAAAGCGTTGGTTGGGCCTGCGTTCACAGCCATTCGAGCTCGTTATGCAGGGGCGGATGCCTCGGTTTATTTAGCTGACAAAATCAAGCAGGGGGGGCAGGGCGTGTGGGGTTCAATGCCGATGCCAGCGATGGCGCAGTTGGATGATACTGTCGTGGCGGCGCTGGCACTTTGGTTGGCCTCAGGGCAATGAATTAAATAAGGGAGCTGAGATCTATGGGCAATTTAGACCCTCTGGGGTTAACACGCAGAAGCTTTGTGGCGGTGAGTAGCGCGCTATTTGTTGTCGCCGCGTTACCGCAAAAAATTTGGGCGGCAGCACTGCGACCAGAAACAGCCTTTCAAGCCACGACTCTTGAGGCTACGTTTGAAGCGCTGGGCGGTGCGCCAACAGTGAGTGATGGGATTGTTTTTTCTACGCCTGACATTGCTGAAAATGGCGCAGTGGTTCCAGTCAGAATTGAGATTGATACATCGGTGTTATCGGATGTGAGTAAGATCTATGTAATTGTAGAAAAAAATCCCAACCCCTTGGCGGCAGTCTTTCAAGTTCCCCCCAATACCCAGCCCTATGCAGAAACACGAGTCAAAGTTGCACAAACCGGCAATCTCTATGCCGTTGCCGAGGCAAACGGCCAGCTTTACATGATGCAAAGAGAAACCAAGGTCACTTTGGGTGGCTGCGGCGGCTAAGGAGAAAACGATGGCCAGTCGAATTAGAATTCGGGCACAACTTAAAGACGATTACTGTGAGGTTAAGGCATTGATGCGCCACCCCATGGAAACAGGAATGCGCAAGGATCAAAGTGGTGCGGCGATTCCGGCAAACTTTATTGAAGATGTTCAGGTACTCCATAATGACGTCGTTGTGGTGCAGGCCTATTGGGGTGCCGCTGTATCGGCCAATCCTTTCCTTGGAGTGCGTTTTAAAGGCGGCGCTCAGGGCGACGTAGTTAAAGTCGTCTGGCGCGATAATCAGGGTGACAGCGGCTCTGGTGAGACCACTATTCGTTGATTGGGTGAGCGGGTCATTATGCATAAAGGGTTTATTAGAGGTATTTCCGCTGTCTTGATAGGCTTGTGGTCTGCAATGCTTTTTTCTGAGACAGACGGTGTTTTTGACGAGTATCGCGCGATGTTGGGTGATGACAATCCAGCGATCTTTGTTATTTTCGACGGCGAGGAAATTTGGTTCACTCCCGCAGGCCCCAAGTCTGCTTCACTAGAACAATGTGATCTTGGCCTAGGCCCGGGAGTTGTGGAGGGCGCCTATGCGCAACTGCCCCGTTATTTTGCAGATGTCGATCGCGTTCAAGACGTGGAGGCACGCCTTGAACATTGTATGACCCAACTACAAGGCCTCACTCCCGCCGAGGTGCATGGGAAACCCTACTCACTGCGAGGTGATTTGGGGACTGAGCTAGAAGCGCTGGTTGCATGGATTGCCGATCAGTCTAGTGGCTTGGCTATCGCCCCGATGCAGGCTCATGCGAAAGAGCGAGCGACCTATGAATTAGGCGAGCGTCTTTTTTACTACCGGGCGGGGCCCCATGATTTTTCCTGTGCCACCTGTCATGAACAGGCTGGGCGTCGTATCCGTTTACAGACACTGCCAAATTTAACCACGCATCAGGGTGCGGCAGAGGCCTATAGCAGCTGGCCTGCTTATCGAATATCCCAAGGTATTGTCCGCACTATGGGCTGGCGTATGCGCGATTGTATGCGTCAGCAGCGAATGCCTGAACTCATTATGGGCTCTGAGGCCACCGTAGCACTGCAGACCTACCTCGCAGTCAACGGCGCCGGAGCTCCCATGGCTGCGCCGGGGCTGAAACGGTAACTGATGATGAAAACAATCATGCAACTTCTGGCGTTCATTCTTTTTTCAACCGCTGTGTACGCCGATGAGGCTTACAATGTGCTGCTCGATTCGATGAAAGACAAAAACTTTGTCACCGTAGAGCGCCTTGAGCAGGACGAGCTTCAGGAGTTTTGTAGTCAACCTCGCTCGGCATCAGTTGATCAAGCGCGCGCTGCCAAGCTTCGAGAAGCAGCATTAAAAGGCGTTCTTATACCCAAAGACGAACGTTATTTGGGTGATTGGCAGCTAGGTGAAAAGGTGGCGAGCAACGGCAGAGGGCTTCAATATTCCGATGACCCCGAGCAAGAAAACGGGGGTAATTGCTATGCCTGCCATCAGCTTGATCCCAAGGAGGTGGCATATGGCAACCTAGGACCTTCGCTGAGTGGTTATGGCGCTCGGGGACAGAGCGCTGCCATGTTGCAGTACACCTGGACTAAGCTCTGGAACACCCATGCTTATAATGTGTGTTCTCATATGCCACGTTTCGGTGCCGCGGGTATATTGACAGAAAAGCAGCTGCAAGACGTTATGGCCTTTCTTTTTGATCCAAATTCGCCTGTTAATCGATCTCAGCCATGATGGATGAGCAGCTGGTGAGGGAAAGCCTGGAACACTGTGATCGAACGCCGTGAATTTGGAAAACTGCTGGCGCTGGGCGCGGCGGCGGGATTAGCACTGCCTGGTGTGGCGGCTCGTGCTAGAACGCAAAACCCTTACGATATCGCTCCGGTTGGTAACGTCCATCTGCTGCATATGACCGACGCTCATGCGCAGCTCATGCCGGTTCACTATCGTGAGCCGCAAGTTAATATTGGGGTTCATAACGCGCGCAATCGCAGTCCACATCTTGTCGGTAAGGCTTTATTAGAGCGTTATCAGATTGCAGTAGATACCCGACAAGCCCACGCCTACACGCACCTAGATTATTCCGCAGCCGCACTGGAATTTGGTCAAGTTGGTGGGTTCGCCCATTTGGCGACGCTGATAAAACAGCTCAAAGCTGTTCGTCCGGGTGCACTCCTCCTCGACGGTGGAGATCTTTGGCAGGGTTCGGCTACGGCGCTATGGACTCAGGGGCAAGATATGGTCGATGCCTCTAAGCTTCTAGGCATTGACGTCATGACTGGGCACTGGGAATTCACCCTTGGCACTGAGCGTGTGCAGTCGATTATTAAAAATGACTTGGGGGGGCACACTGCATTTTTAGCGCAAAATATTCGCGATAAGGAGTTTGGCGACCCCGTTTTCCCTGGTCATGTCATGCGCGAGTTAAATGGTGTTCCCGTCGCTATTATTGGACAGGCCTTTCCCTATACTCCAGTAGCCAATCCGGCCTACCTAATGGAGGGGTGGAGCTTTGGTATTCGTGAGCGTGAGTTACAGGAAAAGATTGACGAGGTGCGCCGTAACGGCGCCCAAGTCGTGGTTTTACTGTCACACAATGGCGCTGATACCGATATTAAGCTGGCTTCTCGGGTGTCTGGGCTCGATGCCATTCTCGGAGGGCACACCCACGATGCCATTCCTAGTGCTCTGGAGGTAAAAAATCCAAAGGGAATAACGCTGGTAACCAACGCTGGTTCCAACGGAAAATTTCTGGGTGCTTTAGACTTTGATGTCCGCGGGGGTCGCATAAAAAATTGGTCGTATAAACTGCTGCCCGTGTTTTCTGATTTGCTAAATCCCGATCCAGACATGTCGTCTTTAATTAGTGATATCCGCGCCCCCTATGCCGAGCAGTTGAGCGAAGTTTTAGCGACAACCGACGATCTTTTATATCGGCGCGGCAACTTTAACGGCAGTTTTGATCAGCTCATCTGTAACGCATTACGAGATGAGCTCGATGCTGAAATCGCGTTCTCCCCGGGCTTTCGCTGGGGAACAACATTGTTGCCAGCGTCAAATATCACCATGGAAGACCTTATGGCGCAGGTGGCAATTACTTATCCTGCAGTCACGGTCAATGAAATGAGTGGCGCGGCCCTGAAGACTGTCTTGGAGGATGTAGCAGACAATCTCTTTAATCCCGATCCTTATTACCAGCAGGGGGGAGACATGGTTCGAGTGGGGGGGCTTGGTTACAGCATTACACCAAACGCTGGCGCAGGTGAGCGCATCGGTAATTTAAGCTTAAATGGACAATCAATTGATGCCGGTAAGTCCTACAAAGTCGCAGGCTGGGCTTCAGTGCACCGCGTTGAAGGTGAACCCATTTGGGATGTGGTCGGCCGTTGGCTGCGCTCCCAGAAGGTTGTCGGGACTCTTCTGATTGAACAACCCCAAGTCAATGGTCTGACGAATAATCTTGGCTATGCGGGTTGAGAGTACAGACAACAGTAACCCACAGCCCATGATCACAGTGTTTCAGTCAGCGCCTGTGCACAAGCCCTTGTGGCAAACACACTGCTTGAACTCTGTACGGCAGTGGTGCGCCCAGCACGAGTACAACTATCAGTTCTTAGGCGATGAGCTTTTTGACCGTGTCCCCAAGGCTTTGCGAAGTAAGCTGGCAGGACGAACACCCATAATCGCCGATCTGGCGCGTCTGAGTTTGCTTAAGGATCATCTTGAGTCAATGGGTGGCACGGTACTATGGTTAGACGCTGATACCCTCATTGTGAATCGATCTTGGAAACCCGATGCTGCCGCCTCAGTGTGCTTTGGTGAAGAGTACTGGCTCGATCGCGACAGCCAAGGGCGACTCAAAGTGTTTAAGCAGCCCCACAATGCCTTTATGCTGTTTTCCCAAGGCAATGCCGTTTTACCTTTTTTACATCAGGTGGCGCACTCGATCATAGAGCGTGCAGATCCAACCGCGATTTCGCCACAAATGATTGGTCCGAAGCTGCTGAAAGCTCTTCACTCATTAGCCGAATTTCCGCTATGTCCCCAAGCGGGGGCGCTAAGTCCCAGCCTTGCCCTTGATTTAGTGCAGGGCGGGGGAACCACCGTCGAAGCTTTTAAGGTTGCAGATCGGCCCGCGCCCTGTCTTTGGAACTTATGTGGCTCACTCGCTTTTGAAGACAATCACGGACAGAATCTTCTTGAATTAACAAAAGCTCCGGTAATGTTTGACCTACTCTTACAGTAGAAAATCGCT
>ENA-ORDA01001847-ORDA01001847.1-marine-metagenome-genome-assembly--contig:-NODE-1847-length-16972-cov-6.779106_pt1 | contig 16972 bp, 9 predicted proteins | sample MGYA00237778_ERZ508506 | MGnify/ENA primary metagenome ERZ508506 (study PRJEB26177, sample SAMN06267891) | marine metagenome | isolation source: Monterey Bay, California, USA | place: Pacific...
GGGGGGGGGGGGGGGGGGGGGGGGGGGGGGGGGGGGGGGGGGGGGGGGGGGGGGGGGGGGCGGGACGGGACGGGAGTTTGGGAAGGAGACGTGCATCGAGCTTGAACGATAGAATGCAACAAGGCGTGCTGAAAACACACACCGAACACACGCCGAACACTCACGCACACGACGGGGTTCTTTGGTTCCCAAACGAGTTAATTCGACACGCAATCCTCGTCCTCGCTGTCGTCGACGATCCCTTCGAGATCGGACGCGGTCGCGTCCTCTTCCATGGCGTCTTCGTCGCTCGAGGAATTGTGAACTACGCGCGAGCGCATCGCCAAGGCTTGGCGCACGCGACGTTCGATGGCAGTCTGCTCGTCCTCGCTCGGAAAGACAATCAGCGGGCGCTTCTTGCCCTTCTTGTCACCCTTGGCCTCCTGCTCGTCCTCTTCCTCGCCCTCCGAGTCCTCGCTGCTGGACTTTTCGACCGGGTCGTCCAACGGAGGCTCCACAAAGCCCTCCACCGGGAACGAGCAGGCCGGAAGCTCGTAGTCGTCGGCCAACACCGCCGCGGGGATCACCAGCGACTCGGGCATCGGTGGCGGCTCGATGCCCTGTTGGCGGGCAATCTCGCACTCGCGCTCGTGAGTCTCGCGCTCCTGAGTTTGCTTGGCCGTTTCGCGATAGTTGCCCTGCTCGTTGACGGTTGCGATGTTGAGCGTGGCCGCACAGGCCGTGCGCCAAAAGTCCTCGCCGTTGTCCTCAAAGTTGGAAAAGTCGGCATCGCGCATCGCGGGCTCGAGCCGGTCGCGCTTGTCGATGTGCGCTTCCAGTTTGGCCGAGGTGAGAGAGCGGCGAGGCTCAAACTGCACGATCTCGACCGGCATGTTCTGGTTAATACGGTGGACTCGACCATGGGCCTGCTGCAGATCGGCGTGGTTCCAGGGAATGTCGCCAACGACAAACATCGTGTCGCAGCCAGGGCAGAGCGTGGTGCCCAGCGCGCCGGCGCTGCTGATGAAGAGCACCGAGCGCGGCGACTCGGGTCCGAGAAACTCGCGAATCATGCGATCGCGACGGTTGATGTCGACAGAGCCCGTGTACAGAAACATCCTTCCACAGGATCCCCAAACGGTGAGTTGGTTGCGCAGAAGCGTCAGCATCACGACCGATTCGCTGTAGACCACGATGCGCCCGTGGCCCTTTTGCTGGCGATCGCGAAGCATGCGCCAGATGAGACGCATCTGCTCCGACGGCTGCTTGAGCGCCTTGCTGTAGAGCCGCTTGTTGGTCTCAAACTCCTTGGCCGATTCGGCCATTCCCAGCACTCCGCTCATGCACATCTGCGTCATGGTCGTAAAACTGGTCCACAGAAACTTGTCGTCGTCGCGACTGCGATTCATGCCGGCTGGCACCAGCTCAATCTCGGCCGCCACGTTTTTGGCGCTGAGGAGGTAGGAGTTGTGCTGCACCTGCTGCTCCTTGTCGTACGAGCCATCGCGTTTCCGACCAATAAACGGATCAAACTGCAGCAACACGTGCTTCACGTCCGTCATCGAGACGGTCTCGCGACCCGCGCGATCGACGAGCTCGTCGTGGAAGCGGACGATCGTGTCCCGACGCAGCGTGTGGCTTCCGTGGCCACGAACCTTCCAGTTTTTCGCCTCTTGCATCCAGATCAGCTCCCCTCCCACGCCCTGCACGTTGAGCGCCCGGCAGATGCTGGCCACCTGCTCAGGCTTGGACCGCACAGGCGTTGCGGTGAGGCCGACCGTGTAGACCATGTGATCAAACAGCAGGTTGAGCACCTTGCCGTGCTGCGTCTTTGGGTTCGAGTTGGTATGGATTTCGTCGCGAAACCCGGCGCACCACGCGGGGAGCATCGCGCCCGCGTACTTGGCGAATGGGTTCGCCTCGTTAAATCCGACGTCGGGGATGGGAGTGGTCTTACACTTGTCGAGATACGCAAAGAGCGGATGCTTCGGCGGACGACCATCCGGAAACTTGGCCCTCAAGCGCAAGTTGCGGGGATCAACGCCGTAGCTCCAGCCGGCGCGAAACTTTTGCTTCCCGCCCTGCGTTACGTACTCCTCGTGCCGCTTGTCCCAATACATGAACGTCTTGTACGCTGCCACGATTGCATCCTTTGTGGTGACGAGGACATGCTCAGTCTCGAGCATCGACGCAGTGATCTCGACCTGCTTGGTCGCCTTGTGGATCTTTTTCCCGAGCGTCGTCCAGATCTTCAGTGTCTGGTACCATATGTCCACGACGCCGAGCGGGACCACAATCAGTATCTTGAAGTCTGACTGGCGTTTCACAAACTTGTGCAACGCGCCGATGGCCAAGACCGAGCTGATGGTTTTGCCCATTCCGGTGTCGTGCACCCACAGCTGGGCCGCCTTGCGCACAAAGTAGGGCTGCTTTAGATTCTTGAGCAGCAGGTTCTGCACCGCGATGGTCTGATGCAGGTAAAAGTTGCGCGGGTGTTCCGAGTCGTTTTCGTTGGCCAAGTCGATGATGCCGCGCTTTCCTTGCTGGCAAACGTTGCGCGAATCGACGCGGTTGGTGATCGTCGCCCGGATCTTGTTGGCCGCCTCGCGTGTCTCAGGTGTCATATCGTCCTCTCGTTGTTGACGGACCATCGTTTGGACCAAACGTGAACGCGCAAACGAGTGGTGCCGCGACTCGCGTTTTTTTCCAGTTTTAATAGTATAGAGGGCACTCGCCGCAAGGTTAGCGCTTCGCGACCCGTCCCAACCGAGCTTGTCCAGGCACTGGGGGGGGTGGTGGAAATTAAGTCCGCTGACTTACACCCCTCACATGGTGCCATGGGGTGTAAGTCAGCGGACAAAACCGGCTCCCCCCCCAGTGCCTGGACAAGCTAGACGGGGACGGGTCGGTGAGCGGTCAGACACGTTCGGAAGCTGCTCGAGGGCACACCAAACAAGAGAGAGACACACCCAATGCCCGAGACCATTCTTTACGAGCAAGATGGCGCACAGCTGGTCGAGCGCAGCTTCGTCAAAGACAGCAACCTGATCCAACACGCCGTCGAGGAAATCAAGCCGCTGCTCGAGAAGAAACCGCGAGTCTTTGTCTATGGACAATGGCGGCACCAGCAGCGCAACGTCGGGTTCTTCAGCGACGAGAGCTACGGCTACTTTTACAGCAACCAGTGCGCTCGCTCCCAGGCACTGACCCCGGCCCTGAAGACCCTGCTAGCCGCCATCAACGACGAGTACGGTGCCAAGTTCAACGGCGTTTTGATAAACCATTACGAGAATGGTACAAACAAAATTTCGGCACACGCCGACGACGAGGCGGCCCTGGATGCAAACGTCGGCGTGGTCACCTTGTCCTGGGGAGCCGAGCGCACCTTTCGGATACGCCAAAAGGTGCCCAAGAAGACGGGCCCCGTCGTGTCGGACGCAAATACCAAGCACTGCGTCGCGCTCCAGATGCGCGGCCCGCGCTTCCAAAAGGACCTTACCCACGAGATCCCGGAGCAGAAAAAGGTGCTCGGCGAGCGCGTGAGCATCACCTTTCGAAAGCACGACCCGAAACTCGAGGAACCATTGATTAAAGCCTACCAGGCGGCGCAGCAAAAGCGCAAGCGGCCGCGGGAGGAGGAGTAGGCAGTGTGTGTGTGTGTGTGTGTAAGCGTAAACGTAAAAAAAACAATCCATGTTCCCCACCTAGACACACACACACACACACACGCGTGGCTTCGAAAAAAGAGTGTCTTCTCACATCTCCCATGGCCTTCCGTGCACCATCGAGCATTGGACGTCCTTGTAATGCCCGTTGAGAACGACGATGGCGACGACGATGCCCATGATGTTTTTAGAGACCACATCCAGAAGGTTGTAAAAGGTGTTGGTCGCTTGGGAGTCCAAGGTGTTGGACCAGTAACGAGCGAGTGCAACGACGCCGTAGACGGCCCAAACCACAAAGCTCAAGATGATCGAGAGAACGCCCCCGACTTTGAAATCGTCGGTGCCCAGCATGACAAGGAGCGGAGTGAAGGCGCCTATGAGAAAAACAAAGCCGACGAAGAGGCCGTCGCCCTTGCGATTCGTAAAGAAGAAGACCGAGTCCCAGAAGCGCGACAACGAGGCCCAAAAGCCGCTGCCGTCGCTCTTTGCGTTGGCATAGGACGCACCCACCAGCAGCATTAGCAGATCGCAGATGATCATCACCACCAGAGCGACCACGCGTGAAGGGTCGTGCCCAAGGAGGTCCTCGGTTCGAACACAGCGGTTAGACTCCCAAAGGCCGAAGAACATCAGCGTGGTGAGCATGACCGGCGTGGAGAGGAACCAGTCGACGTAGCGATAGCCAGGATCGATTGAGAGCTTTCCGAAGAGGTACAAAATGCCGACGATTGTGTACCACCCAAACTCGACTCCCTGGACCACCGTCTCGAGCAGAAGCACGAGCGAGAGCACCTCGGGGACGCCTTCCTTGGCCATGGCGACGGCGGAAAGGACGATCACCGCAAGCTGGATCGTCCAAGATAGGAAAAACGACCACTCCTGTTGATTCCACTGCGTCGGCGACCAGCCGTACTCACAGCCCATCTTTGCACGCTTGCCTCGTGCTCGTTCCTCCGCACTAGGGTAGTAGCCAGTCGCGACCGGCTTGTACTCCATCATCTCGACACTTTTGGGCGCGTCTTCTTCTTCTCGATACGCATTGCGATAGTTATCAGCTTGGCGCGGTCTGTCGGTACCCTTGCGCACCTGCGGGCGGTGGCCCCCACGGCCGGATGGACCCTGACCGTGCACTAGAATGTGCTCGGGTTTTGCGTCGGGCGCAGATCGTGAACGCGTCGTAAACGCTGGAATACCCGAGCACATTCTAGCACAGGGGTTGAACCCCTGTGCTAGAATGTGCTCGGGTTTCTAAAAGTGTGTTCCGGCTTCTAACATCCCCTGTGAAAAATTCTAACTCTGGGGCGTTCTCTCTAGTCTTGGGCTCTGTGCGCAGCCCCACGGCAAACGGATCTCGAGGAGATCTCGAGAGTTCCTATGTAAAGTATGCAAAACTTTTTTGTATCTCGCCGGGAGATCCGTTTGCCGTGAGGCTGCGCGCAGGGCCCAAGACTAGAGAGAAGACCCAAGAGTTAGAATTTTTCACAGGGGATGTTAGAAGCCGGAACACACTCTTAGAAACCCGAGCACATTCTGGCAGCGTGCACCGCGTTCACGACGCGTTCACGATCAGTGACCGACGCAAAACCCGAGCACTTGGGCTCGAACCCCCCCCAGTGCCCAGGCGAGCTACCTCGCTAGGCCTCCCATCACCCAAGTCGATCCTTGCGGCGCGTGGAAGAGGACGCAGGAAAAACAAGAGAGCATGTCCTCCATTCAACGCCCTTTTGACATTCTCGACGACGACGCACTCGGCTGCGTGCTCGACCGACTGCGTCGGGATCCTATGGGCAATCAGACGGTCTCGTCCCACGTCTGCGAGAATCTTTCTTGGAGGCCCGTGTGCAAGCGCTTCAGATCCACGTCCATCAGCTGTCCCAGTGAGTTCAACGGCGTCGTCGTGCACTCCGACAAAGACAGCGCCGTCGAGCCCATCATTGATTCGTACACTGGCGGAAAGCGCTTCACCAAACTGCCATCGGCGGACGACGACGTGGACGAGCTGTGGGAGCTTCTCCAACAGCTACACATCGTGCGCGCTCCCGAGACGGGTCGCCTCTTTTGCCTCACATCAATCGTCGACGTTGACGACCCGCAGATTCCGAGTTTCCCAAAGCAACGCCGTCACCTCCTCGACCTTCCTCGACTGACCGCTTGCCTCTCGGGCCACACGGCCGAGATAGACGATCGCATCGGCTTTTTCCAGCATGTGGCCGTCTTCGGAAAGGAGGTCAAAGCGTCGAAGGTCGTGCGAACCTTTCGTTCGATCACGGCCGACTACTACTACCGCGCCGGGAGAGTCCTTGGCGATGTGCCCGAACGCAGGGAGTCTCTCTCGGTGTCCTTTGCCGCCGGCGTGCGCGAGCGCAACGGCAAGGAACACGAGGTGCTCACACCCGAGATTCGGATCGCCGGCGCGTGGTGCTCGAGGATACCCGTGCAGCTCACCGACGCGCAGCCGGGCGAGGCGCTCGCGACGATTCGCACACAGGCCGACGCCGAGCGCAAGACGGTCTCGGCACTCTCGGTTGCGCTCGGGTACTACGAGCCAGCAGAAGTGGCCGAGCGCGGCGGCTGGCTCGTGAGCACGAAGCGCCAACACCTGGGAACGCCCTCGCTGCTGTTCAAGCCGACCATGGCCGACCCGGAACGCGGACTTCGCGATCGCGCCGACTTGGCCATCCAGCAGGCGGCGAGTGAAAAGTTGCGGCGTGGGCAGGCGCAGCACCGCGCCAGGCAGCGGGCGGCGGAAGCCAACGCCCTCGTTCCGTACCAGCGCCGGAGCCCGGTCGAGGAGGCCGAGGACAAGCGCAAGTGGTCCATTGTGATGCGCGGGGGCCCCGCAGCAGTGATGATGGCCAAGCCTCGCGCGTGCACGCGGACCACGCAAAAGCGCATGCGCGAGGACGCTCGCAACCTCAACTCGACGCACCTGTCGGGTCGCAAGCACGCGATCACGCAGCCCCGAGACGAGCTCGACGACGAACTTGCCGGTGGACCGGTTGACGACCAGTACGCCAACAAGGACGACCACGAATCGGACTCCGAAGACGAGAGCGACGACGAAGACCGCTCCTATGCTCCGGCGCCGTCGCGCCAGAATGTGCCGCGCGGGCCAGACATTGTCCGTCGGCGCACCAGCCACGCGAGCGCAGCCTCGTCTTCGGCGGCAGCCTCGTCTTCGGCGGCAGCCTCGTCTTCGGCGGCAGCCTCGTCTTCGGCGCCCGCATCGGCTCCGATGCAACTCGTGCTCGCAAGTCCGATCAATCCGGTCGTGCGTGCCCTCTTCATGCGCAACCTGGTCATTCGCAACTCGAGCGACTCGGACGACGACTTTGACATTTGAACAAGACAAAACCACGCGTGTGTACGTGTGTGTACGTGTACGTGTGTGTGTGTGTGTGCGTCTTTTTTTTCTCAAGTCTCGTGCTGCGGATTCTCGCGTCTCCTAACCATGGCCGTGAGAGAGTTGTGCCGGCGCAGCCACTGCGGCAAATGGGTGGGTTGCAACATCTGCAGGACCATTTCCGCTAACACGGGCGGCAGCGCAACCCCACCTCGAAGGTGTGGCGGTGGTGGCATCCCGGCGGCTTCGTCGGCTTCGTCGGCTTCGTCGGCGGCGTCGTCGTCGTCTCCAGTCAGATCGATCACCGGCATCTCCGGTGGCCGATGAGTGGCGGGTGTTCGAGAGACCACGCGGGAAACGACGCCCGTTGCGGCGCTTCCGACGGTGCGCAGCACGTCAAACGGCGTTCCGCCCTCGCTCTCGTCGGCCAAGAAGATGACGTCGTAGCGCCGCCCGTTGTGCTCCACAGCGCCCACAGCGCCCGGGTACTGGGTCCATCGGCCATTGGTCGCCCGGTCGCGTAGCTCGTCCCTTTGCACCCGCGCTGTGGCCGCCGCGTCCACCTGTGCCCTCGAGATGCCGATGCGCGGTTCTCGGCACGTTGGGCAGGCGTAGAAGGCGCGTTCCTGCAGCTTGGTGTCACAGGCGCTACAAACGCAGTGTCCACACGGAAACGCAAACGCCCCACTGCCGTCGCGGTTGTAAGTTGTCATGCAAACTGGGCACTCTGGCTCGTCACACTGATTCCCATCACTCCTCGACAGGGGTGTCGAGGCCTCCGATTCAAGACCCCGCCGACGCGACCTCTTTGAGCGCTCCGACCGCTCCGAGTGCTCCGACCGTTCCGACCGTTCCGACCGCTTACCGGCGGGCGGCATCTGGGGAGAGGGAAACGGCGCCGCGAGACGTGAAATCCCACTGGAGTGTCGCACAGCGCGAACCACTCTTAGAGATAGCGAGAAGAGTTAAAGCGGAGCACTGCGCAAACTACACAACCGTGGCGCTCGGTTTACAGGCCTTCGTGCGCAATGCCGCGCTCTAAGGCCGCTTGAGAGGTAGGCACATACCGCGTGCGGTTTTGGGTTGGTATATTTACGCGTGCTTGCGCTTGGCGTTTGCGTTCGCCACACCACACGCCCTTGCGGAGCGTGTGTGCGCTTGCACCCAAGTCTCGCACATTGCCACTGGGAAATCGCTAACCTTTGTGCTGCCCAGCGGAAAGTTCGCAACTCGAACAGAGGGCACCGTTCTTCATCGACGTTTGCGGTCATGGCGGAGGACATGGCTCCGTCCTGCTCTGAAGATGACGAGGTTGTATCCGACGACGACGGCGAGCTTCCTGCCCCAATGCCGTTAGAGATGCTCAACGGTGGACGACCTTCCTCGACGCTAAAACCGGCAGCGCCGAAACCAGTCGCCAAGCCCGCAGCCAAGCCTGCCTCCAAACCTGCCCCCAAATCCGTCTCCAAGGCGCCCGCAGCGGGCGCCAAATTAAACCCCTTTCAGGCGGCCATTTCCAAGAAGAAACAGCCCGCTCCACCCAAGCAAAGTCAGCCAGCGGCGGCTCCTTCGCCGTCGCCGCCGCCACAAGAATCAGCCGCTCCCGCCGCAAACGTGCCCGAGACGACCCCCGCACCGGACACGCCCGGAGAACCAACCAACGAGCCGGCGACCGAGTCGGTCGCCGATCCAACCAACGATCCGACTGAAGAGGCGACTCAGATGGATACTGGTCCAGAAGTCGACAGCGACGAGGACGATGCCAAACTCACGACTCCCGCGATGATGCCAGAACACGTGCCAATCTCCGAACCCGTGGCAGACGAGGATTCCTCGGAACCCTTTGATGCGGCCAAAGCGGCAGAGATGGCGCGCAAAAATGCTTCCGGAATGGGAGTGTCCGGAAGTGCGCATCCAAGCGTGGCTGGCCAGGCTTCCGTGGTGACGCCTGTTGTGGCAGAGAAGACCCCCGGTGTGGTCGACGAGGCGCTGCGCAATCTCATGCTGATGCTCAAGGGCGAAAAGAATGACAGCATAGCACAAATGCCAATGTGCCGCCTGCTTCACGGACTCGTCAAGGATGACGAGGGAAATGCGTGGCCGCCGTACGACATTACGCTGCACGAGTCGCGCCATAGCCAATCGCAGCGCATCGCGTGGCTCAACGAGCACATGCTCAAAGACCCAAGTCGCATATTCAACACCATCCTCATCTTTGACATCGGAAGTTCCGACGGCGCGTCCAATTCGGATACCGCCCCCAACGAGAACGTCCTGCATCTGCAGGCCGTGCTGCCTGGCGTCATGGCCAATCCGGATTCCAACGCGGACACGCACAAGCGCATGGGAGAGTACAACGACGCCATCGGATCCACCGACTGGACGTTTGCAATTCCTGTTCCGGCGCAGTTTGTCAAGAGCATGTACAAGCAACACAAGCACGGCTTGCCGACAATCTACGACCCGTCCAACAGCAACGTAAAGTACCAGCTCATTGCCAAGATTGAGGACCAATGCGCCAAGAATTCGCTTTGGAAGCTCGTAGTCGACAAGAGCCGAGAAGGCCAGGCGAGCGTCGCAGCCGCCAACGGCAGCAGTACCGGTCGTAGCAAGCGAGCGGCCGGAATCGAGGATGGCCAACGAAAACGCAGCGCCAGCGCGGCTTCCGCCACCAAGTCTGCACCGGTCACGGAGTCTTCCGCGCCCGTGTCGCACGCGCCCACCGTCGAATCCAGCGCCGAATCCAGCGCCAAAGGACAGAGCACGCTCTCGTTTTCCGCCGCGTCGCCCACGCCGACATCGGAGCACTCTCCCCCGCTGGAGACTTTCCGCACGGTCGTCGTTGAGACAGCACACGAAGAATCGCAGCCAGTTGCCAGGTGGAATGGCGGTCGTCCTTCCTCGCCGGCGGCCCCCGCGGTGGAGCAGACACGCGCTCTTGTTCCAAGTGTCCAGATGCAAAGGCAACCCGAGTTTGTGCACAGCTCGCTGCCCTGGACCGCCATCTCTCCCGAGTGGTTTTCCGTGGTACTCCCCAAGCTTCCCAAGGGCTACACGGTTGAGATGAGCGCTCCCACCGCTCACTGCAGCGGCCTTGTGAGCTTCAAGCGCTCGGAATCGTCGAATGAGCACGACCTTTGAGGCCGCGTTTGTGTGTGTGTGCCTGTGTGTGTGTGCCTGTGTGTGCGCGTGTGTGTAGCGTGTGTGGGTGAGCGCGTGTGTGCGTCCGATAAAGTCATATTCCGTGTACCCTCAAGCAGCACGGCGAGCACCCGTTCTAGTCGACATGAGGCGGTATCACGGGCACGTGCGTGTGCCAGAGCAGGTTTTTCGTTCGCAATTCGCGCAGCACAAGTTGTACGAGGCGCAGCATCAAAATCCGGGCTCTGAGCGGGGGCGAAGCTCGTGGATCGAGACAGACAAGGAACGCGTGTCCGCTTCGCGGGCTCTCGGATTCGCGTTTGCGGCGACCGTTCTCGCCATCGTCGTCGCGGGTGTTGTGACGCTTTTGGCGTCTCCAAAGGACGATTTGGACTTTGCTGGTCTTAATGATCGATTGGTAGACCACAGCCATTTGAATTGTTTGCGTGTCGCTCGGCGTGCAGACTACGCGGTCGTATTCATGGGTCTCGGCTCGCCATCGCAATACTTGAAGCTTCTTCTGCGGCTAGACCAAACACAAAATGGCACAACCGGAACCGAGCCAACAATGGTCGTATTCTCTGAGCGTATGCACAAGTCTAAGACGATGCGCTGTAACGCGTTTGATCCTCCTCGCCCATACGAAGCACTGTGCACGGACGTTGCAACGACGTTTGACAATAATCGTCGCCAGCGGTATGTCAGAACCGTGTTCACCTATGCAAACGACCACGTCGAGTACAGCTACAACAATCGAGCGGCGCTCCTTGGGCTCGATGGGAACTTTTACTTGCAACACGGCACCACCTATTGGCTGACCACGACGCACCTCTGCTTCGACTCCATCCCAAACGAGGAGGACGAGGTTTCCACAATGGCAACTGTCGGCGAAGACGTGCTTCCCCTTCATGTTGATAAAGATGGACGATTGCGTGCCGAAATAGACGCATTGTCCGATTTCAGACCAGATCTCCCGGTGGTGGAAGCGAGCCAGACCGAAAATTGCTCAAACGCCGGTTTCTTTGACGGGGGCGTGAGGCTCTTTCCCGCAGACGCCGCGAGCGAGCGCATCACGTGGCTGTCTCTGAGCGACACGTTTTTATACGAATACGGAAACCCGGTGCTCCGCAACCGCAGAGCGGTGGTTGAAATGGGAAAGGCGTGTGCCGACGTCAACTACGAGGTCGCACACGTCAATGACCTTTACCGGCTCGATTGTGCCATCATAGACCCGACATGGTGCCAAGAAGAGTCCTCCGTGCCGTTTCGGCGTCTCGCGACTGCGCGCATGCGTCTCGATTTGCGCAAGGATGGCAGTGGCGGCGCGTTGCGCATCGAGGAGAGTCAAGCATTGAAGCGCATCCCCTTTCTGGTAAGCTACAACGAGGGCTTGTGGTTGGCCTTTGGTCGATTGGTGATCATGCTGCTCACGGCGGCCGTGGTCTTTATTCGCGGAAGCCAGAATGCCTCCTCGAGCCGATACATGTTTGTACACGTCCTCGACACGATTCTCTGCCGTGACATGCGACCCAAGAACCCCTTTCATCTGCAGTGGGTGATAGACCACCAGTTGTCCGAGATTGTGGTGGACGGTTCGATCACGGCAGTCGCGCTCCTTTCGCGCATACTGGTGTATGCGTACAGCGTCAGGCCACTCATTGCGGATCAGCTTACGCACGTGGCAGTGTTCGAGGCCATCGGCATCGGGGCCTCGGCCACGCACTTTGCCCTGCGCTACGGCGTGCTCAAGTGGGACCTGGCTCACGAGGCGCCGCTCACCAAACTTGGGGGACCGATGTCGATCTCGGATGTCGCTTCTGCCGTATTACTAGCCTTTTCCGAAACGCCGCTACTTTCCAATGACGAGGGACGCTTCCCGGCAGTTGGCCGCCTTCTCATCGGAATCCTCACTAGCATCTCGGTTCTTACCCGGTGCTTTTTTGCAGCGCCCATGTGCGCACTCCTTGCCAATACGGTTACCAACGACAAGGTCGCTTACGCCGATTTAAAAGGGTATCAGACGGTGCTGCGCGTGGGCGGGGCGCTCTGGGCGATACAGGGGGCAGTGGCCTGTGCCACACTGAGCGCCGTATTCATCAATCCGGCCGCCTACGCGCTTGTGCGATCTACCAGCGGAGACGCACCGTTGGTCATACCGTACTCGTTACTCTTTGGACTTCTCTGTGCTGGTTTGCCCACAATCACCAAAGTGGCACTGCGCACGCTCGAGCACGAGTGCACGCCGCTCGACTCATCTGAGCGCGAGAAGTAGAACGGCACACGCCGGTAAACGGTCCAATTGTAGAGGAAATTGTAACTTTGTAACACGATTACAAAGTCTTTGCGTTTTGCGCCGTCTCGCGCGGCGCGTGTCCCCACACGCAGACACACGCAGACACACGCAGACACAGACACACGCAGACACACACACACACACGCATATACGAGTCGGCAACTTGGCGCTCTTACTTGTGTGCATCGTGCATCATCAGACCCATGAGTTGCTCGCTCGGGGCACCCACCAGGCTACTCTTTCCGGCACCGCGTCGGCGGAGCAGAATCTTGTTAGATTCGCTTAGCCACTCCTTGTGGAATTCTTCGCCGACGACACCCGGATCCGGCTCCTCGTCAAAATCGTACTCGATCACGGGCCGGCCAAAGGCGCAGATGCAGCAGCACAGACAAGCGCCCAGAATCGTGGCGCACAGAAGAATCAGCCAGGGCATCAGAATCGGCGTCGCGCTCTTTCCGATGCGGATGCCGCTGTCCATGTCCGGAACCGAAAACGGCGGCGGCGCTAGTGGTGCCGGAATTCGCGGTGGTGGACTTGGTGGAGCCGAGGGTTGTGGCGGACTCGGAGGGTCCGAGGGCGGTGTAGGCGGCGACGGTGGAGCGCTCGGCGGCGGCGGCGGCGGCGGCGGCGACGGCGGGGCCGAAGGCTGCGGCGGAATCGCGGGCGGCGCCGGCGGTTGCGTAGGCGGCGACGGTGGCGAGGGTGGGCTTCGTGGTGGGCTCGGCTCGGACGGGGGACTTGGGTTTTGGGGCGGCGTCGGCGGCGTCGAGGGCGGCGACGGCGGCATCGGCGGCGGCAATGGCGAGGGCGGTGCATGCGGCGGCTGCGGCGGCATCGGTGGTGGCGAGGGCGGCGACGGCGGGCTCGGCGGATGGCCTGGCGGCGGCTGACTCGGAGGCAGGCCCGGCGAGGGCGGTGGCATGGGCGGCGGCGACGGATGAGGCGGCGACGGCGGTGGCGGCGACGGAGGCGGAGTCGGCGGTGGTGGCGTCGGAGCATCGGAAGGCGGAAAGGGTGGAGAACTTGGTGGAGCCGACGGCGGCGGGCTCGGCGGCGGCGGGCTCGGCGGCGGGCTCGGCGGCGAAGGCGGCGACGGTGGCTCGGCAGGCGGATCGATTATGTCGAGGACCTGCCAAGGGAGGTAAAGTGTGCATGTGTGTAGGTGTGTGAGTGTTGGAGGTTCAATTTGCGTTTACGCACGTGGATCCAGTCGCCGTCGATGTAGATCCACTGGTCCAGGCTGGCCGGCTGTTGCCACCACTCGACCTGCAGGTCGCGGCGCTTGGCGAGGTCCACCTCGTAAGAGTCGCGCTCGACCTCGTCCAGGCTCCGGCGCTCCCAAGACGGCTTCTCCGCCTGCACCTCCCCCTGCGCCGACTGGAATTGTAAAAGGGCCGCCGAAGAGTAGGAGCTCATGTCTGGCAGTCCAAGAGAGATGGCTTGGGTGTGGTGCTTGAAGAGCCCCATCGCTTCCGGGAAGTGCTCCGTCTCGTCCACCCCCAGCTCCTCACCCTCCAAGCTCCGGCGCGCCCAGGGCGGCTTCTTGCGCAGGCAGAGCGTGTAGGTGGCGCTGGGCGTGAGGTCCTCCCACACATCGTCCATGGGCGTCTCGGTGGCATCCTCCCGGTTGTGCAGCACCACGTCGACGTAGATACGACCGGCGTCGTCCACCAGCACGATGCCGCCGTGGTCGGAATTGCTCCGGTCGCTGTCCTCGTCTTCGATGCCCGATATACTCAAAGAGGACGCGATGCTGCACTCTCTGCCCGGGTTTAGGTCGGTAAAGGACCTGCGCGCGCAACAGAAAAGGGTGGAATCTGCGCATCGACTCGCGGAATGCGTCGTTGTGAACGATCTGCTACTAATGTGTCTGTGTGTGTGTGTGTGTGTGTAAGTGTGTGTGTGTGTGTGTGTGTGCGTGTGTGCGCGCGTGTGTGGGGTTTGAAAATTGAGCGCACTTTGGCACGAACACCACGAGGTCTCCTTCTTCGACGGCGTAGCCCGGCTCAAAGTAGATGCGCGTCCGGGTGTTTTCGTAAAACTCGAGCTCAAAGCCCCAGCCGCTGTGCGTCACGTTTCCAGAGGCAATGGGCTGGGTCAAATTGTTAGTCTGCTGCATCGGCGGCGAGGGCGGCGGTGGCGACGGCGGCGGGGCGGGCGGCGAGAGCTGCTCGCAGTGCGCCGCCAGCACAAATGCACCGACAGTCGCCACGGCCTGGCTGGCGACATTGTGGCGCGAGAGCAGCGTAAAGGAGTGTCCGTGCGTGCAGTTGGCACTAAATTCAAATCCGGACCACGCATCCGCGCTCGTGTCGCCACCGTGGTAGTGCGTAATGTTGCAGCCGTGCTCCAGTGCTTCGACGTCCGGAACGACGTCGAAAATGTCATCGAGCGTTTTTTCAAAGGTGTACGTGGCGCCTTTCCCAATGCCCACCGGGAATGTCACCGCGACTGCGGTCGTCCAGATGCACTCGAACTCGGGAGAGCTGTCGAGCTCCGTGCTCGTGGTGGGTGCATCGCACAAGCACGACAACGGTGGTGTACTTGGCGGCGGTGGCGAGGGTGGCGGGGACGGCGGCGGCGGAGAAGGCGGTGGCGACGGGCTCGGCAGATGCGGCGGTGGCGGTGGATTTGGAGGCGCTGGCAGCAGCTGCGGGTCGGGCTCGAGCGTGCTATTGTAACCGGGCTCGTGCGGCGGGGCTGGAATCGTCGGTGGTGCTGGCGGTGCCGATGGCAAAAGGGCACATGCGGTGCTCAGCAGAGCGCCATCGGACGTGACGGGAGCCCCGCCTCCGGCAACCCACGTCTGTATCGACGACTCCGTCTTGTCGTAGTGGTCGAAGTAGACAATGCGGTCGTTGAATGTGGCAAACCAGCGAGGATCTCCGTGCACATCGTCGCGATAGTGGCCCTTGAAGGCCGTGATCGAGCCGTCAAACGTGATGCCATTCATTTCAACGCGCAGTGCCGGATGCGCCCTCGACTCGTGGAATGCGAGGTACGAGGGGTCGTCGCCGGGAAAGGCATAGACGGTGCGGTACTCGCCGTGGGAGTTGGTGCATTGGATCACGCGCGTGGGACGGCACTCCATGACGAGGTGCGTGCGGCAGTGCACGCCGGACGTGAGCGGCGCTGAGGGCGGTTCAGGCGGCGAGGGGGGCGGCGGGCTGGGCGGCGGCTTGGGGCTCGGCAGGCGTGGCGGAGGCGGCGGATTCGGTGGCGCGGGCACGAGCTGCTCCAGTGGCACAATCGAGGGGTCGATGCCCGGGAGGTGGGGCGCGGGCGGCGCCCGCGGCGGCGCGGGAGGCGTCGTGGGCAAGCTCTGGCAGTCGTGGCCGAGCCGGTGGCCGTAGGAAGTCACGGGGGCAAAGCCAGAACCGCTCTCTGCAGGCTGGATGGAGACGTCGTCCTTGTCGTCGTGGTCAAAGTAAACCGTGTGGCCGTTGAAGAGGACGTACCATCGCATCGGATTCGACTCGAGATCAAGTGCATGCGACCAATTCGCTTCGATGGAGCCGTCAAACGTGACGCCCGTACGGGGCACGGCAAAGGCTGGGTGGGCACGCGACTCGTGCCAACCAACCGTGTCGTGCAGATTGCCATCGTCGACGGCGTAGAGCGTGCGGTAGTCGGCGCCTTGCATTGCGCACTGCAGGATGCGCGTGTCGCCGCATTCCGGAACGAGACGCGTGCGGCAGTGCGCTCCGGGTGCCGCTGGGGGTGGACTTGGCGGCGGCGGCGAGGGCGGCGGGCTGGGCGGCGGCGGCGAGGGCGGCGGACTTGGCGGCGGCGGCGAGGGCGGCGGACTCGGCGGCGGCGGCGAGGGCGGCGGACTGGGCGGCGAGGGGGCCGGGGCGTGCGGTGGCGGCGGCGGGTTGGGCGGCGCCGGTAGCAGCTGCTCGTCGGGCTCGAGCGTGGTGTTGACGCCTGGCACATGCGGAGGCCTTGGCGCTGCAGGCGGCGCCGGGGGCGTCGAAGGCATTTGCGCACAAGACGCCGTGTCGAGAAGATCGCCGGCGAATGTGACTGGAGCACCACTGCGTGCGCTCGTGGGCTGGATCGACGACTCGGTCTCGTCGTCGTGGTCAAAGTAGACGTAGCGATTGTTGATGAGCATGTACCATCGGTTCACCTCGCCATCTACATGCTCTCGGGCGTGGCTCCGGGAAGCGTTGATCGATCCGTCAAAGGTCACTCCGTCGCTGTGCAGCCGGAGCGCGGGGTGGGCCTTGGAGTCGTGCAGGGCAATGTAAAAGTACTCCTGGGACAGCTCGTCGCCTTGGTAGGCGTAGATCGTGCGGTACTGGCCGTGTGGGTTGGTGCACTGGATCACGCGCACGGGACGGCACTCCATGACGAGGTGTGTGCGGCAGTGCACGCCCGGTGGCGGCGGCGTGTTCGGCGGCGGCGACGGCGGCGGCGGCGAGGGCGGCGGCGAGGGCGGCGGCGGCGACGGCGGCGGCGACGGCGGCGGCGGCGAGGGCGGTGGCGAGGGCGGCGGCGGCGAGGGCGGTGGCGAGGGCGGCGGCGGGGAGGGCGGCGGCGGCGACG
>ENA-ORDA01001851-ORDA01001851.1-marine-metagenome-genome-assembly--contig:-NODE-1851-length-16959-cov-3.029321_pt1 | contig 16959 bp, 18 predicted proteins | sample MGYA00237778_ERZ508506 | MGnify/ENA primary metagenome ERZ508506 (study PRJEB26177, sample SAMN06267891) | marine metagenome | isolation source: Monterey Bay, California, USA | place: Pacific...
TCTCGAGAGTGCTCCGCAACCTATTGCAATTTCTCTTGGGCCATTAGCTTCAGAGCTTGCACCGATAGCAATTGCCCCAGTAGCAATTGTAGTTGTAGAAGCTGCTGTACCTAATGCAATTGAGCATGTACCTGCTGCAGTAACTCCTTGACCAATCGCATACGCTCCGTTAGCTGTAGCTGAACTTGTAGATCCAATAGCACCGGCAAATTCACCTGTAACTGAAGTTCCACAACCTATAGCAATACCATGGTATTTGTCTACAGCAACTTGTGCTCCATTACCTATTGCAATACTAGAAGCTCCACAAGCGTCAGTGGCATTACCGATCGCAACATCACATGAGTTATATCCACATGCATTTAGACCAATAGCAATTGCAGCCGGTACTCCTCTTGTAGAAGCGCCATCACCGAGTGCAATTAAGCATGTACCTGCTGCAGAAGCTGGATTAGTTACTAAACTATCTGCATTTTTTAGTGAGTCAGCTCCTGTACCATTGACTAAACCTGCAGCTCCACCTGGTAAACCAGAGACTGTAGCTCCTGTAAAATCTACAGTGCCTGAATCAAATGAAGTACCGCCTGTTCCGACTGTTATATTTGTTGCGTTACCTAATCCATCGGTAACTCTTTTCTCTGTAGCACCAATTGCTGCGTTATCATCAGTTTTAATTAAACCTTGATACGAAGTACTAATGCTATTGCCTGTTAATGTAGCCATATTTTGTTATTGTTGTTATTATTTACGGTGCCCAAACTCTAGGTTCAGCTTCCCAATTTCTTGTGTTTAGATTCCAAATAAATGGAGGTGGAGTTGGAGGTGCTCCGTTACATGCTGAGTCTGCAATAGCATACCACCATGAGCCGTTTAGAGGTTGTGTTTCTCCATAATGATCTGCTAAAGCAATTACCCATGAACCATTAATAGGAGCTGTGACTCCTTCAGCAATACAGAGCGCTTGTAGCCATGAACCATTGACTGGTCCTGTTGCACCTAGGTATATTGCTGCAGCAGAGGTCCACGTGCCGCCAGTAGGCTCTGTAATAGCTCCGTTAGATATGCATTCAGCATAGTCTCTTGTTACGTTTAAAATATCCATCAAATAGAAATATAATTTTACTATAGGCTGTTAACTTTCTTCAAGTAGACCTTTAGTTTCTGAACGTTGTTTTTAGTTGCTTTAGTAGGTCGCGGCAGGTCCGCAGTCCGTACATTCGCCGTACTTTTCTTCATAGTAGTTTAAATTAGATTGTCCTGTCACTAGTCCACTGAAATATGGATTAGTTTTATCGGGATACATTCCATCAGTTCCTGGAGCGTCATACTGTGGGAACATACCTGGATTGTCTGCAAAGAATTTAACCAGTCTCTTGTTATAGAACTCAGCAGTATCTAGTACTGTTGTTCTCAAGTACTTTAGTTCATCTAACGTAGTTGCTGAAGTCTCTTCTGAGGTGCCGTTAACTACGCCCTGGTTAACTACTTTATACTTTATGCTGGGTAGGATTAAATACAAAGCATACTGCATTAGAGTAGGTCCTATATAGTTCTTGAGTAGGTCTATCTCATTAACATTTAGGTCTTGTGCTACTATGCCTGCTTTGACTCTATCAAACATGAGAGTACCTAACGCGTTCTGAATATAGATCTCTTGCGCCGTTAGTATATGAGGTGTGATCTCATTCATGCGCACGTTATCGTCTAACTGCGTCCATTGTTTGAGCCTTTGCTCACTAACTAATAATACTGTATCTGACATATCAATCGATTGTTATATTTTCTTGTATAGCCGGGTCATCAGCTTCAGTTCCTACTAACATAGGTACTGGTACAATTTCTAAATTAACATTTAAACCATATAGATTTAGTATATAGCCAAATGTTCTCAAGATCTTCTTCTGCTTTGGTAACACTACAGTGTTCATAAAGTGTGAGTATGCTGTTATTATCTCTTCAGCATTGCTTGAAAAGCCACTGCCGTTTGCATGAACTCCTAAAAGAAGTGGAGATGTGATTCTATGTGCAGTTAGTATACGGCTTGTTATACGAGCTTCTAACGTAGCATATAGATCTGTGTTAGCATTTTCTATTGGAGTTACTTCAAGCTCTTTACCTGGCTCTGAGAAGGCCAAGAAGAAGCGACCAGCGTTCTCTTCACCTGTAAATGTGTCTTCTATTTCTCTGTAGATGTCACGTCTTTCTTCAGGATTAGGTATTCCATTACGAAATTGTACAAACATGCTAGGTGCAAGTCCGTTTGAGACGTTATTTACGTGGAATCTACTGATTTTTGCATCTAATTGTACGTCTGACATACCCGCAATCCATGCTGGAAGTGGGTAAACCTCGTTACCTGGTGTGTAATTCTTGCAGTAATAGATCTGAGATGCGTCATCTCCTTTAGTATCAGTAACACTAAATGCTCTATATTCTACTGGTTTGTTCTTTCTAGACTTTGCCCAGTCGCTACAGTAGTAGTATGTGTTGACTTTATCCTCGTCATCTGGCTTGCCAGATCTAACATTAGCAAATGGCAAGTGGTATATCTCAGCAATACGAGTGCCTTCTTTGTTCCATATTAGGTTTAGAGCGTAACCTCCGAATATAGAGTAGTCTAGTGCTATGTTATTAAAGACTTCGTTAATAGTTTCGCCATCTGCATTGATGTATTCTTCTCCCCATTGTTCAATGCCCTCGCCTACGATACCGTCTTTAATAGCATCGATACATGTGTGGTTCATCGCTGAAGTGTCGTAAAGACCTATTATTTCTTGTGGAAACAGGTTATCGTTGCCAAATTGCATGTATTCTTTACCTCTGACATCTCTAATAACTGGCAATTCAATTGCTTCGAAGTTAGAGCCTTTAACAGAGTATAATCCTTCTGGTGTATTTCTCATGATGTTTATTAATAATTAGGACGATAATAGACGTCTGCTTCTCTATTTTCGTTATTAGATATGTATTCCTTTTCGCCGGCGTCCCCTCCTGGATCTGTAATGATCTTGACAATATCTTGATGATAGATTAAATTAGGGTATTCACCAGTACCTTGTCCAATATAGTAGGTATAAAAGCCATTTTTATGCTCTTCATCCCATCCTGTAGGGAAGTTTACAGTAAATCTTGCATATCTTGTAGTCTCTGCAGTAGATGTAATGTCATACGGACCTTCGATAGTTTGTGAATACTGTGATTTTAGCCATAGTTTAGTATCAATTATGCTGTATCTTTCTAGCGGGTCATTGACGTAAAAGGTACCTATGTCGTTTTCAACTGTAGTTGTCATGTAAATGAATGTGTTTCACATAGAAATATAAAAAGTAAAGCAATTGTAATAACGAAAAAGGGGAGCCCGTGTGGACTCCCCTTCTCTTTTATATGTAAAACGTATTACGCTTCTACAATTGTGCCTGTAACTTCGAATGAAGGTGAAGCTTCCATACCTGAAACGGTGATCTCATAACCATTACGGTCTGAGTATACAGTACCGCTGACGGATGTGCCAGCTGACATGTATGCACCTCTTTCAACACCCACTGAGAAATACTTGTCGTTATTGTCTTTAAACACTACAACCATGTTGGTTGCCTGTGCCATTAACAAGATCTGATCTCTTTTTGATGCTTCCATTTTATTGAAAACCATAGTTAGAGCCTGATCGTATACAACAGTACCGTTCTCTTGTGAAACATTGATTGTTTCAGTGAATGAACTAGTTTGTCTAGGAACTTCAAATTCAAAGAAATCACTTGGCGTCAAAGCTGCGCCACCTACTGTGATTGCGGTAATAGTACCAGCAGTCTCAGTGATAGACTCAACTGCTCCGTTCGCGATAAAGATTTTATCAATACCTGCGTTAGAGTCATTACAATCGAGGGTAAATCCCCCAGTTAAATTTGAACAAGCCATATTCTTTGTGTATTTTTAGGTTTATTCTAGATTACGCTAGATCGTTTGCACCGAAGACATTCACTTGGTGAACTGCAACACCTAATCTCCACTTTGCAGTGAACTTTACAGTGTCCTCTCCTTCGTCGTAGAAGAATCTCATGATTGACATGTCGTCTTCTAGTCCGGTTGCTGCTACGATAAACTCAGCAGGTCCAGCACATACGTAGTTAGAACCAGTTAGACCTGAAGTCTTTACAACCTTGATGTTAGCACCAGGAAGATCAAGAGTTCTGCCGTCACCTTGCTCGTAGTGGTAGAAGTTCTGAGCAACTAGTCCTCTACGTAGAGTGTTGAAGTTAGCAGGAGAAACGATCATGATGAGATCATCTCTGTCCTTTACAGACTCGTCGATAGCGTCGAACAAGTCTAACGCCTGGTCTACACAGTTTGCAAGAGTCCAAGCTGCTGCAGCTGCAGGAACAGTAGCTCCGTTAGCACCAGTTACCTGATCCTTGATACCAGTTCCAGTTCCGTCACCAGCGATCAAGTATGACTCGTTGTACTTCTTTACACGCTTGATGTAGTAGTCAGCGATTACTTCTTCGAAAGGTACTGATTCTAGGTTAGCTGAAGGAGACATTCTTTGGCTCATCCAGTAGTCACGCAGGTCTTGAGGGCAAAGAGCCATCTTGACTTGCTTGTCACGGATAGTGATATCAACTTGTGAGAAGTCAACGTCTCCTGAAGGGTTCCATCCGCAAGCAAGGTCAGCAACGTTCAAGTCACCGTCCATTAGGTTAATTGCTACAGTACCAGCTGAAAGGCCAGTGCGTAGATCGATCTCTCCCATGAGATCTGTGTTTAATACAGCTTTTGCGATGAGGTCTAATGAATTCTCATCGGTATAGGCTGTTAGGGCTGTTAAATCAAATGCCATATTTTCTATGTGTATTTTTGGTTAAAGTTATTTCTTGTGACGGATATTGACTAGGTTTTCTAGTCTATTAGCCGCAAGGTTTTTTTGTGCTGCAGCGTTATCTGAAAAGGTGTTGCTGACCTTTTTTGCTGCAGGCATATCTGCAACTGAGTTAAACCTCTCGGTTAATCCTGATAATTCTTCTTTGACTTCAGATACTTCTTTCATGTATCCTTTGATTAATTCAGCGATAGCGATTAACATCTCTTCCGAATCCATTTCGACTTTCTCCTCAACTTCTACTTCCTCTTCGAAAGTTTCTTGCTCTTCAGCTTTGTTGAGTTCTTCGCCGCCTTTTTCTTCGACAGATGTGATTTCACCATTCTCACCAACAGTAACCAATAGTCCAGAATTAGTCTCGTGTACGCCAGCTGGAGCGAACGGATCTTCATCTGCTCCTTCTCCTGCACGTACAAAAAGTATTGCTCCTGCTTCTAGCTCGCCTTCAGTGTAAACTTCTGTACCGTCGACTAGAGTAGCCTCGGCAAAGTTTTCAGTGACAACTGGCTCTTCCGCACCTAGCATTACCTTCAATTTAGTAATTACTTGTGTAACGTCCATATTTTCTGAATATATTTAGTTGTTGTGATTTATTCACATATAGAAATATACAAATATGGTCAGATGACAAAACTCAGTCCTGTTTCTTCTTGCCAGCTCTTCTAGTCTCTACAATCCTCACAATATTTAGCACGATACCTGTTGCTATTAACACCATAGTCAGGACAGCATCCCATTGAACAATGGCTGCTCCTGTCGCAGTAATGGTAACACCATTAGCTACTGAGTCTTTTACGTCTGTCATCATAGTTTCTTTGCTACTTCAAGAAAGTTACCAGCGATACTAAAACCGTTTAGTTTTCCTTCTTTGATTTTTTGCCACGTTTCTTCGTTATTGATTTTATAGCTAACGAACCAAGTCCCTTGAGGTACGGTAAAACCCATCGATTTCGATTTATCCATTTCAGGATTGTCAACAATCCAACTTTCGAGGAGGGTATTTTCTGTTGTGATTTCTTCATCGTGATCTATATCTGTATTATTCATCTTGTTATACTCAAAGAACTTCTCAGCAATCTTCATTACAGTCTCCTTTGAGAAATAAACATGGAATGGATTACCCATCTCATCTTGGCGTAGTATTAGTTGTTGTGGTATCATAGCAGGTCCAGAGACAATCATGGCCTCGTCATCCGCTTTAAATTGCATTCTATAACCACCATTAGGTCTTTCAGCCATAGTCGTGCCAAGCTCGCCTGGTGCAGGGCCTTCTGAGACTACAACTGTTCTATAACCGTCTTTGTAGAGTCTAACAGCCTCAAAAAAGTGACGACAATTCGGACCTCCTTTCCAATTGATAATAGCACTTCGACCACTATCGATACCATTGCCTACTGCATTACCCATTTGCTGTAGTTCTTTTTCAGTGTATACTTTACCAAGACGTAGCATTGCTTTACAGAATGGTCTATCAGAAGTAGGACCAGCGTATCTGTATTTGAGTTCTCCTTCCTCTTTCTTGTTTAGTATCTTGCCGACTATATCTAGAGCTTTAACGCCATCTAAAAAGTCAGTCATTGTGCTAAACTGATCTTTAGTACCATCTACATAGACTGTTTCTTTCCAGTCCAATGATTCGCCTAGGGCTTCAGCTAACTGTAGATATGCTTCCATATTTTGCTCATCTTCTAAACCGTCAAAACAGTCTACGCACTCTTCAGAGAATGCTAAAAAGTCAACTCCTATTGCAGGCTTGTCGACAATGCTCATGATCTCAACTCCGGTATCCCCGAACTCAAGCTCTTCAAAATCTATTAATAACTCTACTATTTTATTCATTTCCTGTTATATTACAACCGTGCAAGGTCATTTATCTTTTTGTTTGCCTCTTGTTGAGACGTCATATCTTCAGCTACTACGAATGCTTTAATAACTGGTTGTCCACCACCATTACCGCCAGGTCCAACTACATTATCAACATCTTGGCCTTCTGCAGCCTCACCAAGACCTTCATTAGGATCGAATGTAGGTATAGATGGCTGAGTTGGTCCAGGGCCGCCAGCTGAGCCACCATCACCTCCAGGTGCTTGTGTACTCAAGATAGCTTTAACATTTGCAAGACCACCTGCGATAGCTACACCTGCAGCAATCTGTGCTCTAACTATAGAAGTAGGATCACCTGGTATGAGCTGTGAGGTATACGCTTTTTGTGCTCCAACATATGTATCTATCGTAGTCTGCGCAATAGCGGCTGCTTTACCAGCGGCAGTGCCTTCGCCTACAAGTTTACTGATAGCTCCAAGAGCCTGGCTAGCTACATCAAGATTGGCTTCACTAACCTGCTTCTGTAGTGCCTCTTCATAATCAGCTTCGGCTTTCTTTAGTTTCTTCTTTTGGCCACTGTAGAATTCAGTAACTCTGGCCTTCTCAGCCTCAGTAGCATTGAGTGCCTCAAGTTCTGTCTGAGCAGCCAGTTCAGCGGCCTCTAACTCTACAGCCTGTTTCTCAAACTCATCTTCAATATCTGATAACTCTTGCTCTTTTAGTATATCTCTAATAGACTGTGTTCGGTCTAACTCCTCTTGGTCTAACTCTCTGTTTAGCTTTGCAGATTCAAGTCTGACTATCTCAGCCTCTTGCTCTCTTGCTATTCTCTCAGCAGTGGCCGCTGCAAGCTCGGCTTGTAGATCTCTGCGGTCTTCGTCATTACTTGCAATTAGTAGTCCAAGTTTCAGTTTCTCTTCTAGTGCCTGTGCTTCAATCAGTGCGTTCTGAGCTAACTGTTCGTTTGCAACATTTACTGCATCAAGTGCTACTTTACGTTCGTCGTATGAGCGTGTGGTGTCTTCAGCTATTTTCTTCTGTTCTTCTAACTGTTTAGTTAGTATAGCATTCTCAACGATGAGTTTATTCTGTAATGCGGCAAAAGAGTTAGCTGCATCGATAGCTGCATTAGAGGCAGAGATAGCTTTAGCACTCTGTTCTATAATGTTATTAACAGCGGTAGTAATAGCAGCAGCTGCAGCTACAAAAGGTGCTTTGACTTCTTCGGCTACCTGTGCAATATTATCACGAGTAGTCTCCATCTCTTTATTCAGTGCAGTTAACTCAGCCTGTAGTTTCGTAGCCTCTACATCATCATTAGTAAACTTGTTCCAGGCAATACGAGCCTCTAGGATCTTCGTTTGCATGTTCTGCAGTAGAAGTATAAAGTTCTGTTTGATGTAGTCACCAAGTGAGCTGAACCAGCCTTGAAGTGCCTCTACGCCTGAACGTAGATCTTCGACTGCTTGCTGTGGATTAGTAAAGGCACCTACGAGATTATCGATTAGCCAATCCACAACAGTCTGCACTTGTTCAAAGATAACACCGAGCACTGCCATGGAGCCTTGAAGTATCTTGGCTCCAGTATCTGTTTTAGTAAACTGCTCCACTAACTTTGCAACCACAGCCACTAGTAAACCAATACCAGATGCTTTTATGGCAGTGCCGATGCCTTTGAATGCTGTTTTACCTACTTTACCTATTGTTGACAGGCCTTTTTGCATCTTGCCGCCGCCACTGCCGACTGCTTCGAGCTCATCGCCTGTTTTCTTGGCTGTTTTACCAAGGTTTGCTACCTCTTTCTGCAGTTCTTCTACGTTAGAAACCTGCTTTTCTATACCATCAATGGTAAAGGATATTTTGACTTGTTCTTGTGCCATCAGTTAGAAATATAATGCTGAGCCTTTTTGAATTAGTTGCACGGGCTCTCCGTTTAGTATACCTTGTTTTTTTCTGATAGACCATTTGACATTTGGCCACTTCCACCATCGCTTCAGTAGTCTATCGTTATGTGTATACCAGATTTGCATCTTGCGCCTGTGTTCATTATTACCTACAAATGGCATCAGGTCTTGTGTATAATATGGAGACCATGGTCCCATCTTCTTCATTTCGGTAATGATTTCTTTGAGCCTGGCCTCATTGTAATTGCCAAGTATGATACAATCAATGTCTTCAGTTACCCAGCCGCTGACGATGCCTCCAACGGCCCACAGATCATAGTCATGCCAATCAAGGTCCATGACCAAATCAAAGTAGGCCTGAAACTCAGGGTCATCTATACCTCTCATGCTCTGTATTTAAAGTTTAGTAGTTTAATTAACTGCACTTTTACAGCAGCAGTCTCACCTACTACTGCATCCATAATCTTCTCTGGTCTATAGTAATTACCATCTAAAAAGATTATATCATCAAATGTAAAGTCTCTGAGGTCTGCACTATCTAATATAAATGTACCTGACACACGACGCGCTGACTTGTCATACAGTGATGAGATATATGCACTCCAGTAGGTATTATACAAAGACTGACCGCCTTGAGCAGGAAAGCCTACTACCTCATTACCCCAGTAGCCTATGTCATTAAACCAATTTAGTATTTGACCTCCAGCGGCTAACGGCCACACAGAGGAATAGCTTGCAAGCGGGTAGATACCATATGGTGAGTTAACACCACCTGCTAGTTTCCAAGTATAGGCTCCATTGTTAGCAACATACAGGCCATTGTAGAATAGGAACCTAGTTTTAGCTTTAATTGGCAGGTGCGCATTGTTCTGATCAAATGTATGCACTTGTGGTATAATAAACTTCTCTGTCTCACTAGCTCCATTTATTTGTGTCATAGGAGTTGGCGCCCACTGTGTAGCTATCTTTCTCTCACCTACTAGTAGATCATTGCCACTATCAAACTCAAGGTGGCCATAGACTGTCTTGTATGCATCTAGATGATACTGGTTCAAGTAGTCTTTGTCCTCTTTATGATCGTAGTATATAATGTCTTGTTGTGTATCAAAGAGCGGCTCTATAACCAGGTCTTTAGTTCTGTCTAACTTGCTGGACCAGTCATAGAAGTCACCGGAAGCCACGTAGTCTACCCAGGGCTCTATAATAAACTGTTTAGCATTTAGTTTATCAGGCGCCATAACCAGTCTAAAACTTGTTAACAGATCTCTGATAAAATCTATTTGCTTGTAGTCACAGTCAAACTGTGCAGCTACATTGAGTTCACCAGGTGCAAGATTACAAACAAACTGTTGGTCTGTTACCTGTGATTGATCTGATATACCAGTCTCTTCAATAACTGCAAACACAGTCTCACCGGCAGCAAGAGTACCTGACCATTGTACAGTTATGATCTGATTCCAACCTTCTATACCAGTATCAAGTAGTGTGTTTGTGTTTTTGTATAACTTGAGTCTAGCAGCCGGAGAACCCGTAGTCTCTGCTTGTGCAGTATAGAGTGCCTGAGCTCTAAATTGATATGTGCCTGCAAGTGGAGCTTCATACTCCATTAACACATTATCAAAGTTATCATTAGGATCTACAGTTTCTACTGGAGTCTGTAACCGCTCTAGCGTAGCGCCTGTTATACCCTGTGCTGCATCACCGATAGCAGTACATATATTATCTGAGAAGTCTATGTTAGTTGTAGCCCTGGCCTCGTCACCCCAGGCGGAGACATACATTTGTTTAAAGATATCAGTGTCAAAGAAGCCACCTACTTCATAGCTATAGTCCGTGCTATCGAATATGGCATCTACTACAGCCTTTAGTCTAACCATAGGCTTCATACGCTTCTCTGGCAGATCATTGTTAGTAAAGTTATGAGGGCCTGTAACTGAAATAGTTGGATTTGCATTAGTACCTATACCTGCTATGCCATGATCTATGAGTGGATAGATCACATCGCCCTGCTTGAGGCCATTAGTAAATGAGGGTGTTATAGGGTTCTCTGCCGCATCTATTGTAGATGGGTAGGCTTGCCAACTCAATTCTATATTGGCTGCGTTTAGTACATGTGAGAGCGAGCTCAGGTCTAGGGAACACATACTTGCATCGCCAAGTGCTGCAGAGAAGTCTCTGGTTTCACCAAGGAATATAATCTCATAGTCTATTTTATCCTGATTGCCATTCCAGAATATCTTCTGTAGTCTAATGTGACCACTTCGGAACTCAGCACCGTCGACCAGGACCACTGCAGGCTTTTTAACTGTAACATCATAGTCCTGTCCAGCAATCTCAAAGGCATGCTTGAAGAACTGATTGTTATTACCAGTAGCAGGTACTCTGAATGCTCTTGAAAAGACTGACTTGGCCTCAGCAGTCGTGATGTCTTCGATACTCATGTTTAACTTGATAGAGGCCTCATCATAGAGGTCTAAAAAGTAGGCTGTGTTAGCGTCTGTAACTCGTAATTGAACCATTATCCTCTCATTGATTTTATATTGTTAGCCAACTTGAATTGTATTTCGTATTGGAATAGCTTGTCCTTTCTAAAAGACTTCTCTTGCCATCTGCCTGTTAGCAGGTTTACTGGGAAGAATAGAGTACCAAAGTCATTGTATTTATCGGTCAATCTAACGCGCACATCCGGCGACTGATAGAGATTACGTAGGTACATCGCAGTTTCGTCTTGCATGAAGCCAGTAGTAGCCAGATAGCGTTCCTGTATGTTCTGTGAGTAGGTTGTAAACCCTCTGCTTCCATATTCAGCGGTGGCCTGGTCTGCGATGCCGGCGAAGTTAACAGGTGAATCCAAGAAGTCATTGCGTTTAACTGTAATAGACTGTTGTTGCTTCTTGTCAAAGACAAAGTAGTCTCTAAAGCCAAAGCTATTCTGCCAGCTAAATTCAAGAGGCTCGTACCCACAGTCATCATCAGCTTTTACATCTACTCTAATAACAGTGTGTAGTGGTTCATCTGAAACTCCAATCTCTATAGTACCTGGACATGCAATAGGAGTAGCTGGATGTGATGAGACATAGTAGTGTGTTGTGTTACTTGGTAGCTGATAGATCTGCACTGAAGTAGCAGTACTTGCATACCATCTCATGAGATCCAAGTTCTTCGGTCCTATACCCATAGTAATAACCAGGTCATCAGCTGAGACTATATTACCGTCTCCTCTATTTTCATTAGGTCCTCCGCCATTCTTGACTATATTAGGTATAAACTGTTGGCTGACTTGTGTTAGGCCATTAAATGCAGTAATGTAGAAGCCTTCGATAGATCTTGCCGGTGGCGCGGGTATAGTTCTCTCTAACTCATTAAAGAAACTTGCAGTCAAGTGTTGTGATTCGGTTCTATCAAACTGTAGGACCTGATCAGTACCTGTGAGTATTGCACCTGGGTAACCACCAGTCAATTGATCTACCTGCTTTAGATTAGACCAGTCAGTTAGTACTTTAGCCTGTCTTGTTACCTCAGTGCTCTGACATTGATCAGTGTCCTGGCTAACGCGTGGTCGGTATAACGTCCACTTCCAATCGTTCTCATAGTAGGCTTTAGCACCACCGAGTACATTAAAGCCTGTTAGTGTTTGTGTAGCAGTGTAGACTCCGTTAGTCTCAGAGCCATACTCAAGGCTATAGCCAAAGGCCTCTCTTGAAGAGTTAGTAAATGGTATATTAGTAGAAGTAGGCTGTGAGTATATGCCTAGCTGTTCTATCCAATAGACAGAAGGGTCGACATAGGACTGTAGTATATTCTGTATATCAAAGACTGCATCACCGGCCGGGTTAGCTGGCTGGCGTAGGTCTGCAAGTACTGTAGCTGCCTGTTTTACTTTGATAACATACTTGTCTTCAGAGGCAAGACCTGAGAACCCAAATAGGTTCTGGCCATATGCCAAGTTGTATTCATCTGGTGTTAATTCGTTTGTAATAGCCATATTAGAATTGTGTATTATCTTGTATGAACTCTGTGAGTTCGTTAGTTATATCCGTTATTGAAAAGAATGATCTAGCTCTGATGCCACTATAGTAGGCGCCCCATGGTCTGCCACCTCTATCGAAGTTACCAGTGCCAAATTGAAAGCGCTCTTGTTCTATAGCAATAGCACCGAATGAGAGACCCGCCTCGGGCACGTTCACCGGTAACCTACTAGACGTAGTGCCTCTGACGCCATAGTTCTGGAAGACACCATAGTAGTTCATTTTAATCTCGAAGTGAAATCTATCACCTGTTAATTTAATTGAGTTCTTGAGCTGTCCAGTCGCCACTGGTGCGGCAGCACGTATCTCAGTGACTAACTCACTAAAGAGTTGTTGTAGTCCCTGATCGAGGTTACCGACTTCTTGGCCGTATTGCCCTAATTGTCTTTCGAATTCTTCTAGTGTCATATCAGATCCAATCTAGTTCCATTAGCAGCCACTTGTTGTGCTTGGGCTTGATCAGGGCAAAACAGTAGGCCTGTTGATGCCTCTATCTCAAACATAAAGTTAATGTTAGGTTGATCAAGGTCCCATATATTGTTGTTATTGACTACGTAGCCATTAGCAACTGGTAGGTCACCTCTATTGCCTGTGTCCCAGTTCCATACCTGTTGACCAATAATAGGAAACGGCCACGCTGGTCCTTCGAAGCCAGCCCATGCTGCAGCTTGTCCTGGTGTTCTACCTAAATCAAAGATTGGTGCATGACCCGCATGTTTTAGGATTCTATAATATAATGCAGTAGCTCCAGCTGGCATGCTCTCTATTTTAGCTTTAATATCTGCATTAGTCAGAGTACCTGTATTATCAGTCCATGTAGCAACGTTGCCATTATCATCCCAACCATAATAGGCTTTGTAGTATGGATCGTAACCTGTTGGCGCGCTCGCTGTTGGGCTCACACATGTATAGTCACTCCAGTTTCTGACAGCTGTGACTACGCCATCCTCAAAGTCTACAATCTTCCAATTAGTATCTTGCGTTGTGGTATCATACAAGTCACCATCTGAGGCCCATATAGTGCCCTTGCGAGTTAGGTAATACTTGTAGCCGGCTAACTCTGTAGGAAATGGAAAGTTATAGTATAACTGTAGACCAACTGTAGGTGTAGTAGTACCTATGAATGAACCTAGATTTGCAATCCAATTGGGATACGGATTAGTAGTAGAACCTACAGAGTTTTGATACTTGGCAGCTACAGTGTCATAGGCTGTCTGCCATCCAGATGGCGCGCCTTCGATGTGACCAAAAAAGGGTGTAGTAGGCGTACTATTGTAATACATGTAATTGTTAATGACAGCGGACCGTGTTAACATACTACCAGAGATCTGAAAGAATTGAGCTGGTTCTAAATCAGCTGGATCTACAGGTGCATCTGGATCTGGTCCGCCGGGGATACCCGTATACACAGGTATCGCAGGCTCTGGATTTCTTGCAGCTATGACAATGGTGTGGCCATGTCTATCACTGTAATTGACACCAGTCTCAGTAGTTGCAGTACTCAGATAACAACCATGTTCTTCGCCCATCAACCAACGTTGGCCATTGTTGTCCTCAAAGATAACTATCATGTCGTTAGACTCTGCTAACTCTATTAGTCTTGCTCGCGTAGTGGTATCGTGTGTGTTAGAGACGAATCTGAGCTCTTGGTTGTAGACTACTGTGCCATTAGCTTGGTTGATCTCAAATACCTCATCGAATGTACCAGTAACACGAGGCAGCTCGATAGTATACCACGGAGTAACAAAGGTATCAGTTGCAACATCTGAGTATAACGCATTGATAGTGCCATTGAGTTCTGTTGCACCATCAAGTGGTCCATTAGCTAAATAGATTTTGCGTATACCTCCTTGGCTTCTATTACATGGAGTGGTTATATTATTATTAATCCTGCAACTCATCTGATACTATTGGATTTTGTTTAGCTGCTATCTGTACTAACAGTTCGGCTTTACCTTGTGTCTTGGCGCGCACATAGCCTACGATAGCACCTGTAGGTTCTAACGTATAGTCTTGGCCGTTATAGTAGTATGGGTATCTCATAGTGTGTATATGTTTAGTGCACCTGAAAGAACTTCAATTGCATTAGTCTGTGTACTGAATGCAGAGTTGCCGTATCTAAAGAACAGGTCATTATTATCAGGTGTTACATCTTCAAGCTCTACATCAAATGAGACTGTTATGTCTTGTGGTATACCGATCATGTCAGCAGAGCCGTCGAATGGAGTTCTATCGATAACACGTGGTTGATCACCGTCTTGTTGGCTCTCTATGTACGGCGCGCCGCCATCTTCAGCGGCCATGACTTCGAGTGTCTTGATCCTCAAGGTGTATTGGACTCTATAGGTGGCCAGTGCTTCAGGTATCTCATATCTAGGAAATGCATTACTACCACCTGAGCCATTGTAGTCTCTGAGACCAATGAAGGCCTTCGCGTTGAAGACCGGCGTAATGTATGGAGTCACACAGTCATTGATAGCTACTGGTATCTGAAACTCTAGAGTGGCTGTCATACCAGCTACTGTGTCTTGGAACCTCTCTTTAAATGGAGTCAGCGCCACGTTTAGTGTTAGGTCCACTTGGTCAGTATAATAGAATCTGAGTCTTGCAAGTATATCATCTACATATTGTTGGCATTCTGATTGCACTTTGAGATAGCCTTGCCACTTCTGGTCTGGGTCTTCTTGTGCCACGTCCATTACTATGAGATTAAATCTAAAGGTAATTGTTTGCCCGTCCCGCGTCGACTGTGTAGGGTTTAGGAATGCATATGGGTAGTTCACGCGTGTGCCTTCATCAACAGTCTTGATGTCTGACAGTGCTCCGTATCCGAAGTCTTGCAAGATAGCATGGTCTGAGACCACCTCTTGTACTCTATTAACGATGTCGTAGTAGGTCATTCTTTTGTCTTTGTTCTCTCTGTTTTTGTTGAGTTTCAAGTATACGCTCCTTCTGATAGGCCATAAAGTTGAGAGCTTTAGTTAGTGGCTGATCAGTTACCTGGTCTATATTGAGTATATCATCTCCTGCAAGTGTCACAATAACTTTGTACCAGCTTCTAGCCAAGTATAACTTGTCCGCTGTGGTGTGGCCTTCGTCAATAGCCTGGTCGATCTCTCGTTCACTGAGGCCGAAGAGCGCACTGTATTGTCTGTAGGTGTATATCCTAAACTCTGCAAATTTGTCTATGGCCCACATAACTTGAGCAGCTCCATCGGCCTCTGGTGCGATGATCTCTGCAATAGACTGTAGGTGTTTATCAAGTCCCATAGACAGCCAAACATCCAGGTCTATAAACTGACCGAATGTGAGATCTGTAAACTGGGTTATAGGGCACTCCTCTCTCTGATTTACTAGGGCTATAACTAGTGACATACCTAATGATAGAGAGTCTGTAGGTACTTCCATTAGTACTTCCGCTGGCGCGCCGCTAATTTGTGAGAGTATCATCGGGTGCCATTTAGGATCCTGCCAATCGTAGGCCAGGACCTGAGCGTATTGCTCGACGGTTAACCTATCAGGTATCTCGTAAACTTCAGTGTCTATGTGTATCTTGTGTGCCATACAGTTAGAAATATAATTTAGATTAGATATGAATTACCTCTTGCCCATCACGGCGTAGCTACCCAGGGACTTGTTTTGTTTCCGATTGAAATTTGCAATTGCCAGGCTAATCACACAATCATCATGGAGGCCATTAGGGTGGCCGTATTTAATACTTCTAGTCTTTGGATTATAGTCATATGTAAATGTTTCAAGTTCGCTCAGAAGCCATGGAAACAGGTCGCCGTTTGGGATCCTAATAGTAGACTCATTCATATCAAGTATCAGGCCTTCTATAATCTCATTCTTGGATTTGCTTGTAGTAATAAAAGGGTGTGTGTCTTGCCACTGTCTCTTGATCTGCTCATAGATAACATCACCGATAGAGTTAACTTCTACCATAGTAGTTGCTGACCATTTGCGTATACGTTTTAGTATCTCATCAGTCATCTTGGTCCACTCTTGGGCATTAGCTCTATAGATGTCTACAACCTTTCCGTTATTGTCAATAAATGTAGCTACTGTGAAGTCTTCTTGTTTACCGAGGTCAATGCCGCAATAGACTTTGCCAGCCGGTGCTGAATATGTTGTAAACTGATTCTTGTCAAGGCCAGTAAAGACTTCACCGCCAGAGTCTATAAACTTGGCAAGGTACTCCTGTTGGAATACATTTTCAGGTAACGTCTTCTTGGCATCTTCTATTTCTAGAAGATCTATGTATGGTGTATCGTAGCTTGAGCCAGTGTATGCAGTGTACTGTGAATAATCTTGGGACTTGGCTAGCTGA
>ENA-ORDA01001855-ORDA01001855.1-marine-metagenome-genome-assembly--contig:-NODE-1855-length-16939-cov-4.066896_pt1 | contig 16939 bp, 11 predicted proteins | sample MGYA00237778_ERZ508506 | MGnify/ENA primary metagenome ERZ508506 (study PRJEB26177, sample SAMN06267891) | marine metagenome | isolation source: Monterey Bay, California, USA | place: Pacific...
GTGATTGGGGAAGAATTACAATTGAAGACGGTTGTAATGTTCAAGATAACTGCACAATACATATATTTCCTGGAAAAGATGTTTTATTGAAGCAAAATTCACATATTGGTCATGGTGCCATTATTCATGGTGCAAACATTGGAAGAAATAGTTTGGTAGGTATGAATGCTGTAGTAATGGATGATGCAAAAGTTGGTGATGAGTGTATTATCGGGGCTCTTTGCTTTATAAGAGGTGAAATGCAAATTCCAAACAGAAAAATAGTTGTAGGAAATCCTGCAAAAATAAAAGGTGATGTTACAGATAAGATGTTAGACTGGAAAACTAAAGGAACAGAGCTTTATCAAACATTATCGAAAGAGTGCTCTGAGTTGATGAAAGAATGTACTCCTTTAGCTGAAATTGAAAAACATAGAAAAGAAAAACAAAAGAATACATTCAATACATGGAAAAAAACATTATAATATGAAGAAAATATTTACGATACTTTTTACACTTTCAATTTAGGAATAGAAACTAAAAATGGTATAATTAATAAGAAACTAATATTGCAATAAAATTTAATGAAAAATTATAAAAATTATGCATTAGGGAGTTGGGTTAAAGGAGAAGGAGAAGGTACAGCACTTTTCAATTCAATTTCTGGTAATCAAATTGGTACTGCATCTTCTAAAGGTCTTGATTTTGCAGAAATGATGAATTATGCTAGAAAAACTGGCGGACCTGCACTAAGAAAAATGACCTTTCAAGAAAGAGGTTTAATGCTAAAATCCCTAGCATTACATTTACATTCTGTCAAAAATAAATTCTATGCAGTAAGCGCTGAAACTGGAGCTACAAAAATTGACTCATGGATAGACATTGAAGGTGGAATAGGAAATGTATTTGCTAATGCATCATTAAGAAAAAACTTCCCTGACCTTCCTTATCATATAGATGGAGATATGGCTCCATTGTCAAAAAATGGATCATTTATTGGTCATCATATTATGACTCCAAAAGAAGGTGTTGCTATTCATATAAATGCATTTAATTTTCCAATTTGGGGGATGCTAGAAAAAATTGCAGTTAATTTAATGGCAGGCGTACCAGCAATTGTTAAGCCTGCAACACTAACATCATTTTTAACTGAGTATATGGTTCGTGAGATAGTGGATTCCGGGATACTTCCTGAAGGTTGTCTTCAACTAATATGTGGTAGTGCAAGAGGAATAATTGACAGTGTAGAAACTGGAGATATTGTAACTTTTACAGGATCTGCAGATACTGGTAAAATGTTAAAATCACATCCTAGATTGATAGAAAAAGCAGTACCGTTTAACATGGAAGCTGACTCTCTAAACTGTTCTGTTCTTGGTACAGATGCAGTCCCTGGAACAATTGAATTTGATTTATTCATTAAAGAAGTTCAAAAAGAAATGACTGTTAAAGCAGGTCAAAAATGTACTGCAGTTAGACGAATCATAGTTCCTGAAAATTTAGTAGAAGATGTTCAAATTGCACTAGGAAAAAGATTATCTAAAACAACTATTGGTAACCCTTCAGTAGATGGTGTAAGAATGGGTTCTCTTGCTGGAAATGATCAAAAAATGGAAGTAAGAGAAAAGGTGAAGAAACTTTCTAAATCACAAGAAATTGTTTTTGGGAGTCTTGATAATTTTGATGTCGTAGGTGCAGATAAGGACAAGGGAGCTTTCATCTCTCCTATCCTTTTCTTAAATGACGACCCATTTAACAAAATTGATTGCCATAATATAGAAGCGTTTGGACCTGTTTCAACAATATTACCTTATAAAAATATTGAAGAAGCTATAGAATTAGCTAAAATGGGTAAAGGATCTTTAGTATGTTCTATTATAACAAATGACATGAAAATTGCTGAGCAATTTGTTCTTGGTGCAGCATCAATGCATGGGAGAATATTAGTCTTAAACGAAGCTTGTAGTAAAGAAAGTACTGGTCATGGATCACCAATGCCTCTTCTAACCCATGGAGGTCCAGGAAGAGCAGGAGGCGGAGAAGAAATGGGTGGTATAAGAGGTATAAAACACTATTTACAAAGAACAGCAATACAAGGGCACCCTACAACTATAACAGCTATTACAAAGCAATATCAAGTTGGTGCGAGCCAAAATACAGATGGCCCTCATGTTTTTAGAAAACATTTCGAAGAAATTAATATAGGTGATACAGTAATCACAGATAGACATCTGGTAACCTTAGATAATATTGAAGATTTTGCAGAACTTAGTGGAGACAAATTCTATGCTCACATGGACGAAAATGCACTAGAAGGAACCATCTTTACAGAACGAGTTGCACATGGATATTTTATAATGAGTAAAGCTGCAGGACTATTTGTTGATGCTGAAAAAGGTCCAGTCTTATTAAATTATGGTATTGACGAGTGTAGATTTACAAAGCCCGTATATCCTGGAATGAGCGTTGGAGTTAGATTTACAGTTAAAGAAAAGATTAGTCAAGAAAAAAGAGACGAAGAAGATATAGCAAAAGGGATTGTGAAATTCTTAGTTGATGTGTATGATGATGATGGAGAGACTGTCATGATGGCAACTATTTTAACAATGGTTAGAAAATTAAACCAAAAATAAAAAATGAGTGAATACGTAAAAATAACAACTATAAATGGGATTGGAACTATTGAATTTTATCATCCACAATCAAACTCATTGCCTGGAAACATTCTAGCAAAATTGGCCACAACAATAACTGATGCTGGAAATGATAAAAAGATTAAAGTAATAATATTAAAAAGTGCAGGAGAGAGAGCTTTTTGCGCAGGAGCATCATTTGATGAGCTAATAGCAATAGATAATCCTGAGCAGGGAAAAAAATTCTTCTTAGGATTTGCGAATGTTATAAATGCAGCTCGAAAATGTCCCAAATTTATTCTTGGGCGAGTTCAAGGAAAAGCAGTTGGAGGAGGAGTTGGGATGGCAGCAGCAACTGACTATTGCTTTGCAACAAAATATTCTTCATCAAAATTATCAGAGCTAGCAATAGGAATAGGTCCTTTTGTTGTTGGTCCTGCTGTAGAGAGAAAAATAGGAACATCTGCCTTTTCTGCCATGACAATAAATGCAACAAAATGGTTTGATGCTAATTGGTCTAGAGAGAAGGGACTATATACAGATGTCTTTGATTCAGTAGAAGAATTAGATGATGAAATAGATAAACTTGCTTCTACCCTATCTAAATCAAATCCAGAGGCAATGGAAAAGTTAAAAAAGATTATGTGGAATGGTACAGAAGATTGGGATAGACTTTTAGATAAAAGAGCAGAGAGCAGTGGAATATTAGTGATTTCTGATTTCACTAGTAAAGCCATAGCAAAGTTTAAATCTAAATAATGGGTAAAAAGATTAATAAAGATATCTTAAAAAAAAGCTATACACTAATGTGTACTGCTAGAGCTTTAAGCGATCTTTACGAAAAAAATAAAGAGATAACATCAAAGTATGTACATGCTACATCAAAAGGTCATGAAACTATTCAAATTGCAGTTGGACTTCAACTAACAAAAAATGATTGGTTAGCACCATATTACAGAGATGACGCAATGCTTCTTTCTATTGGAATAACTCCTTATGAACTTATGCTACAACTTCTTTGCAAGAAAGATGATCCATTTTCAGGAGGAAGAACCTATTATTCACATCCTTCATTAAAAAGAGAAGGATTTCCTAAAATTCCACATCAATCTTCTGCAACAGGCATGCAAGGAATACCAACCACTGGAGTTGCAATGGGTATTCAATATAAAGAAAAGGAAGGACTTTCTAAATATAACAAAGGAGAAGAGCCTGTAACTGTATGTTCTTTTGGTGATGCCTCAATAACTGAAGGAGAAGTAGCTGAAGCATTTCAAATGGCTTCTCTTAAACAGTTACCTATTCTTTATTTAGTTCAAGATAATGAGTGGGATATCTCTGCTCATGCTACAGAAACTAGAGCAGTAGATGCAACACATTATGCGAGAGGATTTGGATTAAAAACATACACGATTGATGGTACTAATTTTAATGAATCTTATAGCTGTATTCGTAAAGCTTTTAAAGAAATTAGAGAAAAGAGAACTCCAATTTTGGTACATGCTAAAGTCCCTTTACTTAATCATCATACTTCTGGAGTAAGAATGGAATGGTATCGAGACGATTTAGAAGATGCTAAATCAAGAGATCCACTTCCTAAACTTAGATTATTATTATTAGAAATTGGATTTACAAATAGTGAAATAAAGGACATTGAATCTTCAGCAAAGAAAAAAGTTGATATAGATTATAAAAATGCACTAAAAGCAGAAGATCCTAAACCCGAAGATTTATTTACACATGATTATGCTCCTTCTACTGTTATAGAAGAAATTGGTGTTAGATCACCAAAAGAAAATAAAGACACACTAATGGTTGACTCGGCATTATATGCAATAAGAGAACTGATGTCAGAAAACAAGGAATGTTTACTGTATGGTCAAGACGTTGGAAAACGCTTAGGTGGAGTATTTAGAGAGGCTGCTACATTAGCAGAAACATTTGGAGATAATCGTGTTTTTAACACACCAATTCAAGAAGCATTTATTATTGGAAGTACCGTGGGAATGTCAGCAGTTGGCCTTAAGCCCATAGTAGAAGTGCAATTTGCGGATTACATCTGGCCGGGTCTTAACCAGCTTTTTACAGAAGTTAGTCGATCCAACTATTTATCTAACGGGAAATGGCCTGTAAGTTGTATCATTAGAGTACCTATTGGAGCATACGGCAGTGGTGGGCCATACCACTCATCTTCTGTAGAATCTGTTTTAGCTCAAATAAGAGGAATTAAGATAGCCTACCCATCAAACGGAGCTGATTTAAAAGGTTTAATGAAGTCAGCTTATTATGATCCAAATCCAGTTGTAATACTCGAACATAAAGGTCTATACTGGAGTAAGATAAAAGGAACAGAAACAGCTAAAACAATAGAACCATCAAAAGATTACTTAATCCCATTTGGAAAAGCTAATATTGTTTTAGAAACAGATACTAACGAATTAAACACAATATGTGTAATTACATATGGAATGGGAGTGCATTGGGCAATAGGAGCTGCTAAAAATCACATTGGAAAAGTAGAAATCATAGATCTTAGAACTATTAACCCTATTGATGAAAAATTAATTTTTGAAAAAGTAAATGTACATGGTAAATGTTTAATTATAACAGAAGAGCCCTTGAATAATTCATTCGCCCAAGCTCTGGGAGGAAGAATTCAAGAAAAATGTTTTAGAAATTTAGATGCACCTGTCGTTACTATTGGAGCTGAAAATTTACCTGCAATTCCATTAAACTCTACTCTTGAAGCTACTATGCTTCCAAATAAAGAGAAAGTAAGTAATAAGATAAATGAAATATTAGGATTTTAATATTCAATTCTAGCATGATGAATATTTACTAATTTATTTTTAAAAAGTTTTTTAAGTTGAGTAATCTCCTTAAAAGTGATATCTGCATTTACAAATTGCTCATTTGAAATTTGTTTGTTTATTACTAATTCTATTAAATCATCAATATTATCTGACGTTGGATTTTTTAAACTTCTTGCTGATGCCTCAGAAGCATCTGCCATCATTAATATTGCTGTTTCTTTTGAAAAAGGTTTGGGACCAGGATAAGTAAACATGCTCTCGTCTAAATTCTCTTCAGTAAGATTATTTATAAATTGCTTGTGAAAATATTCAACTGTGGTAGTTCCATGATGTGTTCTAATAAAATCTATTAATTCATCAGGTAAATTATTTTCTTTTGCTATTTCTATACCGTCTAAAACATGATCAATAATAATTTGTGCACTCTCAACATATTCAATTTCGTCATGTGGGTTAAATTTGCTACTTTGATTTTCAATAAAAAATAAAGGATTTTTAAGTTTACCAATATCATGATAAATTGCACCAGCTCTAATTAAAAGTGCATTTGCACCAATCTCCAAGGCACCCATTTCAGCTAAATTTGCAACTTGTAAAGAATGTTGAAATGTTCCAGGGGCTTCATCTGACAGCCTTCTTAGAAGAGGACTATTAGTATCAGTAAGCTCTAGTAAAGAAACATCAGAAACTAATAAAAATAATTTTTCAAATAGAAATACAATAGGATAGGCAAAAATTGTAAGAGCTCCACTAATTGTAAATTGTAATAATTTTAATCCTTCAATTTCATTAAAAGAAGCCGCATGTGTTATTGATAGTGCAACATACACAAGAAGATAAGCTCCCATAATTTTAATAACAGATGTAAATAATTGTACTCTTGTATACATTTTAAGAACGGTTAAAATTGAGATAATTCCCGCAATAAATTGTAAAAAGACAAATTCAAATCCATTTGGCATAATAAATCCAAGTATTAGAATTGTAATCAGATGAACAAAGAGTGCTATTCTATTATCAAAGAAAGCTTTAAGAATAATTGGAGATATACAAAATGGAATTAAGTAGATCCAGCTAGGCGCAAAAGACAATACAATTGTAGAACTAAAAACCATCAAAATAATCAGAAATAAAATCATACTAATTTTAGTAGTATTTTCTAATACTGTACTTCTATATTGTCTTAGAAATAGCCATAGAATCAAAAGTGAAATTCCAACCAAAATGAATTGACCAAATAGTACTAAGAAGAAAGAACTTTTTTTCCATGTTTTTCCCTCATATTTCTTTTTTAAACTTAATAAGATCTGATATTTTTCAAAATCAATAAGTTCTCCTTTATTAATGATAATTTGACCAGAAACAATTAATCCTCTTTCAGTATTAATATTAGATAATTCATTACTCAACAATTCATCAGAAGAATATTTATCATATAAAATATTCTGTTCTATAGATGACAATAATAGAGGAACAAGGAAATTATACTCATCGTTAGTTAATTTTGAAATTAAATTAATCTTATTTGCAGCTGTACTAACAGTATAAAAATCGTTGACATCTCTTTTTTCAGCAATTAAATTATTTTTAAGAAGAATTCGATCATAGTTTTGATTATCAACGCTACTATTTAGCTGAATAATACCTACTGACTCATAAAAAATTCCCCTCGAAGACGATGTATTTTATGTGCTCATTTTACCACTTGCGGGAATAACGACCTAGTTTCTGCCAAGGGTCGAAGAGGGGTGATATTGTCTGCGCAGCCAGTATGGTATTTCTTCGCTTTTTACTTATCAAAAATCCCGAATCCTTTGATCTCGGTAATTGATAAGTTTTAGAAACGCCAACTTATAGTGATCAGAACAATGTCACCGAACCAGACCGCTTCTGGCCCGCGCACCATCAACGGCACGGCTAAGGCTGAGAGCAAGGCGCGTGCTGAGCTGGAGCGGTTCGGCGTTAAGTGGCCGATGGCTCAGCCCGTAAACTAAATTGGTTTCTAGTGTGATAAAACAGACCAAACAGAAATCATGACCACCAATACCAGACACGCAGCCATAAAAATATTTATCTGATTTTGTGCCTTTGCTGGAAGGTTAAGTGCATTGAGTTTGACGCCTGCAAAAAGCCAAATTAGATGAATTGAGATCCAGATGAAATTCATCGAAATCATCTTGAATATGACTTCTAGTAGAAAGTTGTCCTGATAGAGAGCAAACCCACTGAAAAAGGTTGTGTGAACGGCGTACGCTTTAGGGTTGATAAATTGTAAGGTTACGCCTGTTACAAATCCGGGCGCAGTCATTTCAATAAAAGCGATCTTTGATTTTGCTAACGCAATCCGCAAAGCAAGATATCCAAAATATCCCGCGCAGATGAAGAGTAATATGGCACGGATAAGCGGCTCAGCTAAAATGATTGTGGCTAAGCCAGTGATGACTGCAAGGCTGACCAAAAAATGTCCAACCCATAAGCCTGCCATATACCGCAAACCTTGCCGCCAACCAAACGCTGCTCCAGTTCCTGCAAGTGACAAGACACCGGGGCCGGGCGTTATGAACATCAAGATTACAACGACAATAAAAGATAACATATACATCCCTTAAATGGGTTTTTCCAAGTACACCATTGACTATGTTTAGGGATGTTGGTGTGGCTGGGCGTGAGCCCAGCCTATGAATTAGTCAAGCTCGACTGCAATCGTACCCATCATGCCACCTGTCACAGACATGCCTACCGCCGAACCAGCGGCGGCTCTAATCTTATCGAGGTTTGCTTCGACGTCTTCTTGGCTGCTCCAGAGTGTCATGGTTCTGATTGAATTTGGGCCAGTGACGGTCGCCCGCATATTGACTGCTCCAGCCTTTTTCATCTCGGGCCAGAAACTTTTCGCATTTTCAACTGCATTCTCGACATTGCCGTCAAATTCCCAGTCTGTAAAAGTAGCAAACATTTTATTCTTCTTTTGTTAGCATGAGGAACCGAAACTTGGTTCTCTATCGTTGTCAAATATTACGCCACGGAAGGACAAACCGGCATTACGCGTGGTAAAAAAATATGTGCATTTATTTAAGCCTTGTGCTTGATCCCAGAGGACCAGTACGTTGGCCAGCCAATGAAACGTTTGCTGTTTCAAAAACGGTTTAGCATTAATGGTGATGACAACCTTGCAGGCTCTAGCCGCGCATATCTGTCGGTTAAGCTAAAAATATAAAACTCGATTGAATCGCAGCAATAACTTTGGTTCACGCTGCGGCATCTGCGATGGGGGTGACTGCGCCCAATCCCCACGCTCAAGGAGCCATGACAAGAAGGTCAGGGCCTCCTTCAAGCGGAAGCACGGTCCACGTACCGAGGCTTGAGACTTGTGGTGGTAAATTCATTCAGGGGAAGTTTTGTTGGGGTTTTTAAGTCAAAGATTGTCCATCAGCTACACTGCTGACGCGCCACGGTCTGGGGGTTCTTTTTGTAAACCTTGTCATTTTTTAAGGATCACGCACATTAAAGAGGTCCATTATTTGTAGATCGGTCCAAAGTCAGAATTGAACCCGAGGTACTAGGAAAGTTTTTTGCCAAGTATTGCTATACTAGTTAACAACCTTTTGAATGTTACAGAGTTTCACCTTGCTAGCTTAGGATTAACCGAATTGAAAACAGTTGTTTGTGGTGCCGGAATAAATGGAATTGCAACTGCGTTATGGCTTAGGCGTGCAGGCGTGGACGTGACGTTAATCGATCAAAAGGGCCCGGCGGCAGGTACTTCTTTTGGCAATGCCGGGGTATTATCATCTGGATCTGTGATACCGATCACGGTTCCAGGAATTGCTCGAAAAGCACCAGCTATGCTAGTAGACCCTAAATCGCCATTGTTTATAAGATGGGGTTATTTGCCAAAACTTTTGCCATTTCTGAGGCGTTATTTGAAGTATGCTACATTAGATCATGTTCGGTATTATGCCAACAGTATGCACAATCTAATAGGGGACAGTTTAATTCAGCATATCGATCTTGCAAAAGGTACTGGTGCTGAAAAATTTATTTCAGATCATGATTACTGTTATGCTTACTCAACACAGAACGCATTTAATTCCGACAGTTGGGCATGGGAACTTCGCAAATCTTTAGGACTTGAATTTGATGTTATTGGAGGTGACGAGTTCTCTGAAAGTGATCCGCTTTATCATGGAAAATTTTGTAAAGTTGTTCGCAATAAAAATCATGGGCGAATAAGCGATCCAGGAGCCTACTTGAAGGCTTTATTCGCTGAATTTGTTAGTTTGGGTGGCCAGTTTGAACAGGCTAAAGTTATCAGTTTACGTCAATCAAATGGTAGCCTGTCAGCAGTTCAATTTTCCAATGGAGAAATGACAGCAGACAACTTTGTTTTCACTTTGGGGCCTTGGTCAGGTGATATCGCTAGGTCGCTCGGTTTGAATGTGCCATTTGAGAGTGAGGGTGGTTACCACATTGAGCTTATTAATCCGTCGGAAATGCCACTAGAAACTGTTAAGGTTGCCTCTGGCAAGTTCGTTGTCACTCCAATGCAAAGCAGAATACGATTGGCCGGTATTGTTGATTTTTCCGGACTAAATGGACCAGATAATAGTACCGCAATAGAACTCCTTAAAATTAGCGCAAAAGAGCTCTTTCCTTCAATCAGATATGAACGAATGGAAACTTGGCACGGCCATCGCCCAACCACAGCCAATTCACTACCATTAATCGGCAAATTGCAAACTTTCCCAAACGCATTTGTAGGCTTTGGCCATCAACATGTGGGTTTAACTGGAGGTGCAAAAACTGGACGAATACTTGCTAATTTAGTAACCGGTGAAGAGCCCTGTATCGATCTAAGTGCTTTTGATCCCAACACATATAATTGCAGCCAAATATAAGCGTTGAATTTAATACCAAAGGCTTTTGGCAATTTTGCTTATATGCCGCAAGTATAGTTCCGAGCGTTACTGCGCCCAACCCCCACCCTTCCAAGAGCCACGGCAAATAGGCCGGCCCCCTTAAAACCAGCGCAACGTCCAAGCGCAGGGACTTAAGAGTTGGGGTTTTAGACTTATCAAAGAATATTTCATTGGGGCAGAAACGGCATGGATCAATCATCGCGCTGCATCATTAAACTGCTACCGTGTTTTGGGTTACCCCACTGGTACGCTTACGATCTCGGCACCACTAGGGCTTACGCTCAAACCGTTGCAGACGATGAGCACTATACGCTCCACAAGACGCTAATACGAATATACCGACGATCATCACCAGTGGTGTGCCATCGAAAAATTGCCCTATTATAGTTGCTATGGCAACTGAACCCAATGTGGCCAACGCACTGATTACACTTGCGCCAGTTCCCGCAATATGGCCCAAGGGCTCCATTGCCAATGCGGTAAGATTGCCAAGCGTCATTCCCGTTTGAAAAAACAATCCAAAAATCCAAAATACGAAGAGGCCAAAGCCTAAAGTTCCGGAAATCATACCTCCTTGCAGTAGAAGCAGCATTAAAAAACTCCAAGCTATCTGTATGTGCAATGCGGTGCTGATCAAACGCCGCATTCCCAATCGCATGACTAGCATCGCGTTCACGAAACTTGCAGAAGCTGATAGAACTGCAATTAGGGCGAACCATAATGGAAAACTATTAGCTCGCTCAAAGAATGTATCAAATATTGGTTGAACCAGTAGAATGGTAGTAAAGAGAATTCCATAAGAAGATATCAACGTTGCGATCGATGTTCGTACAATTCCTAATGAACTTATTTCTGCAAGCGCTGCCCAAAAAGTCCTTATGCTGAAAGAAATTCTCAATTCGGGCTTTAAAGGTTCTGTAATCCGAATTCCTGTCCAAATTGTACTCACCACCACAAATAAAACAAAGGCTAAAAAAATAGCACGCCAATCGAGCACTGAAATTAAACTGGCGCCTAGTAAGGGGGCAACCGCAGGCACTAATGAAAATATGATCATTATAAAGGATGATATACGCGCCATTTCTCGACCCGAATACAGATCACGTATTAAAGCTTGGGAAACTACCCGCGGCGCAGCTGCCCCAATCCCTTGGAAAATTCGAGCTACAACAATCGTCTCCAGATTGGGAGCGAATATGCACAATGCGGAAGAAACGATAAAAATGCCTGAACCAAAATAGATTACGTTTTTGCGTCCAAAGCTGTCTGAAAGTGGGCCCATGACAAAAGTACCCATAGCCATACCTAAAATAAAAGAAGATAAAACCAACTGCGCTTGATTTGTATTATTGGGCGAAAATTCTGCCGCGATATTCGGCAGGGCCGGTAACATTGCATCAATTGAAAGTGCAACAGTCGCGACTAACATTGCCATGAGGGCAATAAACTCAGGGGTAGAAATGCGCATAAAAATCCAAACGGAGACTAAAGTCCAATCGACTTCACTCTTTTTCTAATGAAAGTAAATACAAAGCAGGCATGTATCGTGTAGCTTTTTTCAAAAGGCAAGGCTTAAAAATGGATTAATGGTGAAGCTCAATCGCTGCAACTCGCCCCGACAGTTTGTAGGCCGCCGCCGCGCGATGGTCAGCGACGCGCGACAGGGGGCTAAAGTTTTGGATCACCGATTACGTTTGATAGCTGCCTCACCACGAACACCGTTCGGCCAAAGTTCAATCCTGCTCCCGCAACCAAAGCAAATGACGCTAACCTAATAAGTTGGCATTTTTTGCGTTTTAGGGCACATCTTTACTTTTAAATAATTGCCGCGTTCATGGACGCTTTTAAACTTCACTTAACGCCTACCAATTCCATGTAAGTGCAAAATGCCAATAACACGGTCTTTGCCGATCAAGTCTCATCGATAGTTCGATTATAGTTGGCCAGACCTAGGTCGCTGATCTACGTTCCCTATTCCACTTACCCTTGGAGCCATCATCCCAGTGGACCTTGGGCTGTCCATGCATTAACGGTCACCTCGGACCAGTTTATTTTAGCTGATCAATTAATTCTTTCGGCCACGGATGTTCTGAACTGGAAAAATGAGCAATATGAAAACTGCAAACCGCTCTGGTACTTATCTTTCCGTTCTAGTGATTTTGAGTTCAACACACCTGTTGAACGACCTGATGCAATCGCTAATCCCAGCGTCCTATCCAGTCTTGAAGGAAACATACTCGCTGGATTTTGTTCAAATTGGCATGATTACTCTGACGTTCCAGATTGCAGGCGCCTTGCTGCAACCAGTGATTGGTACAGTCACCGACAAGCATGCTGCGCCCTTTTCGCCAGTAATAGGAATGATGTTCACGCTCTCTGGCTTGGTTAACCTCGCTTTTGCCCAGACCTATGAAATGATTCTCGTCTCTGTGGCGTTGATTGGGGTTGGATCATCGATTTTTCATCCAGAGGCGACGCGGATGGCAAGGTATGCAGCAGGAAGACGTCAGGGACTTGCGCAGGGCATCTTTCAGGTTGGCGGCCAGACAGGCGGCGCGCTCGGGCCTGTGTTTGCCGCGTTCATAATTGTGCCATGGGGGCTGTCTAGCCTCGCGTGGTTCGCGGTTCTAGCCCTTTTGGCAATGCTACTTTTGATATGGATAGGGAGCAAACAGCGTGAGATCAGCGCCGAATTCATGGCCTTGCGGGCGCAGCGTGAAACTGAAATCGAAATGCCGATACACACGCCTATAACCATTGGCATCGGCCTGGTCGTCCTGACCTTTCTGATGTTCACCAAGAATTTCTACGGCGAAAGTTTTAGATCCTTTTACACATTCTACCTCATCGAACGCTTTGGTCTTTCCATCCCTGCGTCTCAGTTGATGCTGTTCATCTTTCTTTTTGCAGCGGCCGCGGGCGTATTAATTGGTGGTATCGTGGGTGATCGTATCGGGCGTTACAAGATTATTTGGATTTCAGTGCTTGGGCCGCTACCGTTTACTTTGGTCTTGCCCTACGCAGATTTGCTTTGGACTGGTGTGTTGACAATTACGATAAACGTGATCATGGCCAGCGCGTTCGCTTCGATCCTGATCTATGCTATGGAACTTATGCCCAACCGGATCGGATTGATTGGCGGATTGTTTTATGGGCTCAACTTTGGACTTGGCGGTGTCGCTGCAGCCTTCCTCGGAGTGCTCACTGAGAACTATGGCGTTGAGACCATGTATTTTATCTGCTCATTTTTGCCACTTGCGGGATTAATGGCTTGGTTTCTGCCGAGGATTGAAGAGGGCTGACATTGCCCGCTCGCTACTTATAGTTTGCATTTCAATCTTTACTACACACAAAGCCCACAGCCGTTTATTTCGGTGATCAAGTCAATGTCACTGAATCAGAAAGCCTCTGATCCGCGCACCTTCAACGGCATTTCTAAGGTTCAGAGCAAAGCGCGTACTGTATTGAAACGGGTGGGCGTTGAGAGGCTGATTGCAACGCCCATAAGCTGGATTTGGATTCTAGAGCGATAAAACAGACCAAACAGAAATCATGACGACCAAAATGAGGCACACAGTCATAAAAATATTTATCTGGTTTTGCGTCCTGACCAGAAGGTTAAGTTCATTAAATTTGACGCCTGTGTAAAGCCAAATCACATAAACTGCAGATGAAATTCATCTGGAATGTAAATTCTTATAAAAAGTTGTCTGGATAGAACGCAAAGCCACTGAAAAAAGTTGTATGAATGGCATATTCTTTAAGATTTATAAATTTTAATGATACACTTGTGACAAATCCGGGCGCAGTCATTTCAATAAAAGCGATCTCTGGTTTTGCTAAAGCATTCCGTAAAAATAGTTATCCAGAACACCTAGCGCAAATGAAGAGTAATATCGCCCGGATAAGCGGCTTGGCTAAAATGATTGTGGCTAACCCAGTGATGATCCGTCAATCCTGGTAATAGAGAAGGTTTTTCTGCCCCCGCAAAAGTGGTAAACACTGCGCCTTGTCTCTTTCTCTCGGAGCTCTACTGGCTCCAAAAGGTTAATTTAATCACGGTAGCTAAGCATGCAATTATCTTACCGCTTTTCCTACCTCTACAATCGAATTAGCTCTATAGCACACCCTATTTTTGAATATAAGTCATTGATGATAAACGATACATCAATTACCAAAGATCATAGTTCCAAATCCTACTCTTGCTGCTGCGCAACAAGAGCAAGTGCACGGATCGGAGAACCTGTTCCATTCTCAATTTTTAATGGAGCAGCTATCAGGATTGCACCTTTGGGCGGCAACTGATCCAGATTGGTTAGTGACGCCAGCCCAAAACAGTTATCGCGGTGCAGGTAATTATGTGCAGGGTAAGGTGGACTGAACTTGCCTGCCATGCCTGCATCTGTACCGATACATTGGCTGCCCCAACCAACAATACCTTTAGACAACAAATAATCCATGCATTCGGTAGTTGGACCAGGGCTATGTGAACCATCCTCATGCGGGTTGGGATCTTCGTTCAGAAACAGTTTTTCATTGTGGCTTCGCGCATCCCAATCGCTGCGCATAACCACCCATTCGCCTGGATTGATGTTTCCGTATTCCACTTCCCAAACTTTCACGTGTTCGGCTGTCAAAAGAAAATCTGGGTCCTTGGCACAATCTTTAGAACAATCAATCACGTTTACCGGCGCCATCAACCGTTGCACATCAAGGGTATCAGTATAACCATCCTCAAAATCCTTGCCAGAAATCCAGTGGTGTGGTGCATCAAAATGTGTGCCAGAGTGTTCGCCTAATTTTAACCAGTTCCAAGCAAAAAATGGCCCATCAGCATCATAGTTGCTGATTGAGTGAATTTCGACCTTTGGCGTATTTTTGGCAAAATCTATTGGCAAATGCAGGATTGGAGTTTCAGGGCCCAGCACAGCAGTACAATCTACTACACGGATCTCCCCAGACAAAAGCATCGGCCCAAGGCTGCCAAGAAGGTCCGTAGATGACATAGGTGCAGCCTGCTGACCTGCTGATGTAATTTTTTGCAAGCCATGTCCAGCCAAGCCATGTCCAGCAAAGCGTCGGCGTCGGCGGTTCAACACTTCGGCAGTCATGTCAAAAACTGTGTCGATTGTTTCTGCCCCAGTCATGTTACCTGGTGAAAGGCGTAATAGTTGCCCACGGAAATCAACCGAAAGTCCCTCAACACCAAGCGCTCCAACAATGGCAGCTGCCTCAGCTTTGTCGGGAAAACGTAACATCACTGAACCGCCGCGTTTTTCAGCATCCCGTGGCGAATGTAAGGGTAAATCCAGAATATCAGCCCGCGCGATAATCTTGTCCACCAGCTGACGATTCCAAGCTGCCATTTCCTCATGCTTTTGCTCAGAATGCCAGCGCAACGCAGGCAAGGAAGTAATTGCAGCTACGGACCCAGGCGTACCGCTGTCAAAGCGCCGAATATCTGGAGCATATTCAAATTTGTTAAAATCCCATGAAAATGGATTATTTTGTGCGAACCAGCCTCGTCCCTCCGGGGTCAGATTTAAGGCTAGGGCTTTATCAACATACAAGATGCCCGCGCCTGGGGTTCCGCAAATCCATTTAAGGCTAGTTGAAATAACAAAATCGACCTTTGGATTCATCACATCGAATGGGATCAATCCGGCAGCCTGCGTGATATCCACACCGATTATGCTACCCATTTCACGCCCATGCGCCACAAGCGGGGTCAAATCGACTCGCGCTGACGCCGTTGATGTCACCCAAGTCAACACCGTCAACCCAACATCGCGGCCCCAGCGAGCTATGAAATCCTCTGCCTCAACCCAAGACTTCCCTTCTGTCAGCGGTACAGTATCAAGTGTAAAACCCATCTTTGGAGCTAGGCCTGCTAAAAGAAAATGCAGCGATGGAAAACAGTCGCCGGAGACCAGGACCCTTTTTCCACACAGCGACCCCTCCGGCAACGAACGTATGAGCTTGTGCATACCATCTGTCACATTTTCGCAAGTTGTGGTTGACCCCTTGGGAGCATTAATGATGCGCCGCCAGTAATCAATAAAATCCTGTCGTTTCTGCAGGACATAACCCCATTGTTTATCATTTGCAGCAGACCATATTTCGGAAAATTCAGCGGCGGCATCTGTCATATCCTGCTCTTTACCCGGATACATCCCGATGGAATGGTAAAGAAAATAGCCCCGATGTTGGGTATTGGTCAGCATGATTAATTCCGCTTCTTTTAAACGTTTTACTGTACTTGCGACGCCCTAGAAATATCACTCAATTTGGATGCTAGTCCAAATGTGATGGTTGGTCCATCCGCATAAGATGAACATAATTCACCCCAGAAATCAAAACCCAAGACCTAAATTCTGTTGATATTCAGTGTTCTCCTTTCGGATAATTTCTGGTTCAACCTACCAAAATAAGGCTCAAACAATGCACACTCAATTTTTGATCAGCATTGTAAGAACGACGGCTGTGAGGCTTCATTTTTTGAGTAAATAAAGTGAACCAACTGAACCTCCTCCGACTAAAGTCGAAGGGTTCAGTGGTTTAGAGCGCCTGCGGCGCACAGTGGGATCTTTTCCGA
>ENA-ORDA01001858-ORDA01001858.1-marine-metagenome-genome-assembly--contig:-NODE-1858-length-16925-cov-4.318792_pt1 | contig 16925 bp, 4 predicted proteins | sample MGYA00237778_ERZ508506 | MGnify/ENA primary metagenome ERZ508506 (study PRJEB26177, sample SAMN06267891) | marine metagenome | isolation source: Monterey Bay, California, USA | place: Pacific...
TATTGTGGTGGTGGTTCAAGTGCTTGGACTGGCTTGAGTACATTTACTACACTTGATAACTGTCCTAATGTTGGTAACTTAGCTGCAGTTGGAGCTAATCCTACGAAAGCTACATTTACTTGGGATGCATCAAATGGAGTTTATGCATTTGTAAGGTTGAAAGCAAGAGTTGATTCTATTTCTAATCCTTCAGGATCTGACTTCTTCCAAATTGGTGGAGCTGGAGTATCTTATGGTACTTACACTAAGGATAAGAATGGTTTAGTACCAGGAGAGACTTATAGAGGTCAAGCTAGATCATACTGTGATCCAAATGGAGGAGCTTGGAAGTCTGTAACATGGACGCCGCTTGTTTACTGGACTCAGCCTGTTGTAAGAGTTGAGGGAGGAACAGCAATTGCTAACTTAGATGTTTATCCTAACCCATCAAGAGATGTGTTTAACATTAGCTTTACAGCTCAATCGATACAAGATTTAAGAGTTAGAATCCTTAATGTAATAGGAGAGGAGCTTATAAATGAAAACTTAGAACAGTTCATTGGTGAGTACACTAAGAAAATTAACTTAGAGGAACATGCAAGAGGAATCTATTTCTTAGAGATAGAAACTAATGATAAGGTTATAAATAAAAAGCTAATCTTACAATAAATATCATTTTAAGAAGTAGTAGATTTATTACCGGTGTTAAAAGTGTGTAAATTTTAGCTTTTAAGCTAACTTGAAGCTGGTGAAAAGGGTATATTTAGTATTCTGGCACACCGAATTTTACTATTTTATCTTCTGGATGAGTTTTTGTATTTTTTTTAATTAAATATATCTAATTTGCTTTTGAAATTTTTAGTTCAAAGTATATCTTCATAATTACTAGACTGTTAAATTAGAGGCTAACTAAGCTTATTTTATTTTTTAGTTTTTAAGATTTATTTTCTTGTGATTGTATGCCAAATACTTTTGTTAGTTACAAAAAATATTTTTTTTGTATAGCTTTACTAAAAAAAACCTATACATTTGCAAAGTAATAAGCTTTAAAAATAGTTTGTTAAATAAAATATTAAATTCAATATATTACTTAAATAAATCTAACTTTCTCTAAACAAACTTAGTTTTCATAATACAAGGTTAATAAATATAGAGAAGTTAGGTTTATGGCAGTAAAAATAATCTAACCTTTACTAAAAAATATGATAATATGAATGTCAAACAAACATCCAATTAATCGAGATGTTTCTGTTTTAAATATTTCTTTAATGATCGTTTTTTATTCTAGATTAGTTAATCTGGATAATTGACCAGGATTTTAGTGGTGATGGAACAATATTAAATGTTATAAAATGATAAAATTTTTATGGAAAAATAAATACATCTTCCTTTCACTTATTTTAGTGTTATTCATAGTTTCATTAAATAATATTAGTGAATTAAAAATTTTTTATGAAAGTGAAAGAATAATTGAATTATCAAATGAGAGCCAAGATATAATTGACAAATCACTTGATGATAAAAATTTAATTTTGTTAGCTGTTGAATTTAAAGATTCAGTGAGATATCAAGATTTGTTAGATTTATCTAATGTATCATTAAATTTATCTAAGGATCAAAACACAAAATCTGTTCGTAGTATTTTTAACGAAAGGGTTTTGATAAAACCAAGTGTTATTCCATTTGCAATAAAGATTCTTAATATTGATAATTATGATAAATATAAAACTTCACTTTTAAAAATAAAAAAATACGGAAGTAAATTTGCTGATAAAGATTTACAGTCATTGTTATTTATTATAAATTCTAAAGATCTTGTTAGTGATGAACAAAAAAGATACTACCTTAATAAATTAGAAAAAGAATTTTCTCAGAATAATATTAAAGTATATATCACAGGTCAAATAAAGTCAGAAATTTATATGCAGGACAATGTGACTAAAGAATTGCTTTTATTTATTATTTTAAGTAGTATTTTATGTAGTTTAGTTTTATATTTTTACTTAGGAAATATTAAACTAGTTTTAATAAATTTCATCTCTGTTAGTATTTCATTAATCTTATCATTTAGTCTTTCAAACATGTTGTTTGGTGGTATCGAGTTAGTAATGATACTTATACCGGCAATAGTTTTCATTATCACCATATCAGATTTTATGCATTTACTTAATTCTGATAAATTGTATAAAAACAAATTTAGATCATTTAAAACACAATTAGAGAAAATAGGTATCCCTGTATTTATTACATCACTAACTACTGCTATTGGGTTTTTAAGTTTTATGTTCTCATCTTTAATTCCTTTGTTCAGATTTGGTGTTATTACTACTATTACAATTTTTATCTCTTTGTTTGTAATTGTCATATTGTATTCATTAATTATTGACTTTAATATAAATAAGAATATTAAAAATAATGATTTTTTAGATGATATAATATTTTCAATTGTTCATCTTAAAAAATCTTATTCATATATATTAATAGCGTCCTTTTTAGTTCTGTCTTTTTTAGCATTTAATAATTTTAAAGTTAATAATTTTTTAACAGATGAAATTAATAAAAATTCCAATTTATACACTGATATTAATTTCTTTGACACAGAATTTGGAGGAATAAAACCGGTAACTTTTGTTGTAAAAAATGAGAACCCATCATTATCTACCTTAGATTCGCTTAAGGAGATTATTATAAATCATAATTTTGTTATTGATTTTTCTTTTAATGACTTTTCAAAAAATGATAATAATGATTATATTATAAAGGCAAGAATTAATGATATAGGCTCTAGTCAATCAGCGGTTATTTTTGATGACATCCTGCTGAAATCAAAAGATCTTTCTTTAGATTTAGAAATTGCTGGTGTAGGATTTCTATTTGATAAAATTAGTAATAAAATGACTTTCGAAATTATATTTGGTTTAATTGTTGCAGTAATAATAATTGGTCTAGTTTTTGTTTTACTAAATAATTTTAATTGGTATTATTTTCCAATTTCATTAATTCCTAATATATTGCCTTTAATGAGTACTATAGGATTATTGTCAATTTTTGGTTTTTATTTTAGTCTTTCTAATGCTTTTATTTTAGCAATTGTCTTTGGTTTAATTGTTGATGATTCAATTCATATTATTAATTCCTACAGTATGTATAGAAATAAAGGGTACAGTGTACAAGAATCAATTTCTCATTGCCAAGCTTATACTTACAAAGCGGTTATTAAAACATCAGTAGTAATTATATTTACCTTATTCCCATTGTTGTTGTCAGAATTTAAATCCATAAGTCAATTATCAATAATTACTATTATAGCCGCAGTTATAGCATTATTATTTGATATTATATATTTGCCTAAAATGTTAATTAAATATATAAATTAATATGACATTATTTTTGTTTCAAGATATATAAATCTATTATATTATTAATATCTTTTAGTAACAGTGGTAATAAACAGCCAGCTTGTGAATAAGGCTGAACTGTAGTTAATTCTTAATTTTTTTATAAAATATTGGACTACTCTGGAATTTATTTAATTATTTAAGTTTGTATAAGTAGATTGGTTAAAAGTTCAAAAAGTCGTACAAATTTTGTTCTTTAGTTAATTGCAATCTATTGAAAGTGTAGAGGCTATATTACAATTTGCTAAATATTTCTATTGCTAAAAGTCAAAAAAATAGCACTCGCATTTTTTTTGAAAGAATTTACAACACACAAATAGTGGTGTAATATGTTGATTTAATAAAATGAGATCATCAAAAAATATTTTAAATAGATAATTAAAAATTAAATAAAAAAATGAAGAAACACATATACATAAGTGCTCGAAAAAGTTAAAATAATAGTATTGAACAATAAGGATTGGAGCTGTTTTATTAAAAAGTGTTATTTTTACATCAAATAAAAAGATTTAAATAATTAATATATATATATGAATATGCAAACAATTAAAAAACTTTTATCAATTTTAATAATATTATTTTTATTTGTAAATTCTTCAAATGCATCACATTTGATGGGAGGTGAAATCACATGGAAATGTATGAAAATTGGCCCTGATGCTGGTAAATATATTTTTACTGTAAAAGTATATAGGGACTGTCAAGGAATACCTATTGACACATCAATGATTTTAACTGCACATAATGTGCCAGGATTAACGGCAATATCATTAATGTATGTTGGTGCAAATGATTTATCTCCAATATGCGATACTATTGATGGTTCTAACCCTGCATTTTCATGTAATGGAATAAATGTTGGAAGTGCAGGAAATGGAAATGGAGCAGTTGAAGAGCATATCTACCAATCTGAACCAATACAAATTACTGGGACGCCTGATGCAAATGGCTGGCATTTTACATGGAGTAGTTGTTGTAGAAATCTAGCAATTACTAATCTATCGAATAATACTGGTCAATATGGATTTACACTTAGAGCAGTTATGTATTCTTATACCGATTCATTAGGTGTAGTACATCCCAATGGAAATACTTGTTTTGATTCCTCTCCAAAATTTTATGAAACTCCAAGGACAATTTTAGAGGTTGGTAATGGTTATGATCTTCTTGCTTTTTCAAATGGATTTACATATAGTCATAATGCTTTTGATGAAGAAAGAGATTCTTTATCTTATGAATGGGCTCAGCCAATTGATAATGGATATAATTTTTTAAGTCCTAATGCAATGTCAATACCATTTAACACTTCTATATACCCCTTATCTTACACAAATCCTATTGATGGTATTGTCATGAATCCTCAAACAGGAAAAACTTGGTATGACGCCAATGATGTAGGAAACTATGTTACTTGTACAAAAGTTTCTGCTTTTAATTGTGGTCAATTAGTATCCGAAGTATTTAGAGAAATTCAAGTTGTCTTAATACCTCCAACATGTAATTTAGGTGATACTACAGGAGGAAATATTGGGGCTGATACATTATGTAATATTAGACCATTAGTTCAGCCCCCTTTCTTTTTCCCTCTAGCTTCACCTCAGTATCAATGGGATACAATAGTACATTGTGGTGATACTGTGTCATTTGATTTTATTGCAAATGATTATGACTTTAACCCTAACGGAAGTCAGCAAGATTTACAATTTACAGTTTCTGGTGGTCAGTTTATGGATTACAATGTAAGTCCGCCTGCATTATGTAATAATCCTCCTTGCGCAACTTTTGAAGAAACATCAACAGGAGTAGTTCCTCCATTTATTACTGCTGGTGGGTACGGTTCTGGTTCATTTGAATGGATTACTTCTTGTAATCATATTATTAGTACATGTGGAAATGATTTGCGCCCAAGTATTTATACTTTTGTAATTAAAGTTCAGGATGATTTCTGCCCTGCACCTGCAATTGAGAATACATCACAGGTAATTTCTATTACAGTTTGCCCTCCCTGTGATATCTTAAAAGCGAACCCAACTTCTACACCTGTAACATGTAGTCAACCTTTCGGTACAGCAGCTGTAAGCCCTACAAATGGATTACCTCCATACTATGATTTTTGGTTTGATATGAATGGTATGCCAGTAAATCCAGATAGTTTATTAGCTGGTGATTATGAAGTTAGGGTAAGGGATTCAAGTATGTGTGAAACTATAGATACTGTAACGGTTGGAAGTTTAATAGCAATTATTGGAACTTCAATATCCGCAGTTAATTCGAGTTGTTTTGCTTCTAATGATGGGTCTTCTTCTGTAATTCCATCTGGAGGTGTAAATCCATATACATTCTTATGGTCAGATGGTTCTGCAACTAATACAATTAATAATTTAAGTGCTGGTTTGTATAGTGTTACAGTTACTGATTCAAATAATTGCTCAGTAATTGATTCTATATTTGTTACTGAGCCTCTTATTTTGTCTCCTAGTATAACGGGTAGTGCAAACACTATTACTGGTAATTCTTCAGGAGGGACAATGCCTTATACATATGAGTTCTTTGGACCTTCAGGATTCGTAGCTGCAAGTTTTAATAATTTTGGAACAAGCTTCACAATTAATCCATTACAATCAGGAAATTATAGTTTTATTGTTACTGATGCAAATGGGTGTTCAGATTCAACTTCAATTATTTATTCAGCTAACTTTTCTCCAAATATAGATGTTATTTTATCAAACAATTGGTGTGATAGTTTAACGGATTTAACTATAGAGGTTAGTCAAGACTCAGGTGAGGTTGATATGTCAACTGCATTATTCCAATCTAATGAAGGCTCTTTCGATATATCCTCAATGAGTGTAGGGGATACAATTGGAACAGCCTATTTGTCTGCAGGAGGAGGAAGCATTAATATTAACGCTTATTTAATTGTAAGTTCAATTATTTCAAGTTCACAGGCAATAATTCAACCAACATCAATTAATAATGGAAATTTAGGGAATTTCACTATTACTAATTCACCATTAGGAGGTATACAAATTCTTTCCCAAACAATTCCTGACGGTAATTCATATACTTCAGGAAATATAAATAGTGTTACTTTCAATAATGTTTTTATTAATCCTTGTGTTCCATTAGTATTTACTTCTACAATTAATTCAGAATTAGGCGATACTGATATTCAAACTTTTAATTTTACGGTTTCTGGTCTTGATCAACAGCAATTAAGTGATTTTAACCTTTTTCCAAATCCTGTATCTAGTATTTTAAATATTAAATTAAAAGAACTTTCATCTGAACTTTTAATTAGTGTTTATGATATTAATGGGAAAATCGTTTTTTCAAATTATAAGTTTATTAATACAATTAAAGTTACTATTGATGTTTCTTACTTAAGTTCAAGTATGTATTTAATTGTTGTTGAAAATGATAGGAGAATAGAAAGCAAAACCTTTTATAAGTATTGATAACTATTACACTTTGGTATAAGAACCAGCACAAAAAGAAGCATCTTGAAAAGCTATTTTTAGTATTCTTTTTGCTATTAAATCCATTTATTATTTTAGCAGAAAATAATAATTTGATTTTTACTGGAATTAAGTATTTTGCTGGTTCTTCAGTAGGAATTGATGGTAAAGAATATACTTTAGATCCTATTTCTTTAATTTCTATTGACACTAGTTGTTACATTACAAATACAGTGGTAGATACTGCTTGTGGGGAATATTTGTTTAATGCAAATTTTATTGATGCTAGTGGTTCTTATATTGATACTATTTCTTCAGTGGGAGGGTGTGATACTATAGTTACTTTACAGCTCACCATATTTGAGGATAGCTCATTTACTTTTATTACAGCTTGTGATAGTGCTGAATGGAATGGTGTTTGGTATTTTAATGATACTATTGTTACAGATACTGGATTTGTAACTACAAACTCGTTTGGTGGTTCAACCGTTACAAGTAATGGTAAAGAAGGGAATGTTTGGTATTTTGGTTATAATGCAGGTTTAGATTTTAATAGTGGAAGCCCAATTGCATTAACTGATGGTCAATTATACACTTTAGAGGGGTGTGCTTCTATCTCAGATAATAATGGAGATTTGTTATTTTATACTGATGGAATGACTGTATATGATCGTAATCATATTATTATGTCTAATGGTACTGGTTTGCTTGGAAATAATAGTAGTAGTCAGTCAGGTATTATTGTCAAAAAGCCTGGATCAGTGTCAATCTATTATATATTTACATCAGATGGCGTTTCAGGAGCTAGTGGAGGCGTTGCATATTCTGAGATTGATATGAGTTTGAATAATGGATTTGGAGATGTTACATCTATAAAAAATGTGGTATTATTTCCAAATGCATGTGAAAAAATAACAGGAATATTACATCAGAATGGTACTGACTTTTGGATTGTTTCAAGATTAGAGAACTCAAATACATATCATTCATATTTGGTCACTAATTCAGGTATAAATTTAACTCCAATTGTCACTAATATTGGACCTGTATATTCTGATTTAATTGGATATCTAAAATCTTCAAGTAATTGTGCGATGATTACGGCTGCTAATTGGAGTACTGGTCTTGTTGACTTATTTGACTTTGATAATTCTACTGGTATAATTTCAAATTATGTTTCATTAAATATTCCTGGTTACGCGTATGGCGTTGAATTTTCTGAAAATAGTGAATTACTTTATGTTTCTGATTTTACTGGAGGTAATATATATCAATATAACCTACTTGCAGGTAATCAGAATGATATTAATAATTCATTAGTTCACCTTGGATATTGCACAGAACCAGGTGCATTACAACTGGGACCTGATTCAAAGATTTATATAGCAGAATTACTATCAAATTACCTTGGAGTTATAGAATACCCAGACCAAATAGGTTCTTCATGTAGTTACAATTCGAGTAGTTTATTTTTAAATGGAATGCAATCTGCAGCTGGTCTTCCAACTTTCTTCAGTTCTATTTTTAATTCTTCACCCACAGGCTGTGATAGTGTAGCAACAGCTATTATAGATATAAAAAATAGCACTTCAACTTATGCTCAAGTTGTACAGTGCGATAGTTTTATTTGGGTCTTAAACGGTCAAACTTATTTTACTTCAATAATTGACACTATTCATTCAATAAATGCTGATAGTTGTCTGCATATTGATAGTTTAGATTTAATGATTTATCCGGAAATAAATGCAAGCGCTATAATAACAGATGAGCTATGTGTTAATTATTCTGATGGTTCAATAATATTAAATGTTAGTGGGGGTCTAGGAAGTTTTACTTATAGTTGGAGTGGACCAAACTCATTCTCTGATTCAGCAAAAGATATTTTTAACTTATCACCGGGAAATTATAACCTAACGATTACGGATATTACAAGTCTTTGTATTAAAGATACTTTCTTTGTGATTGGAGCAGGTTTTGAAATGCTTATATCTTCATCTTTAACTGATGTTAGTTGTTATGGATTTGATGATGGAACAATTGATATTAATCCAATCAATTTAATTAACCCTATTTACACATGGTCTGATATCTTAATATCATTTGAAGATAGAATTAATATTTCTGCAGGCATTTATTACTTGCAAATTGATGATAACAACTGTTTTGTAAGAGATACATTTATAATAACACAACCAGATAGTTTATTTATTATCTCACAGCAAACGACTAGTGTTTGTTTAGGGGGTAATACTGGTGAAATCAGTATTCAAGCCTTCGGAGGGACACCAGGTTATGATTATTATTGGAGTAATTGGAATGGGAATAGCCCTATTAATTCTAATTTATCTTCAGGAATATATGATTTGGATATTTATGATGACAATGATTGTTTGTTTGAAGAAACATTTGAGATATTATCTTATCAAATTATTGTTACCTCAGTTGTTGATAATATTGATTGTTTTGGTGGTAGCACTGGTTCTATTGATATAACTGTAAGTGGAGGGTTTCCTAATTACACATACCTGTGGTCAGATAATTCTATTAATGAAGATATATATAATCTATCAGCTGGAAGTGTCACTTGCACAATTAATGATTATCTAGGATGTGAGAATATTGTCAGTTTTAATTTGACTCAGGCACCTCAATTATCTTCAATTCCTACTGTGAATGGGGTGAGTTGTTATGGTGGAAGTGATGGTAGTGTAAGTTTATTTATAACTGGTGGAGTTAGTGCATATAATATTGATTGGAATAACGCAGATGAGAATAATTTAGAAGAAGGTTACTATCCATATGAAATTACAGATGCTAATGCCTGTACTTTCAATGATACGGTTTATATTCCTCAAGAAGATTTGTTAATGCTTGATATTATAACAATTGATTTACAATGTAATGGTGATCCTACAGGCAAAATAGATGCTATTGTTTTATCAGGTGGAGTGTATCCATATACTTATTCATGGGTTGGACCTAATAATTTCACTTCAAATCAATATATCATAAATAACTTGTATGCTGGCTTATACACATTAACAGTGTCGGATGCTAATAATTGTGATGTTGAGATTCAAATAAATCTTTCACAACCAACAGCTGTTTCTCAGGATATCGACTTTGAATTCTCTAATTATTCTACTTATGGAATTTCATGTTTAAATGGTAGTGATGGATGGATAAATGCGACACCTAATGGTGGTTTTATACCTTATAATTATAATTGGAGTGGTCCAAATGGATTTGTTTCCACAAATCAGAATATCAATAATTTATCAGAAGGGATGTATAGTGTTACTATTACTAACGGCTTAGGTTGTGATGAACAATTTTCTTTCCCAATGAATGATCCTATTGATGCGCTTGGTGGTGTTGTGAATTCCTTATATGATTATAATGGTTATGATGTAAGTTGTTATGGATTTAACGATGGTGGAATAATAGTTGAAGCTAATGGAGGTGTTTCTCCTTACACATATGTTTGGGATAATGTTCAGACATTAAATCCATTACCTTTTCAGCAGGCAGGAATGCACCTTTTAACTATGTATGATAATAATGGGTGTGAGTGGGAAAGTTTTATTGTGTTAGATCAGCCAGATCTATTAATTTGGACTATTGAAATGTTTCCTGATACTTGCGAAAGAGAGGTTGGTGCAATTAAGATTGAGTTAGAAGGTGGTGTACTTCCTTATAATTATTTGTGGGATGATGGACAAACTACTTTTGAAGCTAATCAACTTTTTGAGAGAGAATATAATATTAAGGTTATTGATAATAATGGATGTCAGATATTTGATACTATTCAAGTTTCAAATTTAGTTGCTCCTAAAATGGATTTTGCTATAATGTCTGATTATGAGAAACTATATAAACAGCTTGAGGATCCTATTGTATTTATTGATATGACCGAACTTACTTGGCAAAATGCTCTTTACTGGGATTGGGATTTTGGAGATGGAACCTATGGTACTGATTCCATTGTATTTCACTCATATCAGGACATTGGTGAGTATGATGTGCTATTAAAAGTAACAACAGATTATAACTGTATAGATACTATAAAAAAGAAAGTAATAATTGAAGAATATGATTTATTTATTCCAAATGCTTTTACTCCTAATTCATCAGATGATAATATTAATGATGAGTTCAGGCCTTATGGTTTTGGAATTAGTGAATTTCAGATGAATATTTACTCAAGGTGGGGAGGTTTAATATATAGAACTGATAATATTGAGGATGGTTGGAATGGGCAATTTGATAATAGTGGTGCTGAAGTTCAATTAGGCGTGTATTTGTATTATATAAAAACAAAAGATGTTTTTGGTGCATTACATGAATATACAGGTGAAGTTAATCTAATCAGATAAGATATGAAGAAAATATTTTTTTTACTTTTTAGCATTATTAGTTTTGGTTGTTTTTGTCAAACAAAAACTGATTCTCTAGTTGGTTTTAATGAACAATATGAGCTTGACCATATTAATAGCCATGGTATTGACATCTCCAAAATCAGTTTTTATATGGATTTAGCAAAGAAACGCTTTATAAATAAAAAGTATAGTTTAGATTTTTATGCACCTCCTATAGCCAGCTTAAATTCTAATCCTGTTCTTGACTGTAATGTTGATAATTGGGGCTTTGAAAATGGAACGCTTAATGGATGGAATCAACAAGGAGCTGTTCAGCTTATTAATAATGGAGTTGATCCATATGGAGGGTTTCCATGGGTCTATCCCAACGGTGGTAGTTTCTCCGCAAAAGTTAGTAGTGACCTTGACTGCTGTAAGGATGGAAGGCTAGATAAGATTATAAATGTACCAGCTAATGGTGAAACTTTAATGAGTTTTCATTTTGCAATGAGTATTTTTAATTATCCACATTTAGCATCTGAGGCAGCAAAGTTATGGGTAGAGTTCTATGATAATGGAGGAAATTTACTATCCTGCCCACAGTATGAGTGCTATTATTCAACAGATAATGGAGCAGTTGGAGTATCTAATTTTGTTGAAACTCCAAACCCTGCATCCTTTTATAATCCAGCTGCAAATGGTGATAGTCCTCATCTATACCCAGTAACATATGCCGACTGGAATACAGTAACATTAGATCTTTCTGCATACCAAGGCCAGCAAATTACAGTAGTTTTTAGAGTTGAGTGGTGTATTTATGGTCCAGACTGGGCGTATGTTCTTCTGGATGTTGACTGTCCTGTAACTTCTTTTGAACCAACTAATATTTGTTTGGATGAAACTAGTCAAGGGACGCTCTGTGGACCTGACAATATGTCTACTTACACATGGTACGATTCTTTAGGGGTTATTGTTGGAAATGATCAATGTTTGAACGTTAATACTACTGGAACTTATATTTTGGAGACTGCTCCATTAGTTGAATGTACTCAAGCGACTTTATTAACATTTGATTTTATCGTATATCCACAAATATATATATCATATTTATTAAGCGATTATAATTCTAATAATATTAGTTGTAATGGCCATAATGATGGAAGTATTGAGGTTGATGTTAATGGAGGGCTTCCTCCTTATAATTATAATTGGAGTACTATTAATCCAAATTCTGCAGATCAGTATAATTTGTATGAAGGTTCGTATGATTTGCAAGTAACTGATTCAAAAGGGTGTGTTTTTGATACAACTTTTGTATTAATTGAGCCAACACCGTTACAGACTACAATTAGTGCTATTTCAAATTATAATGGATATCACATAAGTTGTAATGATTATAGTGATGGATCGATTAATATTAGTGCGTCAGGTTCTGTGCCTGGTTATACATTCCTATGGAATAATGGAGAAACTACTCAAACAATTTCTGGAATTTCTGCTGGTATCTACAGTGTAGATGTTACAGATTCATCCTTTTGTACCGCTTCTACATATTTTAATGTTATTGATCCAACACTGCTTGAATCACTATATATATTATCTGAAATTAATGGTTATAATGTTTGTAATGGAGCACAAGATGGTTATATAGACTTATTGGTTAGTGGCTCTGTTCCTGGATATTCTTACCAATGGAGTAATGGAGATACAATAGAAGATATAAATGGTTTATCAGCAGGAACCTACTCTTATGTGGTTACGGATCAAAATGGATGTATAACATCTGATACAATTGAGATAATAGAACCTAATATCAATATTCAAGAAAGTGCAGTTGATGTAAGTTGTTTTGGAGCTACTAATGGTTCAGTATCTGTAAATGTAAGTGGAAGTACAGCTCCATATTATGTGTTTTGGAATAATAATATTAATAGCTCTTTAGTATCATCAGGAACTTATATTTACCAAATTGTTGATTCTATCGGTTGTGTTTATTTCGATTCATTAATAGTTTCAGAGCCAGATTCCTTTATAGTTGCTGAAAATGTTGTAGATGTAAGCTGTAATGGATTTAATGATGGCTCAATATCGCTAGTAATATCTGGTGCAACCCCTCCTTTTGTAGTAAATTGGTTTGGTGCGAATATAGTAAATGCACACGCCGGAACTTATAATTATACAATTGCTGATTCTAATAATTGTTATTTTAGTGAGATTGCAATTGTAAATGAACCAAACCAAATTGATGTGCTTAATCAAGTTGTCGATCCATCATGTGGAAATACGAATGATGGCTCTGTTAGTTTGCAAATATCTGGTGGTACCCCTCCTTATTCGATTGATTGGGGAGGAAGTAATCCTAACTCTTTAGCTATAGGAAATTATGTATTTGTTGTAAATGATGATAACAATTGTGCAGATTCAAATTCAGTTACCTTAACTTCCGTTAGTAGTATTCAGGTTGTTTCAGAAATTACTCAAATTAGCTGTAACAGTTTTTGTGATGGTTCAATAGATTTGACTATTACTGGAGGAGTAAGCCCATATACTGTAGATTGGTTTGGAGTAAATCCTGCCTTTTTATGTGAAGGTTCTGTTTCGTATGAGATTGTAGATGCTATTGGCTGCTATTTTGTGGAGAATTTTCAGATAAACTCTCCTGATTCTGTAGAGCTCAATATTTCACAACTTGGCATGCAACTTGAAGGTATTGCCAGTGGTGGAGTAGGACCTTATTCTTACGAGTGGTTTAATGATTTTGGACCTTTAGTTAATAGTCAAACAGTAAATATCACATCAAATGGTTCGTATTATTGTATTGCAATTGATGTAAATCATTGTCAGTCTGATACAGTTGAGTATTATTATTTAGAAACATCCATTGAAAATCTAGGCGTAGCTAATTTAAATATTTACCCAAATCCTACTGATAATATTTTAAATATTGAGTTTGATTCTGTAAATGAGAATGATATTTCTCTATTTTTTATAGATGTTCTTGGTCAAAAAATATGTATTGAAATGATTGAAAAATTCAAAGGTAATTACAATTATAAATTTGATTTGCAGAGTTTTCCTCATGGAGTATATATATTAGAACTAAGGAGTGGTAGTGAAGTTTACAATAAAAAAATTATAAGAAAATAATTAAAAATGCGATGAATTAAACTGTAATTAGTTTATTTTTTTTATCTAGTAATTATTTTAAGATATTACATCTTTCTGATATATATATACGAGCAACAAAATGTATTCAGACAAAGATGATTTGAAATAAATTAATTATTAGTTTGTTAATAACTTGTTAATATCTGTAAAAGTACTACTTTAGCGCACTTATAAAAATTCAAAATATGAAAAAGACATTTATACTAATTTCAATATTTATATTTACTTTATCTTCTTATGCTCAGACGGTAACAAATATAAATACTACTGTTGCTATTGTCTGTAATGGTGGCCAAGCGACTATTAATGTTACAACAAATGCATCATCAACTTTTGATTATTTACTGCAAAGTCAATTGCCAAATGGAATTTGGACTAATGCAGGCGTGGTAACAACTATTACGTTTCCACAATCTAGTTTTCTTATTCCAACTCTTTCAGCTGGTACATATAGAATTATTTTATATGATATTTCTGGTGTAGCTACTGATACTTCAGATTATATTATTAATCAGCCTTTATCCATTTCTCTTTTTGCATCTATACCTAATTCTTTGACTTGTTTTGGATCTAATGATGGAAGTATAGATCTAATAGCAGGAGGTGGTACTCCACCATTAAATTATGCCTGGTCAAATGGATTGCCAAATTCTGCTAGTGTTAATGGTTTAGCTGTTGGTATATATACTTGTTCAATTACAGATGATAATGGTTGCTCATTCAGTGGTAATGTTATTTCTGTTCCCATAAATCAACCAACAGCTTTAAACGTAAGTACTTCTAGTACTGGTGTAAGTTGTAATTTAGGTAGTAATGGATCTGCTACTGTTAATCCAAATGGAGGTACTCCAGGGTATTCTTATTTTTGGAGTAACGGCCAAACTACTCAAACAGCTACAGGATTAAGTTCAGGTAATTATAATTGTACTGTTACTGATGCAAATGGTTGTACTATAAATAGTGGGAATATTTCTATTAGTCAGCCATCAGCTTTGATTGTAAATACAACTAATACTGCTGTAAGTTGTAATTTAGGAAATAATGGGACTGCTACTGTTAATCCAAATGGAGGTACTCCAGGGTATTCTTATTTATGGAGTAACGGCCAAACTACTCAGACAGCTACTGGATTAAGTTCAGGCAATTATAATTGTACGGTTACTGATGCTAAAGGCTGTGCTGTAACTAGTGGAAATATTTTTATTTTTCAGCCAACTAATTTAACTTCAACTATCCAACAAACTTCTGTTAGTTGTAATGGTGGGGGTGATGGTCAAGCCATAGTGAACACTAGTGGTGGAACACCAGGCTATTCTTACCTTTGGAATAATGGTGCTTCAACTCAGTCTATCTCTGGCTTAACTTTTGGTTCATATTCTTGTTTAATTACAGATGCAAATGGTTGTTCTATTACAAAGAATATAACAGTTACTCAACCTAATCCGTTACTAGAATCAACTACTATTAATGATGTAAGTTGTTTTAATGGAAATGATGGTGATGTTACAATAATTGTTGTTGGTGGTACTGCTCCCTACAATTATATATGGAACACTGGCGCAACGGTTAATACAATTAATAATCTCACATCTGGGAATTATATTTGTGATGTTTCAGATGCAAATGGTTGTATTATTCCTACAATTTCCATAAATGTCAATAATCCAACTGATTTATTTTATTCAGTAGCTACAAATATGGTTAGCTGTAGGGGTGGGAACAATGGATCCGCAACAGTAAATGTAAGTGGTGGTAATCCAGGTTATACTTTTTTATGGAGTAATGGTTCAATTAACCAAACAATTAATAATTTAACTGCAGGAAATTATACGTGTACTATTACTGATGCGAATGGTTGCACTAAACAAGCAACTGCAAATATATCTCAACCCTCTTCTCTCTTAACAATAACAATGGATTCCTCTGCTGTAAGTTGTAATGGGGGTAATGATGGCTATGCTACTGTATACGCTGTAGGTGGATTTCCTTCATATTCATATTTTTGGTCAAATTCAGTAACAGATACAGTGATAACTGGATTGACTACTGGCACATATACTGTTAGTGTATCGGATGCAAATAACTGCACTGTCAGTCAGAGCGTTTTTATTGATCAGTCAACACCACTTGTTGTACCTATACTTACAACTGATGTAAGTTGTAATGGTGGAGGGAATGCAATTGCTACTGCTAATCCAACAGGAGGAAATCCTGGTTATACTTATTCTTGGAATAATGGAATGACTACAAAAACTATTACTGGATTAAGTTCTGGAGTTTATACTGTTACTGTAACAGATTCAATCAATTGCCCTTCTGTTTCATCTTCAATTACAATTAATCAGCCATCAGTAATCACAGCAACAGCTAATGTTGATTCTGTTTCTTGTTTCGGAGGTAATGACGGTTTAATTAGCTTGAGTATAAGTGGGGGTAATGGAAGTTACACTTTTTTATGGTCTGATGGACAAACTACACAAAATGCTACAGGTTTAGTCGTAGGGCAATATACAGTAGAAGTTATTGATTCAACTAACTGTCAATACTTTTTTACATATGATGTA
>ENA-ORDA01001860-ORDA01001860.1-marine-metagenome-genome-assembly--contig:-NODE-1860-length-16910-cov-4.401117_pt1 | contig 16910 bp, 16 predicted proteins | sample MGYA00237778_ERZ508506 | MGnify/ENA primary metagenome ERZ508506 (study PRJEB26177, sample SAMN06267891) | marine metagenome | isolation source: Monterey Bay, California, USA | place: Pacific...
TTCAACAAATACCTCATTTCCCCCGATGGGAAAACGGTACGCCACTTTAATTCGGGCGCAAGTCCAAGAGATGGCGCGTTAGAGAACGCGGTAAAGGCGATGCTCTAGGAAATCTTTTGAAAAATAAGGATTAGAAGATAGCTTAGGTAGAACCAGACATGACGTCTGCCTTGGACCGCATGTCTCACCCCTTCTCATAGTAGGGAGTCTATGAACTCCCAGCGGGTGTTGTTGCGGTCCACGAACCACGAACAGCATGCGTTAACACCTGACCAAACGCCCTTAGGTTTTTGGCGCGTTTCTTGGTCAAGTTTTAACGAATATTCGATCGTAAAAAAGCTAGATCGATCACAGCGCGCGTTTCTGTACTCACATAAAATCTAGTACGACCTCCCTGTTGAGGTCCTAAATAACCAGCCTTACCCTTCATCACTCTCCGCGGAGGCTAAGCCCCTAAAGGATAACTTACCATCAGCCGCATTACTCACTAATGTCAAACCACGAGCCAATGTTAATCGGAAAAGTTATAAAACAGATTCAAACGTTTCTAACTGCGGGTGACCGAGATAGGTTCCTTTCGGCGCACTGGTTTGACCGTGAGCTTTTCGAAAAGCGTCAGACTTAGTCCATGCAGTAAAATGAGATTCTGAGTCCCATACTGTATGTGACGCATACAACACGTATTCATCGGTTTTTGGACCTTTGAGTAAAGAGAAAGTTTTAAATCCTGGCACTTCCGATAAAAACGTATCTCTTTCACGCCAGATTTTTTCAAAGCCTTCTTCGAAGCCCAGGGCAATTTGAAAACGGTTCATTGCTAAATACACTAACATCCTCCTTCATGAATGAACTAGTAGACGGTCGAGCAGATCATTCCGCTCGACCTTAATGGGGGTTTGGTAAACATCAGAGAGCCGATTAGGATCAAGTACAACCTCCGGAGCACCTTCGGCAATCACTTTCCCGTGATTCATCAAAATCAAACGATCCATAAAGCGCGCAGCTAAATTCAAATCATGGATCACAATGACCACGCCAATGAAATGACCTGCGGTTTGACGAAGATGATTTAGCAGCCCCAACTCATAGCGCATATCCATGCTAGCTGTCGGTTCATCAAGCAACAGATACCTTGGCTTTGAAGAGGCACAAGGACGCCAGAGCTGCAGTAAGTTCCGAGCAAACTGCACACGTTGCTGCTCCCCGCCAGACAGGGTGTTAAATCTACGCTCACTTAGGTCGGCAATATCGCAAACTTCTATGATCTCTTTGATTGCCTTTGATTTGGTAAAAGCGTCGATATTTTGCACCCAACCCATCGCCACAATTTCACGAACCGTAAAATCAAACACGATGTGTGCGGTCTGAGTCATAAAACTTCGATACAGCGATAGCTGCAACGGGGTAATGGTTTCAATGTTATTACCCTCTAGCATCACAACGCCTTCAAGCGGACGCAAGTCTCCTGCCAACAACTTCAAAACAGTCGACTTACCGGCTCCGTTGGGTCCAACTATCCCTAAAACTTCTCCAGGGGAAACTTGCAGATCCATCTTGGAAACCAAAATATTGTCTTTCACCGAATAACTCACTCGATCCAAGACTAAACTCATGACCTAGCCGCTCTTGCAATGAGCCACAAAAAGAATGGCGCACCAATTGCATTGGTGACCAGACTTACAGGCAGCTCTTCAGGCACCATGACGGTTCTAGCCAAAAGATCAGCCAAAATCATTAGGCTAGCACCAATCAATACTGATCCTGCTAATGTCAGACGATGACTTGAGCCTAAGAACAATCGTGCAAGATGCGGCACTACCAAGCCGACAAAACCTATTATTCCCGTTAGCGATACACCAGCACCAACAGCGGCAGCTGAGCACAAAATCATGTGACGTTTCGCGCGAGGAACATCAACACCCAAATAGTAGGCTTCCGATTCCCCTAATTGAAGGCGGTCCAGGTTTTTGACTTGCCGAAGCAGCACCAAAGATGCACCTACCATCACGCCTATCGCAGGTAAAACGCTCGCCCATTGCGCACGACTAAAACTACCCATTAACCAAAACACCAACGTCCGCAGCTGCGCGTCATCACTCACATATTGAAATAGTCCTATGACCACCCCCGCCATGGCATTGAGTGCAATTCCGACGAGCAAAATAGTCACTACGCTAAAACGCCCAAAATAGTTGGCGAAACTATAAAGTAGAAAGGTCACGGCCATGGCTCCGGACATTGCCGCCAGAGGCATAACATAAGCTTCTGCCCAATCAGGAATTGAAAGCGCGGCACCTAACACGATCATAGAGATTGCTCCTACGGCTGCACCGCTAGAGACTCCAATCAAACCCGGATCAGCTAAAGGATTTCGAAACAAGCCCTGAAGCACGGCACCAGACAATGCTAAAGAAGCCCCAACGAAACCTGCTAAAAATACTCGTGGTGCTCTTATCTCAGCAAATACAATTTGTTCTAATTCAGTTGCAGAGCCATTCACTAATCCAAGCAAGGGAATAGACACCGCTCCCTGCGAAAGACCTGCGACAAGCGAAGCAACAAGCAACACACCTAAGCCAACAAACTTTCCACTTTTAAACTTCACGCCAATCAGTGAAGGTAGCACCCACTCTCGCATCATTTTTCTTGAGTAATTTCAGACAGACTTAGGGCAGCAGATAAGGTACGAGGGCCAAAACCCAGCATAGACATCCCGTCCATTTGAACAAGATGCTGATGCTTGCCGGCGTTCGTCAGTCTCACTCCAGGGTTTTGGTAAACTTTATCTAGCCCACCTGCAGCGCTCACTGCTCGCTCGGTTAGGATCAAGTAATCCGGATTAGCCTTAATAAGGCTCTCTGCAGAAAGCGGTTTCCATCCCTTAACGTCTACCAGGGCATTCTTGATACCCGCCATCCTGAGCATGCCATCTGCCGAGGTGTTCTCACCCCCTGCAATCGCAGCACCTTCCTGAAACATCAAAACCAAAATAGCAGTTGGGCTTTGCTTTGAAACGGTCACCGATTCAAGCGCGTTCAGCTGAGACACTAATCTGGCTTCTGCCGCAACCCAATCTGCATTTTCAAGCGACAGCACGCTCGCCACACAACGTACCTTATTGAGAATACCTTGCGCGGTATGGACCTCTTTCACTCTCACAGTATCAATGCCAGTCTGAGTTAGCTGCGCCAACACTTCAGGCGGGCCCATGTCATCTTCACCTAACACCAGCGTTGGCTTTAGTGATAAAAGCCCCTCGGTAGAGAGCCCTCTCACGTATCCTATTTGAGGCAGGTCTAAAGCTGCTTGAGGAAAATTGGAAGTGCGATCTACGGCCACAATTCGTTCTTCCTCGCCAAGAAAATACAGCACTTCTGTGATACTGCCACCGGCAATGGCAATTCGCGATGGATCTGAAGCTCTCTGACAACTCTCTTCAGCTAGGAGCTGTTGCGCCATCAGGCAACTAAGCAGAAGAACAATACTCCTCATCAGATTTCTACTCGCAAATCAATGCGAGCATTGATGCCCGGCTGGGAGAATCGTTCAATCGCATCAGCGCCTACTCCTGCCGTGTCGGCCCAGCGAACATATTGCTTGTCAGTGACATTAAACAGTCCGAAGTTCACTCTGACTGAATCACTGACTTGCAGGTAACTCATAAGATCTAAGGAGCCATAACCGGAGGTTTCGTTCCTAGCGCTGGTTGAATTGATATCTGAAGCATCTTTGCCTTTTGCCAAACTGAACACTAAATCACCGCCCCATTTTCCCGAAGGTGCGTCATAAGTAAGGCCAAACACTGCGGATAACGGTTCAATGGAGTCTAAAGGTTCAGCGGCTGCAATGTTTTCACCCTCCGCGTAAGCTAATGCAAACTTAAAAGCACTGCCTTCGAGGGAATCATTCAGCGGAGCCAATGACAACTCACCAGAAAATTCTAGACCCTTGATCTCAACCTCGCTCAAATTAACTGATTGAAAAGTGAGTAATCCATCTGCAGGGTCGATCCCACCTGAGCCTGCAAATGCCGGAGCAGTTGCTAACGACTCAATAAAGTTATCATAGTCATTTTTAAAAACAGCCACATTCACACTACCCCAGCCGCCTCTTAATCTCGTGCCGATTTCATAACCAATACTGGTTTCAGACTCCAATGCAGCATTAGAAATGGTTTTATATCCTCCAATGAAGTTTGTAAAACCAACATTGACATCATCATATGGTGGCGCGCGAAACCCCTCACTGACATTGCCGTAGATAGACAAGTCTGAAGTGAACTCGTAAACAACACCTAGCTTGGCTGTTACCTCTGAGTCGCTGAAATCTTCCGGGGCGGAAATGCCTGGGTTGCCTGCCAGGTATATTGCATCAGCGGTTGCCTTCGCTTCAAAATCATCGTAACGGATGCCCGGAGACAGGATCAGTCGTCCGTTCATCAATTCGATTTCGTCCTGAACAAAGAACGCTAACTGGTCTACCTTCGTGACTGGAAAGTCCCTGGTCGGCAGTGGAAAGAATTCGCGAACCGTCACGCCAGTTAGCGCCTCAGTTGTTCCGCCATCTCGAAGGGTTTTATTTTCAGTTGAATAGTACTCAGAGCCGTACACGAGACGATGGACTACTGAACCGAACTCAATATCCTTGCGTGCAGACACTAGTATTCCGTCAATTTGCTGCTCAAAAATCGAGTTTCTACTACGATTTTGCGCAACGGAAGTCGGGCCAGGCGGCAAGCGATTCTCCAGCGTTAATTGCACAGTCTCAGAGTCCTGAGTGTAAGCCAGCACTTGAATCTCATCTGAGAAAGGCAATACCCCGCTGAAATTGTAGGCCAAAGACATTCGGGTTCTATCTTTTTCGTCTTCGGAATCACGACTATTTACCAAAGTACCACGGCTTAATGTTCCGTAATCTGACAGTAAGCGACTGTCCGTTGCATTTTCATAAGTATCCAGACCCAACTCAAACCGATGTTTTTCAGAGGGTTGATAATTCAGCTTGACGACAATACTCGTCGTTTTGGTATCTTGAGGATCAGCTTCTTCACGAGTAGGGCCGGCGCCATCGTTGCGACCTGAGGTTTCCTGTTCCTCACCTTGCCTATGGCTGACGTTCAGCATTGCCGACAGTAATTCAGTCCCCGCAGCAAGCGTCGCAGCCGTTTGCACAGATTGATCGCTGCTGCTGTAACCTGTTTTTAATCCAACGTATGTGGATTCACCACCGAGATAATCTTCGGCTGTTTTAGTTCGCAGTGCGACTACACCGCCAAGGGCGTCACTACCGTATAGAGAGGAGATAGGGCCCCGAGCGATTTCTGCCTGATAAATGCTATCTACATCAACGAAATCACGACGAGCTGACAGGAAAGGTCCAAACGAAAACTCGTCCGATATCCTAACGCCATCAACGATGGTCAGGACACGATTACCGCCAATTCCTCTGATGTTAAATCCGCCAAGACCAAAACGGTCACCGGTGCCACCTACTGTGATACCAGGTTCAAACCTGACGAGATCGGCAATGTTTCGGGTCAGTTCGCGCTCAATGTCATCAGACGTTTTGACAGTAATCGAAGCAGCAACATCATTAAGTGCCCTTTCTGTCCGCGTGCCCACCACAGTAATAACATCATCGACCCTTGCCTCGAGCTCAGCCGCTGATGTCACCACTGGAATGACCATGAGTAGTGAAGAAATAATCCGATTTACGATGCGCATTTTTATTTCCAGTAATGATTTGAGTGGCGCAACTTAACTCAACAATTTTTTAAATGCAAATGAGAATTATTTCTATTCGCATTTAAATTTCACGTAAATCATTTATACTTGACTCTGTTTTCGTAATTATGGCTCCCTATGAAATATCGACTTTTTATCCGAATGGTAACCCTCTTATGCCTGACTCTATCAACTGAAACCATGGCTGAAATGCATCAATTCACCTATGCCTGGCCTTATGAGGATAGCAGCACCATGAAACCTCGCGGCGGCACCAGCAAAGGCGCATCGATAGAACTTGACGAACAAACTAGCGAAGCCTGGTCCGCCATTTCACAACCAGATCTCAAGCCAGTTGACAGAGACCGCCGCGCCATTCTCGCTATGGCAGGGGCTTATCGAGCAAGTTTCGACTTCCTTGAGACTGTCGGTTTCACGCAACCTTACGAGCCTAAACAACCGTACCAATCTTGGGGCACAGAATACGTTTATGTGGTCACAAATGAACCAAGATTCATCTCGTTGCAACATATTTTGGTCATGCGCGTTGAACTAGAAAATGGCAACATGTCAGAACCTATGGTAGTGAAACACTGGCGACAAGATTGGCAGTACCAAGACCGAAGCCTACACACTTATCAAGGTCACCAATCCTGGTCAAAACAGATACGAAAACGGAGCGAAGTCAGAGGCCAGTGGACACAAGCCGTGTATCAAGTAGACGACTCACCTCGCTATGAAGGACTCGGGCAATGGATTCACTTGCCTAACTACTCATCCTGGCAGAGCAATGAAACCTGGCGACCACTGCCTCGCAGGGAATTCAGTGTTCGTCAAGATTACGATGTATTGATTGGAAAGAACCGTCACATCATCACACCTTCAGGCTGGGTTCATGAAGAAGAGAATTTGAAGGTTGTCCTTGATGAGAATGGTAAAATCGATCAAGTCATTGCCAGAGAAACAGGGTTCAACCGATATGAACGTATCGTAAACTTCGATTTTTCTGCTGGTGATACCTATTGGAACAAGACACAACTATTCTGGGCGGATGTGGCTGAAGCATGGTCTAGAATCTACAAACTCAACGACAATTTCTCCATCAAGAAGAAACACGAAGGAAAAACGTTGATTGGTAAGATGTTTGGCTACACTTCTGGTATCAATGAGGTTTATGACCAAGCCGCGGGGAAGGCATTTATCCAATCAACGCTAAATGATTTTGTCATTCGCAGCGCAAAATAAGTTTAAGTGAAGATGCTGCGACAAGTGTCATCTCACAAATGAATGACGATCATGCTGAAAACTTGCCATGAACTTAAGCATCATCTTTAATGCAATCCATAAAGCGTTAAGCCAGACATACAAGGTGGCTGATTATGAGCCAAGCCGTAACATCGTTCACTTTCAATTCAAATTACTGCTTGAAAATAGCAATATCTGCAACTACTAATTTTGAGGTAATCAATGACCAAGCCTGATGGAAAAGTTGAACAGCTGCTCGCCAAGCATCCCAGCTTGACGAAACAAGAGGCGCTGAAAATCGTTGCTGAGAAGAACGAGAGAAAGCGCAAGAAGAGAGAAGGAAAAACTGAGAAAATCGAGTCTGTTCGACGTGCCTACGAAGCAAGAAGACCCGAGCCTAAGAAAACGCCAATCGAGACCAGCGAAAAGGAGTAAAGGCATTCATGAGCGAACAAACCAATAACCCGTTACATGGCGTCACGCTCGAGCAGCTTCTGACTCGATTGCTGGAGCAATATGGATGGGAGGGTCTAGCTCAAAGGATCGATATCAATTGCTTTAAGAGTGACCCATCTATTAAGTCGTCGCTTAAATTTTTGCGCAAAACCGAGTGGGCACGGAAGAAAGTAGAGCATCTATACATCTCAACGCTCTGAAGTTATTGCATCAAGCCATCCAGTTAGAATTAACGCTGCGACTCTTATGCATAATAGATAGCATCTATGTGCCATGCCCCAAGGCAATCCTATATAATAGGTTGTCTCGCCGCTTCAAGAATGACCTATGTCTCGATATCCCCACAAGAATTTGCCGTTAAAGAAGCCTAAATTTGATTCCAAGGTGTTTGAGACAAAGAAACCTTCGCGTCTAGCTTCTAAGCGAGCACCGTTGAAATTGACCGTCAATTCCGAATCGAAACGTGCTGAAGTAGAAGCTACTTGCAAAGCGCGAGGGTGGTTTTGCCAAATTGATTTCGCTGTAGACAATAAGGAAGATATCAGCGAATTGACGTTCTTATTAGATAAGCATGTCGTCGCTACTAGTACCCGATTAGCGGGCCGTAATGACCCATGCCCTTGCGGTAGTAGCAAAAAGTACAAGCAATGCTGCGCAGCTTAAGCGGTGACTGAGTTGGACGGAACAAGTCTTGGCAAAAAAGTGTTACCTATATCGTCCAAGCGCACCAGTTGACAGAGCGCCAATATTCTCGCTCTGGTTATCATCCAGCACTTAACCCTGACATAGTCAGGAGCTAGCGGAACGAATTCACACAGATGTCATGTAGTACTTACGAAGCCGCTTGGTTATGTGCCACGTCATTTTCGAGCCCTTGGCGACGAAGACAACTTCCCCGGGCTCGAACGTTTCTGACACACCATCGGCATGAATGATGGTCAGAGCACCTGAAATAATTGTCATCATTTCGTTTACCGGATAAGCAGGGATTTCCATCTTGCAGGGTGGACATTCCCAGACACCTGCCGAGACCGAACCATCTTCTGCATGATGAAAAGGCATGGTGGTCTCGTCTGTCTCAGCCGTCGTGAAACACCCCTTAGGAATTAGCCTTGATGGGCTCGATTTTTCATCAACATCTGGCAGGATTTTAAAAGTACGCGCTGTCATGTCTTGCTCCGTAGTACTGATTAGTTGAGTAAATTGCAGCCATTACCCGGTTTGCTCTTCGACTGCCCGATGCGCCGCATCGAATGCAGCGTTCATGAGTGGTGTGACTTCAGAATCCGTATTGGCAATCGAAATACGTCCAAACTGTTGGCGTCCGATTTCATGAGGGGCTTGCCCCTCTTCCCACTCTGGATCGTCCAAACCCCAGTACCAGTACGCGTAGCCATGAGGAATCCGGTTAACCGTAATCGCCTTGATGTCTGCCTCATGGTTAAAGCCATACTTGCCAAGCATCTTTTGCAGTTGTTCACGGATCTGTAGTTCGTAGTCATCGAATGTGGATGCATAGATTTTATGACGCCCCAGACGCAGAAGATCACGCGTTGTTCCCTCGGTGCCATCGGCGGGCGTGGGGGAAGCCATCATAAATACCACCATGGGATCATCGGGCCCTCTTGGTGGCTCATAACCACCGGATGTCACCGTCGGCGCCGCGCTCACCCACTGGAAGGGATCGTATGGGCATTGCGTAATCTGCACACCCAGTTCCGAGAAGGCTCGTCCGTTTTCCAACAATATATTGGCATAAACAAAGGGTATCCGAACCCCATAGCCCAATCCGCTTTTTTGTGCGTCACTCATCTCGGGGCATAGCGCTGGAATCAAATTGTTATAGCAGGCGAGGACGCAATGATTGGCGGTAATACGTAAAGGCTTACCTTGTTGAACGTAGTCTATTTGCACGTAGTCATCGACTTCTCTCACACCAACGACAGTACTATTGAGACGGATACGGGTCGACTGGTCAGCTTGGTCCAGCGCCCCATAGTTAAAGCGTGCGATCGCAACATCCTCGAAACCCTTCATATTAGGCGCAACATCAGGAATCATTTTTTGAACCAGAAGGCGCGCAACAGAAGCGTTTCCATCCGGGAACATGCGAATATCGCCGGCAAGTTCATCGAGCAGCATAGCGCCGATCGAATCGACAAAGTCTGCCAACCACCCCATGGCACGGAGACCTGGACTGCCAGCGAGTATGCCTTCCAGCACTGTGTGGTTCCATCCAGAGGGTCCATTCAAGATCAGTAAATGCGCATTTAATATGGGTATCGTGTCGACCGAAAGCCCAACCCGATCCACCAGAAACTGGTTGTAGCTGGTGTTGTTGACATAATCCCATTTCTTGGTGAGTGACAGATCATCTAGGAAGTCCTTCTCGCCACCAAAAAACGCGACTAGCTTATCCTTTTGTTCTTCAGGTATCGGTAAATCACGAACGCCGGCCTGATAATCGCCTCTGCCATGGAAAAACTTTAACCAGTGACCGCCGATGGTCAGATGTTCGTCGCCATCAGGTACAGTCAGACCAACATCCCCACCCAGCTTTCCTCCCAGGACATAATCATCGGGTGTGTTGGCCGCCATTTTGGCGATGGCTGCCTCGTCTATACCAAGATCTATCAAAAGACTGCCGGCAATGTCGCCGTAGTTGCTTGGGTTGTCTAGATTCTGCGCGCCACCGAGGCTCAAGATCATTCTGTCCTTGTGGTGAAACTCATTGCGCTTGGCATGCCCGCCAAAGTCATCGTGATTATCAAGTACCAGAACCCGGGCCTCAGGACCCGCTTTTTTTAGATAATACCAAGCAGCGGCAAGACCACTCATACCAGCGCCAACAACAACCAGATCATAGTGTTCATCCAATGATTCATAGGCATCCGGTTTCTGCCCCTGCCAAGCTAATGCATGTGCGACTTCGAAAGAACCTGCATGACTGCCACGCATCCCGGTCAAGGTGGGAGGATAGTAAGTAGATGGACCTCCTGGGCGCATTGATGAATCCAGCCTCACCTTGGGTTCGCCGGCATAGGCCGGAAGCATCGCGCCGACCGCACTAATCGCCATGCCATTAAGTAGATCCCGTCTCGTTATCTGTGTCGCCACTACCGTCTCCAAGAAGTTTACATGTCATCTGACATGCTCTATTATGCTAACCGATAAGTCAATACTGCGGGGTCCAGCCAACGGCAGGAATTAGCGCCAGTTAGCGCCTGTGTAACGCAGCGCTCAACCCTGAAAAAAACGTTTTGTCGCACCCAAAGGCTTCAGCAGCACCTGAGAAAGGTACCGCGGGAAAAAATCAATGACTGAGACAAGTGACACCATGATGAGCCAGCGTCAACAAGAGATATTGCAAACAGCGATCGGGATTATCGCGGATGAGGGTTACAGCAGCCTCACTATGCGCTATCTAGCACGCGCCAGCGGCATGAAACTCGGCGCCCTGCAATACCACTTTCGTACCTGGGACGCCTTGATACGCGCCATGGTTGATTATCTCAGCGATGAGTTTCGAGATCTTTTTGTTAATTCCGAAGGTCACCCACTAGGCATCCATGCGATAGCAGAGATCATGCTTTCCGAAGATGCACAAGCACAAGACGCGCTATGGCCACAACTCTGGGCAATGCAACAGGTCGAACCACTGGTGTCGGATCTGTTGGAAGATGTCTATGCAGAATACTTACAGCTGCTAGAAAAAGCACTTGAAGCCGAGGGGAGTCAATCGCCCCGCGCTGAGGCCCTATGTCTAATGGCTTTGCTGGAAAGTGAGGCACTTTTCACCGGGAAAGGCCGGCGCTGGGAAAGTGACAGAAGCGCCGTGCACAAGACGATTCTTAATTTCATTGATAACAGATACGGAGAGTAAATTTTGAGTACGACAACGACCTTAGGTTTACAAATCAATCGGTTCGGTTTTTGGTCAGGCATCATTGCAATAGCGACGATTATTATCTCTTTTTTCATCCCGTTGGATGCACCGGGTGGTTATACCGCTGAACACGCAGACCGGGTCGCTTGGCTAAGCGCTAATAGGGGTACCTTTATCCTCGGCTGGATCAACCAGATAGCCGCCATGTTTAGCCTGTCAGGCATCTTCTTTGCTATGGCCTGGCAAATAGCCACAAAAAATCCGCTACGTGCAGTTATCGCAGCGATGGTCGTGCTGGTTTCTGTTGTCGCTTTTATCATCCCTAAATTTATGGCGGTCTGGACGTTACCGCTATTGGCACAGGTAATTTCAAACGGCGCAGTCGGTGCTGAACTGGCTGACCCGTTACTGAGGTTGCTGAACGTCTCTGTTCCGTTTTCGCTCTACACGTCTTTTGATTACCTGGGTTTCTGGCTTTATGGCGTGTTTGGCCTGCTTGTGGCGGGCCCCCTCTATGGAGGAACCACGAGTGCAAAAATCGCTGCCGTCACCATCGGCGTGTTTGGTCTCATGTATCACGGCCTGCTGGCCACTCTGCTGCTTGGCGCCATCGCACCTATAGACATTGAGTCCTCGTTCCTGGGTGTCGCTGGATTGTTGTTGATCGTCGTGGTGGCAATGACCATCACTTTCCGGCACGCGATGATTGCCCCGCCTCGGGCAACCGGCGATGACCCTGGATAATCACGACGACTTCGGTGGGCATGCCAAGCCCAAAGAGTTTCACCATCGCGGACGGACACTGCTAACCATTGTTGGTTCGATTAACGTAGACACCCCTTCCGACTGGGGTGACATCACCAAACGATCGAGACCAGCCAAACGGATACTCTATCGGATTTATAGAAGGAAGCCGCAAGCGCTTGCTTTTCCCTTTCTGTGATCGACTTCACACTCACACGATGACAGTCAGTGTATACTCCTCGCTAATCTCTAGCCCTTGCTCAGCGGTACCCCAGTGCTTAACAAAAAATATCTTGACCGGACCATTTTCTATCTATTTTTGATTTCATGCCCGATTACAGCGCTCAGTGTTTCTAGATACTTCTTTAGCGGCTGGGAGCTCGTGTATTTCAGAGATATTTTCCTGACCTTGTGGCTGGCAACGCTGTACTACACGGCTAGCCCCTACAATGTAAAAGCTCTCAGTCTCATTTTTATATTCAATTCCATCTCTGTAGGCAACATCTATGCCTACCAGATGTGGGGAACTGGCGGCATCGGCTTTCTAATTGCCACGATATTCTGTTGGCTTTTTTTCAATAGAAAATATGCCATATTGAATATGATTGCGATCGCATTGTTCGGCTTCTATTACTTCAACTGGGTCGCAAGCTTTCCCTTGCAGCTTGACCGGACGCTTACCCCTATAGATGTAGCGCTGCAATTCGCTGCCCTGTTTTTCCTCCTCTATCCCGCTATTAACTTTCTTGATGAAATCAACGCCGAACGTAAGACAGCCGATAACGAGTTGAAAGACCAGCTGGAGAGAGTGAAGCGAGCTGAAGCAGCGAAGACCAACTTCTTAGCCAACATGAGCCACGAGATGCGCACGCCATTGAATGCGATACTGGGTGGGATTGAGCTGCTTGACAGCACGAGTCTGAAGAAGCAACAACAAGAATTTATCAGGGTATCTCAAACTGCCGGCAAATCGTTAAAGCGGGTCATCGATGATGTTCTCGACATGGCGCGCATCGAAGCAGGGGGCGTAGAGATAAAACCTAATTGGTTCATCTCGACCGCGCTGATAGACGACGTTGTTTCTCTGTTCACTCATGACGCCAGACAAGCCGAGACCAGCATCGAGGCTAATATAGATCCTGACGTACCTCGATGGCTTTACGGTGATACCGGCAGGATTAAACAGGTGCTGTTTAATCTGATGAGCAACGCAATTAAATTTACTGAGCACGGTAAGGTTACAGTGTCGTTGCAATGCCTTGAGGCCGACAATACTTTTCGATTCACCGTAACGGATACGGGCATAGGTATCCCCAAAGCAATCGGCGACAACGTTTTCGAGGCGTTCTCACAAGTTGATTCGAGCTTGGTGCGTAAGCAACAAGGCAGCGGTCTGGGTCTAGCAATCAGCAAGCACCTCGTGTTCGCGATGAAAGGAAAAATTAACTACCAGAGCAAACCAAACGAAGGAACCTCATTCTGGTTTGACCTGCACCTCGACAGCGCTCAACATCGCAAATCCCCAATCAACGCCAAGGCATCTGAGGCACCAGAGACTTTCTTTGAAGCGCTCCCTGAAGATGCCTATCGCCTGTTGTTAGCCGAAGACTCTACCGCCAATAGTTTTATTCTACGGACTTATCTAGAAACCGTTGGTCACGAGGTAGACCTGGCTTCTAATGGTCTTGAAGCGTTAGCGCTCGCACAGAAATTTTCATATGACGCAATTTTAATGGATCTCTCAATGCCAGAAATGGATGGATTGGAGGCAACAAAGATTTTACGTGCCAAGGAAGGCGTGAACCGTGACACGCCAATTATTGCTCTGACCGCGCATGTGCTTAAAGAAATTAGGGAACAGTGTGTCGAGGCAGGCATGACCAACTTTCTCACCAAACCCGTGTCGAAAGAAAAACTTCTGGAAACGCTAGATCATTCGGTAGCTGCAGGGCAACACGACCTTCGTTTTTAAGTCCTCTTACTTTGCGGCCACTCACACTCATCCCAAAACATCCCAGCTATACAGTCCTAAAACATCCTCGGGATAAACAAGCCAGAATCACTCCTGCCTAACCTCACAAGTGCCTGAGTGATCAACCCAATTGCGCGTAAGCTGGTAGATCAGCAGCATGGCAGTCATTGACCAAATAAAGGATCACCACTCCAGAGCCCTATATTTGAATGAACATCAGCAACCACCATACATGGCCATTCTTCGGAATATGTGGTTTATTTTCCTTATCTTCAAGTTATAGGCTAGCCCCGTAGGGTTGATTAAGCTACTGCATACGCGTCATCGCTGACCAAGATATAATCCAAAAGATTCTGGATCACATCGAAGCGCAACCGCCACCGAGCCTTTGTGGAGGCGATAAGGTCATTAACTTGCATCTCGACTGACGATACCATTGATCACTCGATAGGCCGATAAGATAGCGCCCTCCTGCCAACCCTGGAGAATAGACAGATGTTCTCCGGCGAAATAGATGTTGTCATCAGCGGTTAACAGCAAGCCGGTGGTGTTTACGTGCAGGATCAGCTCACTTGCAACGACCGTACTGCCGAAATCGAAGAATGATGACGAAGGTACAGAAGATGCAGGAAGGATGAAATCAGTCGCAGAAAAAATTGTGGTCTCACTACCGTTAGTGATAGAGAGTCCGGGTTGAGTAACTTCTGCCCCTTAGTTGCCTATGTTCAAACTTGACAAGACAACATGAAGGCCCGCGTGGGTGGTAAAGGTGATCGAGTAGCCTGACTGGCCATCGGCTTCGTTTTCGACTACGTTGACCAGGTTGTTATCGCCGGTCGTCCAGAATGTCAGAGCGCCGCCTGTGGCACTGGCGTATCCTACTTCTAAGTTTGACGTAAAACCGCCATCGCCGCCGTGTGAGAAAGCGCCCTCGGTAGCTGCTACTACGTTGTCTCCATATTCTTGCAGCGCTGGGCCATTTCCGGCACCGGCAATATCGAAGGTTAATACTGTAGCACTTGCCGCGCTGGAAATTAGCGTGCTGATACAGACCGCAGCCAGTTTAGATTTCTAGTTTATTTATCGCTCCTTAACTTATAGATTTAATAAAACTTTACACTTTGTACCAAAATTGCCGGATCGAGTTGAAGCGCAAAACTTACGCCTGACGCCTTCTCTTCGAGAGGCTGATGCCTACCAGACCAGCCGCGAACATGAGTAGCGGCGCGGGTGTTGGAACAGGTGTCGCTGTGGTAATAACTCGAACCTCGTCAATCGGACCAAAGGTTGAGATGCCATTCAGTTGCAACTTATTGCCAGCGGCAAGAATCTCAAGAGGGCCATCGTCGTTCTCAAGACGTCGCCCCTTCCCACCCGCGTAGTTAACGGCATTACCAAAATCGTCGTCAGATAGGTTCAGCAGCTTACCGGCTGAGCCAAAGTTACTGACAATCAATGCAACAATACTACCGTCGAATTCAAACGTGGCCGAAGTGATGGAAACTGACGGCCCTGACGCATCAAGGTGCAGAATATGGCTGTCGTATGTGCCCGATCCCAGAGTTTCACTTGAGTTTGCGTTGCTAATGCCATTCACGCCCGTACCAATTGTCAGGTTGGTACCAAAAAGATAGTCAACCTCGACTGTGTTCGCCGCTATTGCCACTCCCTGAAGTTCATCAAACCCCAATATGGACGGACCGGTTGCCTGGTTACTTCCGAGGTCTACGCCAGCAGCAGAACCGTTGTAAGTTGCTTGTCCTGTCACACTGATAATGCTCGCCTGCGCCCCGCAAGAGATGATCAATCCCGCTATCACCAATAACTTTCTAATCATGTCGTTTGTTTCCCTTTTTTGTTTGATTCAGCAAATGGAAAGCAAATTTGGTGCCAGAAAATATTGCTGTTGTTTTTCAGAGACTTATTGCAAAGCCATAAAACTACCTTCAAGTCGCTGTAAAACTCGTCGACACTTTTCACGCGCTAATCATGGTTCCCCACGCCACTGAGCCCTAAATTTGACTGAATGTCAGCAATGACCATACTCGACCGGTCTTCAGAAAATGTGGCTTGTTTCCCTTGTCTTCGGGCCAGATTGCAGCAGTAGATACGGTTTACTGGGCAATAGGCATTAGCGCTATCGGTGTTGATGAGGAAACCTACGGCAGGATTCACGTCGACTTTCCAATGTAGTTTGTTCAGGAGTGGATTGGCGTCAATCATGGAGCAGACCTATCGTTCCATTTCATTAGTTCGAGCGATATTTCACAGGACTCAAACACAATGCGGGTGCGTGAGAAAATTCGTGCTGAAAAATCACTGTTTGACTTTGCTGACGGCTCTAATCTGCGTGTTATTGCTTACCAGCCAAACTATATAGGGCCAACAGAGGAGCAAGTGCACCTCGGACAGACACTGCGGTGCGGGCGATCGAAATTGGTCGCGCAATCTTGGAAGTAACAGCGCGCGGTCCGGTCTGATCCTAGCCAATGTCGTCAAAATAAGTACATCCGGCATTATTCGATACAGCGAAGCCTATGAGCGTCGGTACGCGGTACACTCTTCACACCGCTCGCTAGCGCCTCTACAGAAGCAGTGCAGAGGCGACAATAAATAGGGGGAGCACGATTAGCGTTCGTAGCACAAAAATCAGGAAAAGCCTCGGAAGTGGCAGCGGCAATCCAGAGCGAAGGATCAGCGCGCCAAGATCCGACATGTAGATAATCTGGGATACTGCCACACCTGCTACGATGAAGCGGGTGGCCTCTGCCTCCACAGACCGTATTAATAAAACGGGAGCAAAGACATCAAAGAAACCGACAAGAACCGCTATCGCCGCCAATTTTGCTTGGGCGATACCTGCGGTTTCCATGAGGAAATAGAT
>ENA-ORDA01001862-ORDA01001862.1-marine-metagenome-genome-assembly--contig:-NODE-1862-length-16895-cov-6.075812_pt1 | contig 16895 bp, 13 predicted proteins | sample MGYA00237778_ERZ508506 | MGnify/ENA primary metagenome ERZ508506 (study PRJEB26177, sample SAMN06267891) | marine metagenome | isolation source: Monterey Bay, California, USA | place: Pacific...
ATCAAAACACTTTTTTTGGTGCAGGTTGTCTTACTCACTATCTCCGGGTGTGCTGGTTCAGTCGGCTCGTCTAGAAACGTTTCTGTGCAATCTCAAGATGAGGCTGGCAACCCTATAGAGCCAAGCTTGTCTACCGAATCATTTGCGGATATCCCGATTGTGGTCGGCGATGTGATTAACATGAGTTCATCGCTCGTGGTGAATCCTGGGGAGCGTTGGATAGGAAGGCTCGTTTTGAACTCTCAATTGCAAATCCAGGATGTGTTCGAATACTATTTTTCTGAGATGGAGGAATTTGGATGGCGGACATTGACAAGTGTTCAATCAGAGAGCTCTGTTCTGATGTACGAGAAGGAGGACAGATTAGCGACTATTATTATTAATACTGCGGGTCGCAAAGGCAGTTATGTAACAGTCACAGTATCACTAAAGCAAAACCAATAAGCTGTAGATATTGGACTGTATGTCGTCAAAGATAGTTGGACACGTTGCTGTCCGATTTAAGAGCGTGTTTAGTTCCTCGAGTTAGTTGTTTGCGCTGATTAGCGAAGTGCATTTGATTTCTTATCGCTAGCATATTATGTTTTATCATTCCTTGCTGTCTCAGTTCCTCCTCTCGTCTCTTCGGCCATAAAACACATCCACTGATGTCAGGTTATCCGGCGCTTCATAATGTCGCTCATGGTTTCTATCGCTGACGAACGTTTTTCGGTGACCCTTTACTTCTCTAAGCGCAAGGCAAGGGAAATAAACCGCATTTTCTGAAGAAAGGCAATGTGTGGTAATCGCTGAAGCTCAGTCAAATTTACGACACCGCCGACTTGGTGAAGCTTCAGATGGTCAATGATTGCCACGATCCTGATCTAATAGCATACAGAGGCTTGGGTTTATCGCTGATTGGCTAACGCCTTGTGGCCTAACCGCCAAAAAGTCCTGTCATGATGTGCTCGAGTGATTGGCGGTCGGTTGTCTCAATCATCAAATCCTTGAGCGCCGCCTTTGCTTCGGGCAGGTGGGAAGCTTGCTTACTAATTGCTTGCACCGCTGCTCTTCTCACAACAAGGGGTTCCGTAGGAGAGGTTCTCGTTTTGAGTAGCACAAGCTCTGTTGCTGTTAGGCTGCTTGCACCAAGACTATCGATAACGCTGCTCAAGACCTCAGGTCTGCTTTCACGGTGCAGACTATCGGTGAGTAGTTGCTTCGCGGTTTCGCTTTTTATTTGTCCTAAGGAAACTGCGGCTCTTGCGCTTAATGCAGATGAATTGGAGTCTAAGAAATCACCGAGAGCCAGCGCACCAGCTTTAGATCCCGCGTTGGCCAAGGCGGTCATGGTAACCATAGTCCGCCGTTTGTCTCCGACAGAATTTAAGCGATCAACAAGCATGGATTCCAGCTCCCCATCTTGAGTGTCTCCGGCTATTGAACCTAAAATTAGCAGGGTAGAGTCGGCCAATTGTTGATCACTAGGGCTCAGATTTGACAGGGTGAAGGCAAGTAGAGCGTCTCTCGCTTCCGGCTCTAGTTTTTTATTTGTATATCTAAGCGCCATAATACTGCCGAAGCGGGTTTTGGGTGTAAAAAGGTTGTCCGAAATCAGCGCCGTCAGCAATTGTCTCGCTCTTTGGCTATCCGCTTGCCCAATTCTAAGTAGCAATTCTTCCTCAAAATCTTGGGAAAAGGTGCTTGCTCCAAGTGCCTCCTTTATTGCTAAAAGAAACTCATCGTTATCAAACAGGAGGGCGCGAAGCTTTTCCGTATCAACATCGCCTGAATCTAAGGCGACAAGCATCTCAAGGAATTGCTCCGAACTTGCTAAAGGCTGCCGTTTCGCCGGTGGATAAACGGCCGCTATATCCATGAGAGCCCAGATCCGTGGATCTTCATTAAGCGTGGCTAGCCTCAGATCAGAGGGGATCGTTGCACCCTTAATGGGTTGAAGAAGGGTTTTTTGATCCGTAAGAAAAGACATACCGCCGGTTATATTTACTTGTACTTTCGATCTGCCATCAAAAACCCTCATAGCACATTCCAGTTCACTGATCTTTGCTAGATCTTCCTCGATTATGGCAGATTCAATTAAACCCTCACTTTGGCCATTTCCATAACTCTGATAGCGCTCCCTACTTCTGATGATCTGACTTTGAGTAGGGCTCTCGTAGCGGGTAAGTGCAGAGCCGACACTATCCGTCTCCGCAACAATGCGTGTTTCTCCCGGTGATACGAGAGCGCTAGGGAGACTGTGTAAAGTACGATAAACCGCGAGCAGGCGATCCTCATCCTCAGCCTTGAGCTTGGCATTGATGATTTCAGACAACCAGGCGCCACTCATGCGATCAATCTGGATCGCGAAAGGTACAGAGTAGAATAACGGCTCGGTCGTGCCTGCCTCGGTCGCGATGGAGGTGTCAATTAGCTGAAAACCCAGCCAGTAGCTATCAGGTTCGGAGATCAGCTCTCTACTGAATAGAGTTGCATCGAAGGCAACTTCAGATCGACTGATGCTGCCGTCTTGAGAAACCAAGACTTGAGTTTGCGTGCTCAGGGTACCGGCAGCAACGCATGCCACATCGGAACCTTGAGCGCCCCCCACCGCCGCCAAGCACATAGCGACCGTTAACAATGAAAGCTTGAGCTGCTGGAGCCTAGTCTTAGAACTGCTTCTTTTAAAAAAAATATTCAACATTGCGGCAAGAGCGCTAGAAGGTTACGGTTCTAGATTCGCTTAACAAATCCCAATTTTTACTGAAAAGAGTGCCAGTTTTGTAAAGTGTTAACGTTTTTGTCCTCGTTCTCTTTTTACAACAAAACTTAAAATATTTGTACTTCGCGAAAAGAGAAAATTTCCCTTGTATCGCTTGTATTTGATTTTGGGCTAAAGCACTCAAGGTGATTTCCCTATTGAAAATTTGGCTGAGGTCAGCGGCGCCAGAAACTCGGAAGCGATGCTGGAGAAGCAGAAGGTCAGCGCGAATGCCTCCTGACGCGAAACCGATATCCACACCGCCGGTTGCAAAGGCATCGAGTTGAGCGAAGAACAGATCACCATAGCCTTCAATCAAAGCGCCGCTTATGCCTCCGCTTATGCCTAAGCCCGCACCAAACCCCATCGTTCCCTCAGCGCCGGCCCTAATTGTAATAGGGATAGGTCCGGCAAAAAAAGTGGCTTTAGCAAAGGTTTTTTCTTCCATCCATTGAAGAGACCATTCGCGCGAAATGTCTGTAGACTTGCTTTCACTCTGATCGAGAACGACGTTCTCGAAAACTCTCATAAATCCGTGGTAGCCCGCGGTCCCACCGAGTGCATCGGCTTCAGCGTTGCCAAAAGCATGCGCGAGTTCTATTCGCTTACCTAGTGCATAAGCATTTACGGTAGCAGTGTTGTAAATTCTCCCTGTCCCTGCCGGACCATTAATGCTGTTAATGCTCTGTGATTTAAGGCCAACCGCAAACTTCTTTTTGTCGCCATAGGTTTGGCTGTAAGACCGGTCAAAAGCAAACACTCCTGAATCGATACTTGTACCTGAGCTCAACGTATCGATACTGGCCTGCGTCGTTTGAGGCTTAGATGGGGTTGCGAGTCTGCTTGGGAGCATCTTGGATGGGCGGGTTGAGACGGGAGTTGTTTGCGCGGAGTCTGCAATCTCTTCATCCGGATCACCTCCGGGCGCGAAAAAACGAAAGGGCACTTCGAGCTCGAAATTGTTGTTCGCCGGATTTTCATCTTGGGCTCCGGAGGTTTGCTTAATTCGGAATCGGAAAGTGGCAATGTTTTCCGTCGAAGAGGGGTCGTATGCCGCAAATAGAGCGGCGCGCTGATCTGCGGAGAGGCGAATATCCCAGGGGACAAAGTGTAAATCATTTGGCGAAGGTACATCGTATGGGGCTTCATTGATCCATTCGTCATTTTCCCCCGCCCACATCAATGCAGCAGTTTCCTCTCCGTCGACGATCACATCGACTTGAATGATGGCATTCATGGAATCTGAACCTAACTTCATGACGTCTATGTGACCGACTGCATTGGACTCCCTGGGGTCGTCATCTACGAGAAGGACGCTTGAGGACGCCTGGCCAACCTGGAATCCGCTCGGTGGTGTTTCCAAAAGAATGAAGCCTTCGCCGACCTCTGCATTTTCAATGCTCAGATCGTTTATGAAAGAATCTGTAATTGTGATGACCTTAGTAGTGGGGTGGTCAAAGTTTTCATTGAAGCCCCGGGAAAGGTTGTCGTCGAAGTCACTATCATTGGCGACACTGCCGTCGGCATCTAATGCCCCGAGGATAACGAAGTCCTGACCGCCGATTAAATCATTTGGAATAATCAGGTCCGCTTGGAACGCTTCGACGCCTGGAGTGATCGAGCTGACTAGATAGTCACCAATAGAAGAGGCCGATGTTTCTCCCCTAGCTATTAACGCTTCAAGCTCGTTGACCGGTACCACCGAGAAACTGACAACAACATTATCTGCGCTGATTTTTGAGGAGCCAATGGCAAAGTTAATGCTTATCGGCTCGCCTTTACGATATACCGATTTTTCGGTCTGCCCTATGGATGTCAAAGAGATGCCAGCGACGGGTGCGGTCTTAGACAAAAAAGGGTCCTGAAGTGAACGGCTATCATTGTCGCAGCCAGTCAAGAGTGCGCCGAAAGCGATGCCCGAAAGTAATAATCCAATGTTTTTCATGCTTAAACTTTTTGAAATGATTCTGAGGTTGTGACTATAGGCTTAATAGGACGTGCGGTACATATTATTGGATGAAAATGCGGCGAGGTTGGTCGAGTCTATGGAGTTTGCTGCAAGTCGATTTACACGCCCCAAGCCATTCATGGAAATGATTGAAGAGAGGATTTTGCCTGTTTTGCTGATTTTAGACATCGTAGTGCGAGAAATGGATGCGATCAAAATCATTGATTGGATGGGGAAAATGAAATTTCTATCCCCATAATTTTAGTGTCTGGATACGCCGAAGATTACATTGAAGTAACAAAAAGTCTTGTAACCCATAAGAATGCCAAGGTGATCAGGTCTGTCACAAAGCCGCTTTTTTTGCCTGATATACAAGCGACATTAACAGAGATTTCAAACTCGCAGTATCCGTGAAGCGCGGTTGGAAAATAGCGCAATTGCAGAGCAAGAGAGACAAAAAACGGAGGTTATAAAGATCAGCAACCTGATTATAGGGTAAGCCGTTCTAGAGTAGATGAAACAATGGAAGTCACTGATGAGCGTTAATTTGTGTCTTCCTGTCAACAGGCTTGGATAGGTGCCGTTACTAAAACCTAGGAACATAGCTACCTTCTTGAAAGGACATCGTTGTGTTGTAACTTTCCTCAATGCTGTTTGGAGGTTTTATGAGTTCTACTTAGATTAGGCAAGTAGTCAGTTGAACAAAACCTAGCTACGCACGTAGTTGACTTGTTAGGCACAAACTTCCACCTCTAGGCGGAATCAAACGTGAACCAAAACTATAACTTTTATCGGCCTGCTAACAGGCGCTTGGTTCGCCGTGATCTATCGGATGCGTTTATTAGAATTTCCTTTGTGGCAAAACTTTGTATAAGGGTGTAAAAAAGAGAATATGAAGAAGGCCTAGAACAGATATATCATCGTCCCTAGAACATCTTTAAATTACCAGCGAGAGGGTCAACGGAACGCTGTTGTTGGGTAGGGAATATCTGGTTTGATGATGAGTGAAAAAATGGCAGAAAGGCGATCAACATTGAGTAACGATGACAATAGTAATTCGGTTCTTCGAATATTCTCTTATTTACCTAATCCAAGAGTTTGGAAGTCACTGATCACGGCCGGGCTCTGCGGGGTAGAGATTGAGCTACTTGGTGACAAGCCTTCTAACTTGCCTCACTGGTTGTGGGATTTCGACGCTAGGCCCTTATCAGAATCTGATAAGGCCGATAGTCCATACGCCCGTCAGAGTCGCCGAGGGTTCTCTGGTGAACTATATAAAACTGATCAGTTTCTGCAAGAACACCCCTTTGGTACAGTACCCGCTGGTTTTAGTCCCAGCGGGCTCGGTATCTTCGAGTCAAACAGCATTCTTCGAGCTGTGGCCAGAGCGGGCTCGTCTAATTTGAACCTATACGGTAAAGATGATTATCACGCCTCTCGAGTTGATAGCTTTCTCGATGCCAATCTCGTTTTTTCGCGAGAAGCTCAGGTTTACTTGCTTGGCATGAATGAACTGACGTTGGAAACCTATAATCGCATGCAAGCCGCCTATGAGTTTTATCTGTCTGGTATAGAAAATTGTCTGCAACAGGGCGACGGGTATCTAGTCGGGGGAGAGCTCTCCATTGCCGATATCAGCTACGTTTGCGATTTTGCACAATTTCTCCGCGAGGGTCACAACGTTGAATCACTGCATAACCAGGGGCTGGATCTCATCAGCAAAAATGGTCCCGAGGAATATCCGCTGGCCTACGAACACATGCTCGAACTCTCTAGTACAGAAGCATTTTCTTCAGTGATGGGAACCTACCTGAACTGGTATAGGAAGAAACTCGGGTTGGACTGAGTCAGAAAGAACAGAACGCATCAAATGTATCGTCGATGCGCTAGGAACAAGTGGCACATCGAATCACTCGTGGTTTGCTAGGTTCCAGGAAGACTGCTGTTATGAGAGTCTATATGACTGAGCCCAGGAACTGTGTGATTGGTGTCAATTACCGGAAACGGGTAGGAAAAATTTCTTTGTGCGCGTAAGCATAAAACTGACCCAAAATTTCGAATTACATAATTAATCGGCGGAGAGAAATTCGCTCTATAAGCCGCTCAAGCCGTCTAAAATAGGCGGTGAATTTCTATTAAAAAATGCGTTGAGTGTTTCGTATGGGGCGGGACAATTTTTTAATGTTACTCCGGGGCCATTATCCGCTTTGTTTCGATCTTATCTGGGATTTCCCTTTGAAGAAGAATACTAGAGATACAGTTGCCTAAGTCAGTATAGATGACAGGCTATTAGGCTCTGGTTGTGCAGGTTGAGCAAAGGTCTATCGATCTTGCACTGCGCGATGGCTTTTGAGCACCTAGGATGAAAGCGACAACCTGATGGCGGGTTTCTCACACTAGGTACTTCACCGATAATCAGGCGCTCAGGTCGGCTCGATTCAAGTTCGGGGTCTGGTTCGGGCACTGCATTTAGCAACGCTTGCGTATAGGGGTGTTTCGGATCATTAAAAAGCGTTTGGCGATCTGCGACTTCAACGATTTGTCCGAGATACATTACCGCGACCCGATTGCTGATATGCCGAACCACAGACAAATCATGAGCGATAAAAAGATAAGTGAGACCCAGCCGTTCTTGCAAATCCATCAATAGGTTGATGACTTGAGCCTGAATCGATACATCTAGGGCCGAGACTGGCTCGTCACAAATAATCAGCTCGGGTTCAAGCGCCAGCGCTCTTGCGATACATATCCGCTGGCGCTGACCTCCAGAGAATTCATGTGGGTAGCGGTCAGCCATGTCGTCGAGTAACCCGACTAACCGCATAAGCTCTTTTACCCTGGCCCGGTATTTGACCTTGTCCTTCGCTTGACCGTGGACGCGTAACGGCTCGCCAATGATTGAGCCAACTTTCATACGCGGATTAAGCGAGCCGAAAGGGTCCTGATAAATCATTTGTATTTGGCGTCGAATTGGCCGCAATTTATTCGCACTAAAGTGCGTGATGTCTTGACCGTTGAAGACAATGTTCCCCGCGGTCACGTCTTGCATTCGAAGTACGCTGAGTGCCGTTGTTGATTTTCCGCAGCCGCTTTCACCCACCAGGCTAAACGTTTCGCCGCGACGAACGCTGAAAGAGACACCGTCTACAGCATAGTTCCAACCAACCGTTTTCTTTAGCAATCCTTCTGTAACTGGAAAGTGAACTTTTAGATCTTTTACATCGATGATGTTGTCTTGATGATTATCGCTTGTCATGAAATTGACTCGTAACCAACGCAGGCTCGAAAGTGATTAGCCTCGACCTCCTTAAGTGACGGTTTGGCGTGCTTGCAGATTTCAGCAGCGTAGGGGCATCTCGGATGAAACGCGCATCCTGCAGGCATATGCAGAAGATCAGGAGGTTGGCCTTCTATGGTTTGTAGTCTGCTCCCTGGTTCACCGTCGAGGGTGGGAATCGATGCCATCAGGCCCTCTGTATATGGGTGCTTTGGATGCTTGTATAGCTCGGCGGCGGTTGCAGACTCAACAATCCGGCCGCCATACATAACCGCAACGCGATCGGCGTATCGGGCAACAACGCCAAGGTCATGTGTGATAAGAATGAGTGCAGAATTAAGTTCTGTCGTCAGGTTCTTAAGTAAAGACAATATTTGAGCCTGAACGGTAACATCCAAAGCCGTTGTTGGTTCATCAGCAATGATTAATTTCGGTTCGCACGCAAGCGCCATAGCAATCATGACCCGCTGTCTCATGCCGCCAGAGAACTGGTGAGGGTAAGCATCGAGTCTTTGTCTTGCATCGGGAATAGACACTTTTTTAATGAGTTCCTCTGCCTGATCCAGTGCTTCATTCCATGTTTTTTTTCGGTGCAGCCAGATAGGCTCAGCGACTTGTTTGCCGATCGTCAGTACCGGGTTTAGCGACGACATGGGTTCCTGAAAAATCATTGCGATTCGATCGCCACGTATATTTCGGATATCTTTTTCTGGCAAGTCGAGCAGGTTTTGGCCGTCGAAGACAATTTGGCCATCGCTGATGGTCCCGGCGTCACCGAGAAGCTGGAGTATTGAAAGCGCTGTAACGCTTTTACCTGAACCGCTTTCCCCAACGATAGCAAGCGTTTCGCCTGCATCAACATCGAAGGATACTTGGTCAACTGCTTGCACGACGCCTCTGTCTGTTTGAAAACTGACTGAAAGATTATTGATGGACAACAGCGACATTAATCAAACCCCATTTTTTTCTTCATTTGCTGATCAATCCAAATACGCGCATAGATTGGACCCGGGCGAACTGCACCAACGCGTAGTTCTCCACCATAGTTTTTTACCCATGGCCACCACGCTGTATGGACATAGGGGATCGGCAGCCAAATATAGGGCGACGCTTCGAGTATCGTGCGCGTCAGTTGGCGTAATATTTTAACGCGTTCTTTTTCGTCTCTTGTGAGATGCAGAATACGCACCTGCTCATCAAACGCGGGGTCAGAGAATTGTGAAGGATTCCATGTTTGTTTGGTAACAAAGCTTTTGCGAATTGTAGTTATAGGATTCACATGCCCGCTATTCATCAGATAACCCGCTGAGTGGGTGCGGGTTGTCATCGCCGATAGAAAGGATGCATATTCCATTGGCTGAATGACGATATTGATACCAACCTTTCGAAGATAGCTTTCAAGGAGTGGAATCAGGTCCATATTTGACGGGCTGCAGCTACAGACCTGCATGTTGAAAGTGAATCCTTCCGGCACGCCTGCTTCATCTAAAAGCTCGCGCGCTTTTTGGGGGTTGTAAGCAAACAGTTCCTGAATGGATCCGGGCATTTCGCTTAAGGGCTCAAAGTAGTCGCCAAAACCAGGATGCTGTGGATAGGCCATCAATTCTGCATGGCCGCCGTAGAACTGATCAACAATTTCCTGTTGGTTGATGGCGAGGTTGAGCGCGCGTCTTACTCTAATATCATCAAATGGTTTAATATCAACACGAAGTGAAACGAACGTGCCAGAAGTCGCTAACCAACGATTCCAGTTAAGCTCTGGCGTGGATTCTTTCAAGTGGTCAACCGCGATCCATCTGATTGCTTCAAGAATATCCAGTTGACCGGTGCGCAGTGCCGTCAGATAAGTCGCTTCATCTTTGATGATTCGATAAATTAGTTTGTCAACAAAAGGCAAACGATGTTGCTGGCCATTGAGTGGCTCAGTATCCCAGTAGAGGTCGTTTTTACTATAGATATGCGCATTAGCCTGAACGTATTTCTCCAGAACAAATGGACCACTGCCTGTCACCGTCCGCCAGTCTTTACGATCAACTTTTTCCATCTCTCGCGGTGATATAGCCGAGTAATATCCATACCCAAAACGGTAAGCCCACTCAGCGTTGTATTCACTCAGTTCAAACACCACTGTATGATCATCGCGTGCATAGACTCGCTTGATGTGATCAAAGTAGGTAGGGATTCGCTTTGGACTTTCGTTGATAAGATCATACGAGTAGACAATATCATCAGCGACCAGGTGTCGAGCTTTCATCACCCCTGGTTTGGCAGTGAACATGACGTTCTGACGCAGTTTGATGACAAGGGTGAGATCATTTTCCCAGCCCCAGCTTTCCGCCAACTCACCACGCATGGAATCTGTGGGCAGATAGGCATCGGCAATAAATGGATACTCGCCTCCCTTCCGAACGCTTTTTTCAAGGTCTCCAGAAATCAGCTGTTCTCGAACGACACCTGTGTCGTGATTGCTCTTCCAGGTCCAGTCTGCGGGGTCCCATGAAAGAGGCGATAAGGTCACGTTGACAGTCCCAACATTTAGGTTACCACCATATTGTGGCTCTTCCGCCCATGCTGTGTGGTTGATTAACAAAACCACCAACACGCTCGGTAGGAGGGATCTTCGCGCCATACTCAACTGCCTCTCATTCTTGGATCCAACAGGTCACGCAACGCGTCTCCGTAGACGTTGATAGCATACACAACCATCGTTAGGCAGATACCTGGTGCGAGGGCAAGCCATGGCCCAAGGTACATATAAGTGCGTCCAGTGCCGCTTAACATGCTACCCCAGGTGGGTGCTGGTGGTGGCACACCAAGACCTAAAAAGGACAACCCTGCCTCAGCCAAAATGACTGCGCCCACGCGTGTCGTAAATAGCACAATAACAATTGGCATCACGTTTGGCAGGATATGAAACCAGAGGATATGAATCGTGCGGGCACCCATAGACTGAGCGGCGTGGGTATACATGTTTTCTCGAATGCCAATCACTGAACCACGAATAATTCGGGAACCCGCGATACCATATAGGCAGCCGAGGATGACGACAATTTGGGTGACCCCGGGACCGACAATCGAGATAACGACGATTAACAAGACGAGGTCGGGAAAAGTCATCCAGGCATCAACAAAACGTTGTATCAACATATCTGTCCTGCCACCGAAATAACCGGTAACGACACCCAAAACAATAGAGATAACCGTCGCAAGCCCCGCCGCCATAAAACCAACGATCACGGAGAGTTGCGCGCCAAAAAGTATTCTTGAAAAAACATCTCTGCCAAGATGATCAGTCCCCAGTATATGCAAGAAAGAGGGCGACTGAAGCCGCTCCAGCATATTCGTTTCGTTCAGACCGTAGGGTGCTAACAGATCGGCGAAGACGCCACAAATCAAGAAAAGAGCAAACACTGCGCCGCCGAATGCACCAAGCGGCTTGGATTTCGCCATTCGCTGATGGAAAGCCATAAATCGGCTTTTTTGCTGGTAAGGTGCAGACATCTCACTCATCTAGTGCCGCACCTTGGGGTCAAGAAAGCCGTAGGTGAGATCAACGACGAGGTTAATAAGCAGGATCGCAACACCGACAACCAGAAAAACACCGGTGACGACTGGATAGTCGCGCTGGAATACAGCCTCTAGCAGCAAAGATCCCATGCCAGGGACGACAAATATCTGCTCGAGAATCACAGCGCCGCCAATGAGAAGGGGCGCTTGGAGACCAATCAGGGTCACGACGGGAATCATACAATTACGTAATGCGTGGCGCAGAACGACGATGTTTTCCTGTAAGCCTTTTGCCCTCGCTGTTCTGATGTAGTCCTGCCGCAGTACTTCTAGCATCATCGTGCGCGTCATTCGCATGGTCACCGCAGATAAGGAAAGCCCAAGTAGTACTGCTGGTACGAACATATGTGCAAGGTTTGCCAGCGGGTCTTCTAGAAAAGGCGTGTATTGCAGCGGTGGCGCCCAGCGCCACCAGACCGATGGAAAAACCATGACGAGCGTTCCTAGCCAAAAACTCGGGATTGCGAGCATCAACAGTGAAAAAGAGCGCGCGATATAGTCCCCCATCGTGTCTTGCTTCATTGCTGAGTAGATACCGATCGGTATCGCAACAGAAAGTGCAACGATCAGTGCCAAGGCACCTAACTCAAAAGTGATGGGTAACGTAAGGGCAAGTTGTTCAGTAACCGGTGTGTTTTGCCAAAGAGATCTACCAAGGTCTCCCTGCAGGATATCGCCGACCCACAAGAAGTATTGCATATAGATCGGTTTGTCGAGACCTAAGGCGGCTTCAATGACGGCGCGATCATTGCCGGTTGAGATGTCGTTTTGTGCCAACATCAAATCAATAACATCACCGGGTATCAGCCGAATTGAGGCAAATACGATAATGCTCGTAAATATCAGCGTTGGTAACAACGCCAAAATTCTGCGAATAATGAACGTGTGCATAGTGTCAGAGCTTCCTTCAGTGTAAAGAAAACCACAGAGGCGCGTTGCTAGTAAAGCTCTGATTTATCGTAATTCATCAGTTTACTCTGATGGACCCTCCTGCTGGGGCAATAATGAAGACAAGAGAAATAAACCACATTTTCCGAAGAACCATCATGAATGGTGGTTGCTGATATTCATTCAAATTCAGGGCTTAGTGGCGTGGTGACCCTTTAGATGGTCACTGGCTGTCATGATGCTTGCCTGCAGTCTTACAGACGGTGGGTTGATCGCTGAGAAGAAATAAAAAAACTGGAATGAGAGCGTTTAGTTATTTCATTCAAACCTGTCATACAATGATGCGCCGGCAAGACCGAGCAAGGATATTGCTAGCTGTAAAGGCTTGAAATTATCAAGTTTATAATCGGTTCGCTAGTAACGAGCGGCACCTCGAATCACTCGCAATTTGGAAAGCTTTAATAGGCTTCGCTAACCGCTTCTTCAACGAGTAGCGCTAATTGTTTATAGCCGAAATCGGTAAGTGGTTTGCCATTAACAAAAAACTGTGGGGTGGCAGCCACCTTCAGCAGTTTGCCGTCTGTTATGTCTTGAGTAATCGTGGCGCTAGTATGATCGCTGTTTACATCGCGTATGAACTGCTCACTGTCTAAGGTTAAGGAAGCAAGCAGCGTAACTGCACTTTGTGGATCGGCAACATGATGGCGCGTCCAGCGTTGCTGGTTCGCGAATAAAATTTCTAACGCCGGCCAGAATTGCCCTTGCAACTGTGCGGCTTCCAGGAGTTTGACCACTTCATTCGAGCCTTGGTGAAATGGGGCATATCGCATTACGACCTTAACCTTCCCAGGGTGTTGTTCAATTAGACTGTTTACGAACGGGTGGAAAATTGCACAAGTTTCACAAGCCGGGTCAAAAAATTCTACTATCGTGACCTTTGCATCATTCGGACCTTTGGATGGCGCGTTTTTGCGCTCGGGCATAGTGAGCGTATCGATTGTATTGTCATTGTCTTGGCTAGGTTGTTCTGTTTGGAATATTGCTGCGCCTATAAAAGCCGCAACAATAATTAGGCCTGTGGCGATTGTAAGGTTTTTTTTGTTCATAGTGATTCCGGTTTCTCAGCAAGAATGTCGGCGATAACCCACATGTAGCCACCACACAATGGTCACACGGCTAGGTCGCTTGTAATGTAGAAAGTAAGACACAAATTAGTGCTAAAATCGATCGGAATTAGCAAATGGAAAGATCTGATGTCTGAAATTGGTGACGATGACAAAAGGCAATTTTTCGAGGATGGTTTCCTCATTGTCAGGAATGCTGTATCGAGTGAGTTAGTTGCCCGGGCGAAAGCGCTAATACAAGAGGCCATTCCGGAGGATGAACGACATCTGCTGGTTCCAGGCAAATTAGCGACCCATGATGATGTAACAGGTTTGTTCAATAATAGTACGCTTGCTGACATCATTGAGCGTTTGATGGGTCCTTTCCCCCCGGTTATCAGCTGTCAGGTTGCGGTAACACCGCCATTCAATCTGTTGGGTGGAAAACCGGGCACTCACGTGGATGGTGGCTGGAATGGCGTCGTACCGGAGTCGGCAGAGGAAATCGACATGGCGACTTGTCGGCCAAAGGATGCGGCAAAATACTTTGGTGAGAACGATGAGAAGCGAGGGACAAACGATGGCCTTCTTTGGATGAACCCTGAAAGAACTTTGTCCTACGGAAGCTATACCGCACTCGTTGGCGTCGCGCTCAATGACCAGCACGAGCCAGGGAATGGACAACTGGGCATTTTGAAAGGAACGCATGAAGATGTCGAAAACTGCTTCAAAGCGCAGAGGGATGCTGGAGGAATTGTTGGGCCTGAAGGCCCTGGCTGGCCTAGAATAGGAATCGGTAAAAGCGGTAAACCTTATGCCAACGGTTTGCCAGATGATATTAGGAAGATTGCGGAACAGAGAGCGGAGGCTGGTGCGCCAACTGAGAATTGGCCTTGGCCAGAGTTAACACCCGTTTTGTTGGGCGCGGGAGATGCTGTAATCGCGTTACATAGTTGTCCTCACACAGCCACGCCGAATTTTGGTCCAAACCCGCGCATGAATATCTATTTTAGGGTTCGCAGGTTGCGTGAAGGCAACGCGAATGAAGGCACTAGACGCGTGGCTCATGGTGTGAGCGATCATCCGGATCGAGGGTATTTTGGCCAGTTCCTTGAATATCCCGACGATTATGATCCCTGGTCGACGAGCATTGATAAGCTTTGTGATCACTGGAGTGAGTGGGATGGTATGCAATTCCTCACCAGGCGGGAATAAGAACTATAAACAGCATTTCCCCCAGATTGCCAAAGTATCTTGATCAGGCTTTTTTTACATCAGAAAGTCAGGGTGGTAGCTTTTCGGCAGAAAATGGTCAATATCTGAGTCGCTACTGATCTGCTACCCTGCAGACGGTTAGGGGCGATCACTAAGTAGATTTAAAAGTCTGGCAGAGGTGATTTGTCTGTTTACCCAGCCATTTGCCATGATACGCCTCGTTTCATATGGTTATGTCACAATGCCCGGTTTTCCAGCTTCGACGATAAACTTCGCTTGTGAATGCGCTTTTGAACCTGCCCTATTAAGAGGCGTGTCGATAACCCGCAAATCAACTTCTGCTCGATCATGGTAGAGGTCTAGGAGCCCATAGCCATGCTCGCGATTATCAAAGTGTTTAATGTGAGGGTTCTGCGGCAGCAGAGAAGAGATGGCGTCATAACCTCCCCTTAAAGAAGTTGTGGATGTCGTGACAAACTCAGCACCAACGGGCTTTTGGTTTTCATTGCCATAATCCTGCTTCACATCGCCCACCCAGTAGCAATGGGTATCGCCACCCAAGACAATCGGGTTAGAGTTTTTGCGTTGCGCGAATAGATTGGTGAGTCTTTGCCTCGACTCAGGGTATCCACTCCAACCATCAGTCCAAACTGCTGGTTCGTCATCGACCTTAGCGCCCTTAAATGGTGAGAATAGCGTGGGTTGAACTAACAAGTTCCAACGAGCAGGTCCCCGACCGAAGACTCCGCCAAGCCATCGCTCCTGTGTTTTTCCTAGATAGGTGCGATTTTTGTCGGTGAGATCTGTGCAGTTTTCGGGGGCTAGATTGCCACCCCGATCGTACTCTGTTGGGCACGCTGCTGGGGTTCGATATTGGCGCCCATCGGTCAAAAAGATGTTTGCTATGTTGCCGTAAGAGTTGAGGCCCCAAATTTTCTTTTCGCCCGTCGACGTGAGTCTCGAGCGACGTCGGAGAGGCTGGTTTTCAAAGTAGGCTTGATAGGCTGCAACACGTCGTTGATAAAAATCTTTTGGATCTACATCGGGCTTCTCAGAAATGTCACCAGCATAGTCGTTGTCGACTTCGTGATCGTCCCAGATATAGAGCCAAGGAGCTGCAGCATGAGCTGCCTGTAGGTCAGGGTCTAACTTGTAGAGTGCGTGTGTGGCTCGGTAGTCTTCGAGTGTCAATGCTTCTGGTACAGCATGACGTCTGATTTGAGGCCCCCAACTACTTTCGTAAATATAGTCACCGGTATGGATGATAAGGTCAGGTTGCTGCTCGACCATATCCTGATAGGCTGTGAAGAATCCTTGTTCATAATGTTGGCACCCCGCCCACGCAATACGCATGCGATCTAGTTGGGAGCCAAATGCTGGTGCTGTGGTAAATCGCCCTGTAGGGCTGGTAGCTGCGCCACTATGGAAACGGTAGAACACGGGGCGGTTTGGAGCGAGACCTCGCAATTCTATGTGTACGGCATGGGCGGATTCTGGTCTAGCGAGGGTTTTTCCAGATGCTAGTATTTTTCTGAACTTAGGGTCTTCAGCAACTTCCCACCTGACTTCCACAGGAACGGGGTCTACTCCACCGCCTGGTGCCAATGGTAGGGGCGCAAGTCTTGACCAAATCACAGCGCCGTCAGGTGTTGGATCGCCAGATGCAACGCCTAGTGAAAAGGCATCGTTCAGGAAGTTGGGGTTACGTTCAATTGCGGCAGCACGCACCCAAACAGGCATTGAGGCGCCAGCGGCTGTAAACATTGCTGCCCGCAGTAGTTGGCGTCTGGTGGGAGTTGAGCTGCTCATAGAGGTTCCTTATGTCTAGATACATTCTTTAAGGGATTGTTTACCGAATCTCTTAGCAAATCCAGTGTTAGAAGGAATCAAAAATTAGAATGCGTATGCAGGTCTTCTTTAGACAAATTGTGAGTTTCGTTTCTGCTTTTTGGGTAGCAGCCAATTTATCGTTTAGGCTAACCCCACTGTTGCTCGTTTCCATTGTCAAGATTGTATTTTCTACCGATGCCCCGCAACGAATTTTAGGTCAAAATCGCCCTGCTCCGCTGACTTGATAAGGTTTTTTTACATCAGAAAGTCAGGGTGGTAGCTTTTCGGCAGAAAATGGTCAATATCTGAGTCGCTACTGATCTGCTA
>ENA-ORDA01001867-ORDA01001867.1-marine-metagenome-genome-assembly--contig:-NODE-1867-length-16863-cov-4.548016_pt1 | contig 16863 bp, 16 predicted proteins | sample MGYA00237778_ERZ508506 | MGnify/ENA primary metagenome ERZ508506 (study PRJEB26177, sample SAMN06267891) | marine metagenome | isolation source: Monterey Bay, California, USA | place: Pacific...
GTATCCATCAGTTTTACTCAAAGGCGAAGGAGCCCATGCTGAAATCATCTCGGTAGCATACGCTGGAGCTGGACAACACCAAGATGCTGGAGCAAAGGTTCACCATCTTGCACCGAACACCACATCGAACATTCTCTCCAAATCCATTTCTAAGGGTGGAGGACGCTCCTCATACAGAGGAATGTTGCAAGTTACACCCAAAGCCAGCGGATGTCGCTCTAAGGTCGTATGCGATGCGCTTATGCTCGACGAAGATAGCAGAAGTGACACATATCCAACAATGGAAATAGGAAACTCAACCGCAGATCTAGAACACGAAGCAAGCGTTTCCAAGGTATCGGGTGACCAACTCTTCTATCTCATGAGCAGAGGACACTCCGAAGAAGAAGCTATGGGACTTATCGTCAACGGTTTCTTCGAACCATTTACTCGAGAATTGCCAATGGAATACGCTGTTGAACTCAATCGTCTATTAGAATTGGAAATGGAGGGTTCGATTGGATGACATCGTACCTCGATGCATCTCTTCCAACTCGATCAGAACACCTCTGGCGATACACACCTTGGTCAAGAGTTCACCCCACCAAAGTTGACGAGTTACCTACTGTAGGCGAACTTGTCATTGAAAGTGAAGATGCCAATATCGAAACGATTTCTAAAAAAAACATTCCCCATGGGAATGATATTGCTCGGATTTTTCTTGATAATGTAGTTGCAAATACCCATATCATTACCCCAGTGAGCGAAATAGCCCATGTTCAAATTAGAGCAGGAGGTCATGCGGTGGCAGCTCATATTCACATTGAATCAACACAATCATCCAGTGTGATGTTTCATCTCACAGGGGAAGCAGAGTGGGTTGGCTTGTGGCTTACAGGGAACATCCATTCTAATTCACAGTTATCAGTTGGTTTGATCAACGAACTCTCTTCCGAATCAGTTCTCGTTCGAACAGATAATTGGAATGTAGAACGAGACGGAGAATTTGAACTTGCAACATTATCATTGGGCGGTCAACGAATTAAATCTGACATTCGAACAACGCTTTCAGGCTCAAATTCAACCCACAACCAGTTTATCGCTGTTCATGGACATGGAACTCGACATGATGATCATCACATCGAAATTCATCACAAACAACCCCATACCAACTCTAAACTTACAGTGAACGCAGCATGTGATGATCGAAGTCACTCTGTTGGAACTGGTGCACTAACCATCGATGATGAGGCACAGCATACTGATGCTGGGCAAGTATTTCGAAACCTCTTACTTTCACAGTCAGCAAGGGCAGAAGCCATTCCTGAATTAGAAGTCATGGCCAATGAAGTAGCTGCTGCTCACGGCGCAGCATCATCACCAATCGATGCCATGCAGATGCATTACTTGATGAGTAGAGGATTAAGCAAGGAAGAATCAACTTCGATGCTTGTTGAAGGGTTCCTCGTGGATTCATTCGTTGAAGTTCGCTCAGACACGGTCCGTGAAGCAATGCAAACGCGACTTACCGTTCATCTTGAATGTCAATTAATTGGGTGATTACATGGCAATACGCGATGACTTTCCAATCCTTCAGAGAAACATAAACGGCCATCCGTTGGTTTATCTTGATAATGCTGCTACTACTCAGAAGCCATCTGTGGTTATCGATGCGATGAATGAATATTACACAACCAATAATGCAAATGTTCACAGAGCAGTCCATACATTAGCAGGAGAAGCAACAAATGGCTACGAAGCATGCAGAACGACACTCAAGGCATGGTTCAATGCAGAACGCTGCATCATGACTGGAGGAACTACCGAAGCCATCAATCTAGCAGCACATGCCTGGGGTCATTCTCAACTCAAGGGCCGAGCAATCATTCTAACAGAGATGGAACACCACAGTGATATTGTTCCATGGCAAATGCTTGCAGAAGCGTACGGTAATGAATTACGATACATACCTGTCAAGGATGATCTAACGTTGGATATGGAAGCTTACGAAGCCTCCATTGAAGGAGCTGGTCTGGTCTGTGTAGTTCACACGTCAAATGTCCTTGGTGTACGAAATCCAATTGAAAAAATCGTTGAAATAGCGCATAAACACGGAGCAAAGGTACTCATCGATGCTGCTCAAGGAGCACCGCATTGTAAAATCGATTTGAAAGAATTAGGTGCTGATATGATGGCCTTATCTGCTCACAAAATGTGTGGTCCAACGGGCATTGGTTGCCTCCTTGTCAATGAAGAAACCTTCCAAGAGATGAAACCGTTCATGGGTGGAGGAGATATGATCGAGACAGTAACGTTGCAAAAATCAACTTACCAAACCAATGAACACAGGTTTGAAGCAGGCACTCCTAAAATCGCTGAAGCAATTGGATGGGATGCAGCACTTGGTTATCTTGGAAACCTAAATCTCAAAGAAGAACATCAACGATTGTTGAATATTGCTCGCTATGTTGCAGATGAATTACGTTCAATGAACATGACCGTTTACGGACGCCATGATGATGATGACTCCGCCGTAGTCTCATTTTTGCATCCCACTTTGCATAGTGAAGATCTTGCCCATCTTCTCGATGCACGAGGTGTTGCGGTACGAACAGGACATCATTGTGCTCAGCCGTTACTTCATCGGCTTGGAATTAATGGAACTGTGCGTGCATCGTTTTACATTTACAATACAATGGAAGAAGCGGAACAATTTATTCAACACACGAAGGACATTTTGGAGAGGTTCGCATGACCTATCCAGAGGCATTGGTAGAACTTATTGATGACTTCCAATCGATTGATGATAAGATGGAGCGTCTAGAATACGTCTTTGACCTTGCTTCTGAAGTGAATGAACTCCCAGTCGCAGAGTGGAATGAAAAGACTCGAATTCATGGTTGCCAATCCGAAGCGCATGTACTTCTTGTAATCGAAGACGGTAAGGTTTCTTTGAGGGCTGGAGCAGACTCCAAACTCGTACAAGGCCTCATGGGAATTCTTACAATTGCTATGGATAAACTCGATACTGAAGAAGCAAAGAAAATTACACCAGATTTTGCAGTTGACATGGGGATACTGAATTCTCTATCTCCATCGAGATCAAATGGATTTCGAAACATGTTTGACAAAATCATGGACGAATTGGAGGAAAATTAGATGGTTGAAGAATCAAACGTGTTAGACGCTTTACAAGCAGTAGATGATCCCGAACTCAACATTTCAATCGTCGAACTGGGCCTTGTATATGGGGTTCGCTTTGAACAACGTGATGAAGGCACACATGCAGAGATTGACTTGACGCTCACATCTCCTGGATGTCCTGCTGCCCCAGAGATCATGGCCGCTGCACATCGAGCAGCATTACAGACAGACGGATTAGAATCAGTCCATATCAATCTTGTTTGGTCCCCAAGATGGGACCCTCGCGTTCATGCTTCTGAAGATGCAAGGATGGACATGGGTATCTGGGAATGAACTCAGTTACTCAAAATTAGACTCACTTCTGCACCGTCTTCAATCTCTAGACGTTCCCTAAGGAAGGGACCTGAGATAACCTCGACAACATCAACATGACGTGTTAGGTCAGGAATGAGAATAGCACATGGGATATTATGCTCATTGTGAGTGATTGTAGCCTGATATGCTGTTGCTCCACCGAATGAAACGCCATCACGCAGGAATCCTCGCACTCGAATCGATTCAATAGAGGATACATCGACATTCATAGCGTCGTCTCTTGCAGCTTCCTCAGCATCCAACGTATCGATACCAGCCTTTTTCCTCAATGCGATGTAATTGACAAGGTTTGAACCTTCAACCTTGACATTTAGTGTGCCTGGCCATGCAGTTGTACCAAGAATAGTTCTGAACTGATCTTGATAGTGAGGTTGAGACATGAAAACATGGGCTCTTCCAAGCCCACTACTCACAGTTCCTTGGAGTTGCACAAACCTTCCGTATCACCTATCCTTTTTCATCATACGTGTTGAGGCCATGGCTCACAAAAACCCTTAATCATCGACGAAGAGGAACGGTTGGTGAGCCAATGCCTGGTGACATGTCGTGGATGAAAGAACGCTTTGATGATTTGAATGAAAAATCGCTCCTATGGGAACCTCCTACTCTGGAAGGACCAAATCAACCAAGGTGCACAATGGAAGGTAAACCGACAATTATGTTGTCTGCAAATAATTATCTCAATTTAACAACCCATCCAAAAGTTGTCTCGGCCATGGTTCATGCAACCCAGAAGTACGGAGCAGGGAGTGGTTCTGTACGTGCGATTGCAGGAACGATGGATTTACATCTTGAAGCAGAAAAGAAAGTTGCAGAATTCAAAGGCGTAGAGGCAGCACTGATTTACTCAGCAGGTTATACCGCAAATGTAGGACTCATTCCTACACTTGTTCAAGGTGCACAAGATGTCATTATCAGCGATGCGCTCAACCACGGCTCAATCATCGATGGAGTTCGACTCACAAAGGCTCGTCGCGGGGTCTATGCTCACAATGACATGGGTGAACTGGAAGCAGTCCTTTCAGCCCATGATGATGCAGAACGAAAACTAATCATCACAGATGGTGTATTCTCAATGGATGGAGACTATGCCCCACTTGATGAGATCAATGCATTAGCAGAGGAATATGGAGCAATGGTTCTCGTCGATGATTGCCATGGAGAAGGCGTATTAGGTGACGGTGGAAGAGGAATCGTTGACCATTTTAATCTCCAAGGAAAGGTAGATTTTGAAGTAGGTTCGTTCTCAAAAGCCCTCGGTGTACAAGGAGGAATCCTTGCAGGTACCGAGATGACACGAACCCACGCTTTGAATCATTCACGCTCATGGTTACTTTCTGGATCTCAACCACCAGGTGTAGCAGCAGCTCAAAAGGCAGCAATTGAGGTCCTGATGGATGAACCTGAACACCATGCTAAACTTTGGGAAAATACTCACTACTTCAGAAATGAACTTCAATCACTCGGTTTCGATACAGGTGTGTCCACGACTCCGATTATCCCAATCATGTGTGGAGAATCATCAACTGCAAAAGAAATGACAAATCTCCTACAAAATGAAGGCGTTATGGCTGGAGCGATTGTCTTCCCAATGGTCGCTCGCGATAAGGCCCGAATTCGTACGCAAATGTCTGCAGGATTATCGAAAGACGATTTGGATGAAGTTCTAAGACTTCTCGAATCGATTGGTCCAAAGGTTGGACTTATCTGATCATTCAGATTCAAAGGCGTCTACGACTTCGAGTAATTCAGTGTCATCACCAGCCATTTCGGCTGCGCTGTTATCTTCCACTTCCTCCAGTGCTTTTACACCTTCAAATGGATTCACCCCCTCGTCGAGCATACACAATAGCCTCCAGCGAGGAGCCCAAGACAAATGCACGTACGCAGGTCCAGGAAGAAGAAGAACAAACATGGAGATTGAACTTGAAATTTCAAGCAAATCCGCAAAGTCAAGACCGAGTAATCCAAGACCAATAAAAGGCATAGGATAGAGAATAATTCGGGGAGGAGCAATTGGCATACGCTTGGTAAATGAAACTAAGATCAATGATGCGAAACCAAGCAATAGACAAGCTGACATAAACAATGCTGAGAAAAATATCCAATTCGATAAGGATTCATTGAAGGAATCAAATTTCAGGGAATATGGGAGGATAAGTGCGAGGCTGATTAAGAAACCATAGAACGCACCAATATTTCCCGGATGTGAGAGCCACAATGGCAACTTTGAGAACCGACGGGACAATGAAGTTCCGAACAACAATTCCTGTTGGGGAGCACTCAACTTAGAGACGTGGTCAGACCACTTGCTAGGAGCATCCATGAGTCATTGGGAGAGAGTAGAGGTTTTCAATGCACCCTCTCATGATTCAAAGAAAGGCTTATTCTTGGCGTTTGAGTTTTTTTGCGATTGGACCCAATGCATCTTCAGAGTCTTCCTCGTCCGGCCATTCTCGTTGAAGCAATCCAAAATCTATTGATTCTCTTTTGCGAGCATCCTCTATGTCATCGTTTTCACCATTGTGCGCATCCCGAAGAGCAAGAGATTGGTTTAGCAAAGCCATCGTTCGGCGCAGGGAAGATGAATGGGATTTTTCATCTGTAAAATAGCCAAAAACCGAATAGTGTTCATCGAGCGCAACGAGATTAAAACCTTTCAACAAATCATCTTCAACCAATCGGTATCTGAACTCCCCCGCAAGCTCCCAACGTCCATCTTGAAGTCGAATCATGACCTTAGCCTCTTTGTCACTCAATAATTCCATCAAGGGGTGTGCTGGATTGACAGCAAAGGGTGTGTTCCTCCAATCCATCCACCGACGCCAACTCAGTGCAAGTGCAGGAATCATCAAAAGCAACAACAATATTCGAATCGGCCAAAATGGAATTAGAACGAAGCAGAGTTGAATTGCTACCAGTAGAACCGCAGACTGAATCTGAATGTTCCTTCCCTTTTCCAGAGCGTGTGGTGTTTCTGAAAACCGTATGAACCCATCATCAAGACCATTTGTAAAATCGCTCATCTCAATCATTCCAATTCTGCTATGGGTATTCGAACACCTTCATAGGTTTGATTCCATGTATCAACATCTTCAACGAATCGTTGAATTTGTTTCAAATGAGTGGTCACGTCGATTCCCCAGATCAGTTCCCAAACGTCTAATTTCGGGAGGAGTTTCTCCCATTGATTCAAGACACCTCTCCTTTTCTGTCGTTGATGATTGTAGAGTAGTGCTGCGGTTTGAATGAGTCCTTGAATTCCCAAAATCTCTTCACGTGGGGCTTCTCGACGTTTTAATGAATTCCACAAATCTTCCCAAGATTCATGAGCATGCCAATATCGTTTTGAATCAAACTCGTGAATTCCTTCCTGCAGGAGAGCATCTTCTGCCTCAGTTAATGGCAATGCCTCCATGGTTGGCCCTACAGGTTCTCTGTTGAAATCCTTCGGTTTTGCCCAAATAGGGCACACACTTCAAAAGATGAAAGGCAATCTAAGGGTTTGAGGGGTGAGCCAAATGTTCGATTTCAAACCAGGAGATGTCCTTGAAAGCCGAAAAGGAGGAGCGAACACCTTACGGCATCTTGCACAAGAATTAGCAACTCTTCAGAGAGATGGTTCAATCCTAATTGAACGACGGATTCCTGGAATCGGGATCAGGACTGGGCATCTACTCATTTTCGATGGCACTCTTGCGAGTGCCTTTCACCAAGCCGATGCAACTCGATATGGAATTGAAGCGTTGCTTGAAATTGAATCCGACGCCTCGGCTTTGGATGCGACTGTAAGTCTCCATGAGATGTCCAAGCAAACCTTCCTTGCCTCGTCGGTGGCGTATCCTGAAGCAAATCTTGTCGATCCCAAAAAGGAACGAGAAAGGGATGAAGCATGGTGGGCAACGGTTCGGGCCCCAGTAAGAAGGCTCGATCGTGAAGAAAAACTACCTGAAGTGAAGCCAACCATGGAAGCACCTGAATTCATTCGGCATAAAACTAAGGCAAGAATACAAAACCTCACAGGGCCAGTTCTGAAAAGGGGACTAGCATTGCTGGAACATGCAGTTGAACCGACTGCCGCATTCAATCTTGCAAAGGCTCTTCGAAAACATGGACGGCCATTATTGGTCATAACGAGGCAATCTCCAGAGCGACTCAAAGTAAACCATCAAATTGAACTTGAAGATTGTCGATGGTTGACTGAGAAAGAACATGATCGAACACTCGAACCCTCTCTTGAATCCATTCGAAAAGTAATTGATTCTTTTTTCCACGATAATTTACGAGCGATGCTCGTTCTGGAAGGAATTGAATATCTGGCTGGCATCCATGGTGAAAAGCAAGTCATAGAAATGGTTCGTGGCATTGTTGATGAAACCCGTTATACGGACAATGTGATGCTTCTTACATCAAATCTAGAAGCATTTACACAGATACAGCGTTCAAGATTGAGTAGGGAATTTGACCCTCTTGAAACATCCCAAATTGACTCATGGCTTCTTGATGAAGAATTACTCCTCGACCATCCATTCTGTCAACCACCGGATGAAGAAGAACTGGCGTGGATTGAACAACACCTTCAGGAAAGTCTTGCTGGACTTCGAAACGAAGAACCTGAACCAATCATTTCGAAAGTAGAACAAATCCCTCTACCAGTCGAGAAAGAAACGGTCCCAGAGGCAGAGGAAGTAGAGGTGTTGATCGATGAAATTGATGAGGAAGTGGTCACCACTGAACCAGAGGTTGAACAGATAATAATCACCAAAAAACCACGAGTAGCTCAACGAATTATTCGTCGAAAGAAGAAAATTAAAACAAAGCACAGCAACAAAAGAGTAGAGAAACTGAATGCTGCCTCAAAGCGTATTGTTGAATTAGGCACAATCGATTCAGATACTGCTCAATCATCAACTTTAGAACATCTTGCAAAGGCTGCTGTAAACGTCTTGGAACATCGTTTCCCTGAGCAAAAGAAGAACTTAACATTTCAACGCCTGAACACTGCAGCAATCAGTTCTGCTTCGAAGAAATTGTCGAAATTACCGCCAATAAAAGGCACGAAGACACTTCGATTGCAACAGCCTTCAACACCTACAGAATCAAACGTTAAGTCAATTGCATCGCCTCATGCAAGAGAATATGCTTCAGCGACTCAACACCAGGAACCTATTCAGGATCTTAAAAACGAGATGAAGTCCGATGACTCAGATGAGGAGGGCACTGTATGAGTATAGAGCGTACAAACCGACTGAAAATTGCTCTGCAAAAAGCAAAAGCAAATTTACCGGAAAAAGAGGAGTCTAAAACCACAAATAAATCCAGTTTAGGCCGTCTTCTCGATAAGCCATCATCTCTGAAAGAAGGGAGGGCATTCTTGGGGACACAACCAATACATGAGCGGCCGTTGATTGATGCGATTGCAAAGGAGACTTTTGGGGAAGATATCGAATACATCCCTAAACTTAACCTTCGCGAAGACATCGACGAACAATCTAGTGCTCAATACATCGCATCACGCTTGAAGAATATGAGAGAACGAGTCGTTGTTGAACCTTCGACTCCGCTTGGATCACGTATAGGTTTCTCTATTGACGGGAAACCATTGTGGGCATCAATAATCGATGAACAACGACAATACTCCACTCAATCATTGAATCAAGAGTTAGTACCTCTGCAACCGCATGAGCGCCTCCACCATACCAATCTTGCACCCTCACAATCGACTTGGCCATTACAACTTCAAATCAACCAAAAGAAGACGTTCAAACAATGGCGAGTTTTTGGAGAAAACAAGGGGCCTACTCAGGCATGCGAAGCGATTATTGATCAGCTAGGGACTCAGATGAATCCGTTGCTCATGATCGGCCCACATGGAACTGGCAAGAGTCATTTATTGCACGCAACAGGACAAAGTGTACTGCGATATTATGACAAAGAAGTCCGAATAATACGAGGCACTGAATTAATCAGTGCTAGTAGTCTACCACATGATTGGCATGAAGCGTTAACAAATACATGCTTGCTCTTAATCGATGATCTTCATCTTGTCTCGGAAAACGAAAATCTGGCTACTCATTTAGGACACCTCCTCGATCATGGACTGAATCTGGGCATCCAAATACTCGCAACTTCGTTGACACATCCCGATTCATGGGCATCATCAAGACTCTGGGATGTTATGAAAAATTCATCAACAGCGGAATTGTCTCCGATTTCATCAACGAGTCTGGCTCTCCACATCAAAAGAGAAAGTTCAGTTCAGGGATTACTCCTTGAGGATGCTCACATCATGTATCTATTAGAGCACACAGGAAACGATTGGAGAAGTGTCAACTCCTCCATAGCAATGCTCGTAAACGCCAACCAAAAAGGCGATGTTGCACATCAACCAGAAGATGTGTTACGTATTCTCGCCAACAAGCCCAAACAAGAAGAACATGTACACGAAAAAAGCGGTACAAGCATTACACTCGCATCCGATATTGTTCGCACTGCAACAGATGTCATTTATTCTGACAAAGATATCGGTGGCATCGAATTGCATTCAACCTCAGTTGACCTGCCAGAAGATGATTGGGAACCAAGAATGGTTTCAGTGGATGAGATTCACAGAGCAAATGATTTGATTGAGCAGCACCTTAAGACAACACTTGAGGAATTAACTCCTGAAGCACCGAGTGTACTCGATGCAGATTTCAGAGATCGACATTTAACCCATCAACTTGGTAAATTAGAAGGTGATGATATCGATTCCGCAGTTGATGTCATGGTTGGAATCGATACTGAAATCGACCGAATAATGACAGAGAGAGAACGACAGATGGTCAGAGATGATCTTCGTCTACGCAGTCTCGAATCACAAATGGAAACTTTACTTGACCGAACCTCAAGTGCTGATGCAAACGAGTTGATTGACATTGTTGATGAATTACGCCACATCGAGCATGAGTTAGGTCTTGTAAGTGAAGACGCAATGGAAGCGTTTGAACTTGAAGATGAGGAAGCCAAAAATCTCGTCCACTTGGCAAGAATTCGACCAAAGGCAGTCCTAACTGGTGAACAAGAATGACCGACGCGTGGTGGGCAAATGGGGTCTCTTTCCAATGTCAGCCAGACTGTGGCCGTTGCTGCGATCAACCAGGGGGCATTGTGTATCTTGCTCCAACAGATGCCGAGAAACTTGCAGAACATGCGGGGATGGATGTCGAGGCATGGCTGAGGCGTGATTGTACAAAAACGCTCGATGGGAGATACATACTGCGGTCTCGTCAAGGAGATGGAGTGTGCATTTACTTAGACGAAAAAAAACAATGCAACGTCTATCAAGTTCGCCCACAGCAATGCCAAGCATTCCCATGGTGGGCTGAAAATCTTCGAAGTAAGCGTTCCTGGAATCAAGTAAAAGAATCATGTCCCGGACTTACCACTGAAAATGCAATCATAATCTCTGGAGAAGAAATCAAACTCCACGTCCATGCAGATCGACAATCAACACGTGGATTCCGAATATGGGAATAACTGTGATTCGGTGTAATTAGCAACACCAGTTAGGTGTTTTTTCGTACTTTCCTTTATACGGATGACCCGATTCGGAAGATACGGTGAGACAGTGACTGATGAGGCGAAACATCTTCTTAATTTAACTGAAAAGCACCTTGATATCGGTATGCGTGGCGTACCTGTAGGTACATGTCGCACTTCATACGTCACTCCAGAAGAAGGTGTTCATTATTGTGGATATCCAATTGCTGAACTCGCAGAAATGGAGCCAGAAGACGTGGTATATCTCCTCTTCAACAAGGAACTTCCCACTGAAGAACAGTCTTTGGAATTCAGGAATAATCTAGCAGCACGTGCTGAGATACCAGGGGATCTAACAGCAGTATTCTCGACTCTTCCAAGAGATGGCCATCCGATGGATTGGTTATCCATTGGAATACACTCACTTGGCATGATGGATTGCAAAAATGATTGGAAGGAAGATGCTCTCAATTTGTTAGCGAGAATGCCACGACTTATGGGACTCATGTTCCGTTATCGAGAAGGCAGAACCGAAAACATTCCTGAAGATGATACATCGCTTACCATGGTTCAACGTTTCACAAATACACTGCAACTAGAAAATGTTGATCAAGAGAAACTTGCAAAGATAATTTCTGTTTATCTCGTCCTCCACATGGATCACGGTGGCGGTAATCTCTCAACATTCGTTGGTAAGGCTGTAGCAAGTGGTCATGCTACGCTCTATTCGTCTATCGCAAGTTCGATGAATGCTCTGAGCGGACCACTCCATGGCAGAGCAAATCAATCCTGCCTAGAATTCGTACTTCGTGTTGGAACCTCAGTACCCGAAGAGGTTGAGCACTTCGTTCGAAAGGAGCTTGAAGAAGGCAGGCCTGTATTTGGGTTTGGACACGCTGTACTACGTTCAGAGGATCCTCGAGCAACGGTACAGTTTGCATTAGGAGAAACACTCTGCCCTGATGATGCAAACTTCAAAATCATTCGAACGCTCCGTGAAGTTGCACCTCGGGTATTATCTGAAAACCCAAAAATCTCTAATCCTAACGCAAATGTCGACATCGCATCCGGTGCACTACTACACCATGTCGGCCTGACCAATCCAAGTTACTACACCACATTCTTTGGATGGGCTAGAGTCATTGGAATCGGCGCTCAAATCTTCGATGAGCGAGTTGTTATGCGTGGCGGCAAAGGAGTTCCAATCTACAGACCAAAGTACATTGCTCGGGAGCAGTCTCTACGTCACATCGAGTGATTAGGATTTCATGTCGATTTCGACATAACCATCAATTTCTCGTACATCATACGTCTTCAACGATGAAGGCTTTCTCAACTTACCAAGCATTTTTCCATACCATGGGAATAAGGGAAACGGAGACCATTCGTTAATTGAACCATCTGCAGGATGATATGAAGATTGATGCAGAGGACAACGTAGACACCCATCTTTGATTTTCCCACCCCAATGCAGAGGCCATGCCATGTGTCTACACAATGCATTTGTCCCGAACACGCCTTCTTCGGTCCTCATAACTGCAACCATTTTCGCACCGATTGTCTTGCCCTTTACCTTATTCATCTTTAATTTCGAGCTTTTGCAAACTTTTTTCCAACGGTGTTCTTCTTCGGACATAAACAGACTAAACAGGAATCTCCTTATCAATAAGTGTTCAAAATCAGATGTGATTTTGTTTCAAATATGGAACACTCATTTATACATCGTGGCAAGGGCTTTCTTTTATGCAGAACCCATTTAATGCACTCACAGAGACATCAGTCATCCGTCCTAAGACCACTATTGCTGTGATTCTCGTCTTTACCCTTGGGCTCGCATCAATGGCTCAATTCATTAATTTCGATAATAGTCAAGATGCCTTTTACCCACAGAACGACACGACTGAGCTTCTTTATGAAATCGAAGATCGTTATCAGGCGTCGCTTGACTTCATTCGAATTATCGACGAAATTGAAGCAGGGGATATGAAAACCGAATCAGCATGGAAGCAATTTGCCTTGATTGAGGCAAACCTGTCCACTGATGAAACATTCTTGGCGTATCATGAACCGTTATTCGGAGGAAAGGCCACCAGCGGACCTGCTGGTTCTGCTCTCTTTTGGCTCAATACACAAGATCCAGTAACAACTCAAGAATGGAGAGATGCACTTGGAATTCATCTCGCAAATGTTACCGTTGCAGATGAAAATAATTTTACAGCAGCACTCAACGATCTCGCTGCAGTTATCGCAACGATTCCATCGCCAAGAGGCCCCACTGCTCAGGAACTAATCGACTGGCAACCAGGTGAAGTCAATGCATGGCAACTGCGGATGGATGACAATCTCTCAATTGAAGCAGAATTAGGTACTCTTCAAGGCCAAATTCAGGGATTGATTTCGGCTCGAACAAGCCCAAATGAAGCAGGGCTTGTTGCTGCCACTACTGGTCCTTTGCAAGGAATAATTGGAACATACCTTGGCCTTCAGAACATCAATCACAGAGGCAATATCGTCAGCACCATGCCTGCTGAAGATAAGGAAGAACCTTGGGAAAGCGATGGTCCAGTACTCATCAGTTTAGTCATTTCAACTGAACCGAGTAACTACGAGAATGCTGAAATCATCGGAGACGTTCAAACACTCGTTACAGAATGGTCCGAAGGTAGTCTTGAGGACATCCAGGAGTCAACTGGAGATAATGAATTACGTGTGTTCACATTCTCAGCCTTCTCATATCAACAGAGTGCAAACATTGGAAAGGAAATTGGAATATTGACGTCACTCGCCCTCTTATTCCTAACCGTTATTCTTTATCTCAAATTTAGATCAGGACGCGATACCGCATATGTCATTGGCTTAACAGTACTCGCCATTCTAGCAACATATGGGGCTGCAGGCGTCTTCAGACTCACATTTAACGCTGCAATGAACAGTATTCCCATTCTCTTACTTGCAATCGGTGTGGACTATGGAATCCACGTTGTGACGCGAATAAGAGAAGTTATGCAGGATATTGAAAGAGATGACCCCAAAGGTCGAATCACTCTGGCCGATTTCGAACCAGAAGTTCGTTTGAAGGCAATTCGTTCTGGAGCAATTCTGACATCGGCAGCGCTTGTCATTGCAATCTTCACAGACATGGTTGGTTTCTTATCGTTCAGACTTTCATCCCAGATGTTCCTTGTGAACTTTGGTACAGTCATCGCCCTTGGTTTGTTTTCGATATATGTGTTGAGCATAACGTTGCTGCCTGCCTTGATGACGATGTTCCCAAGCAAAGCACTTCCGCTGGCGAAATCTGGAGCCATGAACGAAACAAAACTTACTCGAAGAATTGGGGAGATGGCGCAAGATAAACCACTCTATGTCATCATCGTAACAGCTCTACTCTCCCTTCCAATGCTTTACGGTATGAGTACGCTTGAAGTTGGCTTTGATACGCAAGGCCAGTTTGATGATTCCTTAGAAGTGGTTCAAGATTTCCTCATGATTGCAGAAGAATTCCAAAGTAGTCCGACTCCGCTGTATGTTGTTCTCGAAGGAGATATTGTATCTCCTCAAGGATTTGAAGCATACAACATTGCCATTACGACGTTACAAGAAACGGACGGAGTTACGGGAGTACCTACTGGGCTGTGGGACACACTTGAAACGTCTCGAACAACCAACGTTGACCTTGATACATTGATGGCGAATTTATCATCTGATTCCGCCAGTTATCAATCTCTAAAGACATACCTGCTTGAGGATGCAACTGGTCGTAACATTACTGATTCTTTGCTTTACACCAATGGTGAACAAACAATTCTATCCTTCCAAGCAAATACATTGGATTGGAAAGATACTGTCGAGTTCGAGACCAGTTTGAGTAATGCTCTTGCAGAATCTGCTGAATCCGCTGATGGGTTCTATACCATGGAGTTGAGTGGTCGAGCCTTAATCCTCGCTCAGATCAGTGCAGATGTTGCAGTCTCAGCGGTTACATCGACCGCAATCGTTGCAGGGACGATTTTGATTGTTCTAATCATAATTCAAATGGTTCGAACAGGTGATATTTTGCAAAGTGTACAACGCGGTGTCGTTACATGGATTCCACTGATCATGGTTGTTTTGTGGGTCTATGGTATCATGGGACTTGCAGGATACCAATTGAATTCACAGACAGTTACAATCGGAGCTCTTGCACTTGGACTTGGCGTTGATTATGCTGTTCACTATGTGATTCGATTGGAAGAGGAAGCAGAGTTACATCCAGAAAAAGACATTGCAGAATGGACTTCAAAGACTACAGCAACGACTGGAAGAGCCATGTTTGGAGCAGCTCTGAGTACTGCAGGAGGATTTGCAATTCTCAACTTCTCAGGTCTCCTTCCATTGCGATTGTTCGGCCAGGTGTTCATCGTTGCCATCAGTTTGGCAATGATCTCAAGCGTCACGCTTCTACCTGCATTGTATGGACCGTTTTTGCGAAGAGATGCACAGCACCATCTGAAGCATTACGAGAACGAGTGACACTACAAGACTGGTCGCTGAGTCTTTCCAGAACCACGATGCCCGATCATTCTGACGAATTCCCATGGCATACTTTGACTTGTCATTGATTGAGTAAGCATCTCATCGACCGAAGGCTGCCAATTCCACTTAGATTTCCAGTAAGAAAGGAGTTCACGACGTCGTGAAGCATCTGCTTCATGCCAAGGAATGATTTCACTTTTGAGTTCTGAGAGAACAGACAAGTGATTCTCTTCACTCGTTCCATCAAGCAATCGTTGTTGGTCCTCATCGAGAGGAAGTGTTGCAGGTTGTTGCCAGCGAGCGTGTCCGCTTGGTAACCAAGTAAGGTCAGGGTCGCTGTAATCTGTAAGTGCAGAAAGACCTGCATTGAGAACTGAATGCTCTACAGGAGGCTTTACCGGCCAAAGATAAACTGGAAAACCTTCCCTCTGTTTTGTCAACGTCTCAAGTTGTTTACCATGCAGCCCCACGGTTTTACCGAAGGGAATTCGATTCGTGGGGGAAACGAGATATTCGATTGCACAAGGCATCATCGGAGATCCATTTTTTTGATGTTTCTTCTTGAGTCCATTAAACGATTTCGAAATAAACTCGGGGAGTGCTAATGTGCGATGCGTCCTTCGTCCACCAAATGGACGAATATTTGGACGAAGGGAAGACCATGGCCCTTTAACTCCACCATATTCAATCGCCTTACCCATACGAGAATGGAAGGCATAGTGGACAATGGATTGGATTGGAATCTCATATTCATCGAGGAGTTGCTCAGCATGATGCATGGTTTTGCCCATATGCAAATCATGCTTTTTCCGAGCAAAGAAGCCACCGGAACGCTTCACTTTCAAACTTGGACGTTTTGTTTCCACAGTCAGAACCTTTCCTTCGTCTTGGACGGCTTTTTGAATCTCCGAGTGTTTCAGTAATTCCTCAAATGAACAAAAACCAAACTCTTGAAGTTCATCTAAAGTCCAATCCTCAACGAATGGGGAACGACCTGATAGACGGAGCGGATCAACCGAAATTGTTCGGTCATGATGAATTACAACTTGATTATCGCTTGTCAATCGTATATCAAATTCAATTCCATCAAACAGGCACATTCCATGAACAAGGCTTGCGAGAGTATTTTCTGGTGATGGAAGATACATCGGTTTCATTCACCCTAAACGATTCCTCTTTTTCAATCTCCGCTAAGTTCAGGCGGCTTCAATTGTCCTTGTTCTCTCATCTCGTTGGTAAAACCTCTATATGACAAATCTACGCAGGCGTGCTATGAGTCCATGGCCAATCATGATGGGCATGTTATTACTTTTGACTCCAGTCATCTGT
>ENA-ORDA01001871-ORDA01001871.1-marine-metagenome-genome-assembly--contig:-NODE-1871-length-16843-cov-3.047417_pt1 | contig 16843 bp, 19 predicted proteins | sample MGYA00237778_ERZ508506 | MGnify/ENA primary metagenome ERZ508506 (study PRJEB26177, sample SAMN06267891) | marine metagenome | isolation source: Monterey Bay, California, USA | place: Pacific...
GCTGCTGCTTACTATTAGTGTAAACTTTTCCGATTAGTGTTCGGTGCTAAACCTAAAAGGTATAAAAAAAGTTTAAAGCGACGAAGAGCGACATTTTTTCCCTATGGGTTCCTGTCAAAAATAAAGAACCGGTGCTATGTGTTGTGAATAGATAAATTTCTTATTGCAATATGTATGTCTCACTCAAGGCGATTGTATTAAATAAAACTAATGCCATTTCTTAACTATAGTGCTAAATTCTTTCTGAAATATGCTGAGTTTTAAAGGGCTGCGAGCTAACCGTAGGACGAAATCAAGGTGAATGAAGTAGAAAAGACACGGCCTGTTTCTGTATGGCGCGGTGAGGGTGAAGTTGGACAGTTTGAGACCTATGATGTCCCTGCTTATGACAATCAGACCGTTCTGGATGTTGTCTCGCATATTCAGCATTATATTGACCCTAGCCTGTCTTACCGGTTTGCCTGCCGGGTTGGGATGTGTGGCTCTTGTGCCATGATGGTGAACGGGGAGCCGCGCTGGACGTGCCGGACGCATGTGAATAAGGTTGCCGGCCAAGATGTGCTTGAAATCGCACCTTTGAGAATCCTTCCTGTGATTAAGGACCTTGCAACCAACATGGACCCGTTTTTTGATAAATGGGTAAAGGCTGAGGCTGTTCATCATTCAAGTGCGAGCCGCGATGAAGAAATGATGGTGGTTTTACCTGATGATGCAGAACGCAAGAAAGCCGATGCTGGTATTGAATGTATTAATTGTGCAGTGTGTTATGCGGCGTGCGATACGGTAGCTGGTAATGCGGATTATCTTGGGCCTGCTGCTCTGCAACGCGCTTGGACGCTTTATAACGATGCGCGCGACGCAGGCAAACAGACTATTCTAGAAGCTGTTTCTGGTGCGGGCGGTTGTCATAATTGCCACGCGCAAGGCGGCTGTTCTCATTATTGTCCGAACGAGCTTAACCCGATGCAGGCGATTGCCGGACTTAAACAGGCAACAACACGGGCTATGTTAAAGGGGAAGCTGTGATGTTAACGTTACGGCTTTATATGCTTCAGCGGATAACAGCCCTTCTTATGGCGCCGCTTGTTCTGGGTCATATTGGTGTGATGATCTATGCTGTTCAAGGCGGGCTGAGTGCGGCTGAAATTTTGGGGCGCACCCAGGGAAGTGTCTTCTGGTTTTCCTTTTATGGGCTGTTTGTTCTGGCTGTCTCGGTGCATGCCGCAATTGGTCTTCGCACAATCCTTCATGAAGTAACCGGCTTATCAGGGCGCCTATTGATGTTTTTTACATGGGGCACCGCGCTTGGGTTATCTGTTCTGGGGATGCGGGCCATTCTTGCCGTGACCTTTCTTACGCGGGGTGTTTCATGATCCGCCCCCATCGCCGTCACCCGCTCTTTCTGGCATTTTTGCTCCACCGAACATCTGGTATTTTGCTCGCTTTATTTTTGCCAGTTCATTTCTGGGTGCTGTCTTTGGCCCTGACGGACGCAGCGGCCTTTGATGGGTTTATTCGCTTTACTGATTTAGCGGTGGTAAAACTTGCAGAAGGACTGCTTATCTTCTTGCTAGCTGTTCATATTTTTGGCGGGCTACGGCTTATGGCTCTTGAATGGTTGCCATGGACAGCGATGCAGAAACAGCTTGCCGCTGGCGCTATTGCGTTATCATGTTTTGTGTCCGCAACTTTTTTTCTACAGGTGATTTAGATGACAACACTTCTTGAGAGCTGCGAGCGGCATGATACAGATATTCTGATTTTAGGGTCTGGAGGGGCAGGCTTGTTTGCGGCACTTCATGCCCAGCAAACAGCGCCTGCAGGAACAAAAATCAGCCTTGCGGTCAAAGGGCTTATTGGCAAGTCAGGCTGTACCCGCATGGTTCAGGGCGGCTATAATGTTGCACTGGGTGGTGGAGATACGGTTGAGCGTCATTTCATGGATACTGTTATTGGCGGTAAATGGCTGCCGGATCAGGATATGGCGTGGCGGTTATGTGAACAGGCCGTTGTGCGTATTCGTGAACTTGAAAACGAAGTTGGCTGCTTTTTCGATCGCAATATGGATGGCAGTTTGCACCAGAAAGCATTTGCTGGACAAACCGCCGACCGAACCGTTCATAAGGGTGATTTGACAGGTATTGAGATTATCAGCCGTCTGATGGAACAGGTTTTATCTCAGCCGATTGAAAAACTGCAGGAACATCGTGCAATTGCCTTTGTCCCAACCAAGGATAAATCAGCTCTTGCGGGCGTCCTATTTATTGATATGCGCAGTGGCGGGTTCCGGTTTGTGCGTGCCAAAACCGTGTTGATGGCAACAGGCGGCGGCCCGACAATGTATAAATACCATACGCCGTCTGGTGATAAGACAATGGATGGTCTTTCTATGGCGCTGCGTCTTGGTCTTGAAGTCCGGGATATGGAAATGGTTCAGTTTCACCCGACAGGTCTTCTGGCGGGCGAGCATACACGCATGACAGGCACCGTTCTGGAAGAAGGATTGCGCGGCGCTGGCGGTCATCTGCTGAATGGCGGTGATAGACGGTTCATGTATGATTATGACAGCAGTGGTGAGCGTGCGACACGCGATGTGGTAAGCCGGGCGATTTATGCTGAGATGCGTAAAAGCAATGCCTCTCCTAATGGCGGCGTGTTTATCTCAATGGCCCATTTGGGACCAGACCATGTACGCACCCAATTCAAAGGTATGGTGAAACGCTGTGCTGATAGCGGATTTGATTTAGCGGCAGGCAAAGTTGAGGTTGTACCAACCGCTCATTACTTCATGGGCGGGGTGATTGTTGATACCGATACACGTGCTGGTATTGAAGGGCTTTATGTTGCGGGTGAAGATGCTGGCGGAGCGCATGGCTCAAACAGGCTTGGCGGGAATGGTGTTGCCAATTCAACTGTCTATGGCGGTATTGCCGGCGATGTAATGGGCCGTGATATTCATAAATTTACCCAGCTACGAGACCCCGATAATGAGGTGCTTGAGCAGGAGATGGCAGCAGCTCTTCTGCCATTCTCATGCCCCTCTGTTCCGCTGCAGCCTATTCGGCAGACATTGCAGAATATTATGTGGGATCATGTTGGCGTTATGCGCACACAAGCCGGTATGGAAGCCGGGCTTGAAAAGCTGGATGAGCTTTCTGCAGAAGTTATGGCATCTGGCGTGTCTCAGGATAGCCGCGCCTTTAATTTGACATGGCATGACTGGCTTAATTTGCGGTCATTATGTGATATCTCACACGTTATTGCCAAAGCAGGGATAGCACGCGAGAATTCCCGCGGCGCGCATTTCCGCGAGGATTTCCCTGAAGCTGGTGATTTACATGACTCCTATTTTACCGTGGCTAAACAGGCCGAAGATGGCGCGCTTACCATAAGCCGCCGTGATGTTGCCTTTACGATTGTGTCTCCGGGTGAGACAATCTTGCCAGAGGACGCGCCTGCAACACTTGTTGCATCACCGCCGCCGCAAATGACTGAGGCAAACGCATCGCAGTGATGACGTACAGTAAAATAACTGGAGAGGTTAAATGATTAGTACATCGCTTATTCAGTCTACTGCTGAAATATTAATGGATAAGGCTGCGATTGAAATTCCGCAGGATTATCTGGATGGCCTGACACAAGCCGCCGATGCTGAGGATGGTGACTTATCATCATTTGTCTTGCAGGCGATGCTTGAGAATTATGCTGTTGCCAAAGAAGATAGGCGGGCGATGTGCGGTGATACAGGAACCCCGCGCTGGTATGTTAAAATGGGCAATGAAACCCAGATTGAAGGGGGGCCTATAGCGCTTGAAAATGCGCTGCGTCTTGCCACTGCAAATGCAACGGTGAATGTGCCGCTGCGCCCGAACCGGGTTCACCCTCTGTGGCGAACAGACCATAATAATAATGTCGGTATTGGCGCACCAGAAATTGAATATGGGTTTGAGCCGGGCGGTGAATGGCTTGACCTGACAACAGTTCATAAGGGCGGTTTGTTTGGCACTGACTACCGGATGCTGTTTCCCTCAGACGGTATTGAGGGCATTAAGCGGTTTTATCTGGACTCCCTTGTTGCGTTTGGCAAACGGGGTCTTGCCTGCCAGCCTGCCATTATCGGCATTGGTCTTGGGGGGACAAAAGATAGCTGTATGGTACTGGGAAAGCGGGCTGCCTGCTTGCGTATTGTTGGTGATAGAAACCCTGACCCCAAGATTGCAGCCCTCGAAGATGAGTTCAAAGAGCTTGGAAATTCGATTGGTATGGGCGCCATGGGGTTTGTTGGAAAATCCATGGTGATTGACTGTAATATCGAGGTTGGATATTGCCATACTGGCGGTATGCAGATGTCAGTTCATGCCTTCTGCCTGTCATCGCGGCGGGCGGTTGCGCGAATTTATGCCGATGGACAGGTTGAATATAGAACTGATCCAGACTGGTTTACCCCCTATCAAAGACGGGAGAGTGTCACATGGGAAACGCAGGAAAGCTCCGCAAAGTCCGCTTAAGCACAACGCCGTCAGCTGAAGCACTTGCTGATTTGCGTCTTGGTGATATCGTTTATCTAGACGGGCTTATCTATACCGCACGTGAGGGCGTTTATATGCGTGCTCTCGAAGAGAGCGCTAACATCCCAATGGAACTACCGCAGCAATCAGCGGCTAATTTTCATTGCTCACCTGCGGCAACAATCAATTCAGACGGTACCTTTACCCTCGGGGCTGTTACGGCAACGGCCTCATTTCGGTTTGCCAAATGGTTGCCGGAATGGCTGGCTAAATCAGGCGCTAAGCTGGTGATCGGCAAAGGCGGTATGAGTAGTCAGGATTATAAGGATTATTTTGTACCTAATGGGGCCATCTATCTGAGTACGGTAGGATATGGCACAGGCGCTCTTTTGGGGCGTGGGGTGAAGTCGGTTAAGGAAGTTCACTGGCATGAAGAGCTTGGTATCGCGCAGGCAATGTGGGTGCTTGAATGCGAGAATATGGGCCCGTTTATTGTCGAGAGTGATAGCAAGGGTAATTCTCTATTCGAGCGGGAAAATGCAAAAATTGCTGAAAATCTTCACAAGGTCTATGAGGGAACCCGTCCGGCAACCCTGAAACGATTTGGTGAAACAGATGACCGGACAGATGAAGTTATAGGATAAAGGAACGGTTTTGCGAGAAGAGCTTGCAGGAGGATGCCTGACAGCTTTATATAATCATAGTTATCTGGCGCTGCTATAATGCGCCCATCAAGGAGAGATTCTGCTATGTTTGATACCATTGTGCCGCGCGGCGTTGACCAGCTAATGGCCCTAACTCAGGCCTTTCGCAAAGATGACCGTACGCAGAAAGTCGACCTGATTGTCGGTGTCTATAAAGATGATACAGGCGGTGTGCCGATTATGAGTGCGGTCAAAAAGGCTGAAGCTCACCTTGTTGCTGCTGAAACAACGAAAAACTATGTCGGTGTTATTGGCGATGCGGAAGTAAATAGAATCGCACCGCAGCTGGTTTTGGGTGAAAACGCCCCTGCCATTATGGATAAAAGAATTGGCGCTGTTCAAACCCCCGGGGGAAGCGGCGCGCTTAAAGTCGGCTTTGATTTGATTAATTCAATTCGCCCGGGTGCCAAAGTATGGATGAGCCGGCCGACATGGGCTAATCATATGCCGATTGCGCGCGATGCCGGTATGCAGATTGATAGCTATCCGTATTTCCGCGAATCTGACAGAGGCCTCGATTTTGAGGCAATGATGGCTCATCTCGATGCAGAAGCTGTTGCAGGAGACGTCATCCTGCTTCATGCCTGCTGTCACAACCCAACAGGTGTTGACCTTGCAATGCCGCATTGGGAAGCTTTATGCAAACTCATTGTGGCGCGCGGTCTCGTGCCGTTTGTTGATAGTGCCTATCAAGGGCTTGGCACTAGCATGGAAGAGGATGTTGCTGGCTTGCGGCATCTTGCTGAACATGTGCCAGAAATGCTGATTGCAAGTTCGTTTTCCAAAAATTTTGGGATTTATCGCGAGAGATGTGGCGCGCTGACTGTTATTGCCAAAGATGAAGATAGTGTGCCACTTATTATGGCGGCATTACAGTCGGTCATTCGCTCAAACTATTCTATGCCACCGAGCCATGGCGCCCGTATTGTTGGCACGGTATTTGGCGATGCGGCATTGAAAGCTGAATGGGCAGAAGAGCTTGAAGTTATGCGCCAGCGTATTGCTGAAACGCGTGTTCTTTTGCGCGCTAAAATGGAAGAATTGCAGGTCACCTCTGATCTATCATTCCTAACTGACCAGCGCGGAATGTTTTCCTATACAGGCTTCACATCCGATCAGGTGAACCGGTTGCGCGATGAGTTTGGCGTTTATACAGCTGGAGATGGCCGGATAAATGTTGCAGGTGTAGGCTCAGAAAATATTGATTATGTTGCAAGCAGTTTTGCTGCTGTGATGCGCTCAGAGCACTAAAATAGTGAAGCAGGGTGGCTTGTTCATTAAAGTGTAACAGTGCCATGACATAATATATTGTTGTTGGATATTATCCTGCTTCTTTAAAGGTAAATATTGATGATGCCTGCCTGAACACCCATAACGAAAGCTTGAGTGCGTGTTTGCGCGCCAAGCTTCATTCGGACAGCAAAGCCGTGCGATTTTGCTGTGTGAAAGCTGATGCACTTGGATTCAGCCGTTTTTTTATCTGAAAAGCCTGTTGCCCAAAAATTGAGGGTTTCAAGCTCTCTCCGCGTGAGGTGAATCATCTTAAAGACTTACGGTACTGAGGCGTTTGGCGAAATTACCTAATCTGATAAAGTACGGCAATAAAATTTACTCTCTATACGTGTATTTTATGCTCCTCAAAAGAGCCATGTTAGACACCAAAATATCTGATGTCTTAACAGCTTGTAATGTTATGCCTCGTCAATAATGCTGAGCTTACTTCCAGAAACAAGGCCGATTTCACCCAGTATTTCCATGTTAAAATCATCAACACAGCCAACGTTGAAACCCATACCGTCATCACGGCGGCGTTTATGATGTGTGTATATCCCGCATAATTTGCAAAAATAATGTTTTGCAACCTGTGAGTTCCATTCATACAAGCTGAGATTATCTTCACCACTTGTCAACGTGAACTGATCTTTTTCCATCAGCACCATAATAGCGCCTTTGCGTTTGCAAAGCGAGCAATCGCAGCGCACGCCTTTTTCCACGTTACCTGATATCTCAAACGTTACAGCGCCGCAGTGGCACGAGCCTTTATGAGTGGTCATGGAATGTATCCTCTATTTTAGAAGTGTTGAAAACAAGTCTAATCTCACCTTACTAACTTTGCGCGATGCAGGCGATAAAAAAAGAGAAATGGTAATATCTCTATCGCGTAGATGGTTAATTTAGCGTGTTCAGCGCTGGTATAATCACTGTATCAAAAGTCTGTTTATCAATCGGGCCGGCATGGCGGAGAAGAACCGTTCTGTCAGCGTCTAGAAGGAATGTTTCCGGCACGCCATAAGCGCCCCATTGGCGAGCTGTCTGGCCTGTTTCATCCATAAAAACTGTCGAGAATGGATTGCCGAACTGGTCTAGAAATTGGGTGGTATCACCAGCCTTATCTTTGAAGGCAATGCCAATAATCGGTATCTGTTCAGACAAAGCTGATAAGGCGGGGGCTTCGGCGCGGCAGGGTGCACACCAGCTGGCAAAAAAATTCACCAGAACGGGACCGGTGCGCTTGTCACGCTGATTTGTTGTCAGCACCGGGAGCGCAAGGGCAGGGGCTGTCTTGCCGATTAGAATAGAGGGAAGCTGGCGGGTATCACGCGTCCCCATTATGGTTTCTTGTAAGGCAATTGCCGAGATAATCACAACCACGCAAAAAATAGCTAAAGGAAGGATAAAAAGTAATCTGCGTCGCATCACACAGTATCCTCATGGTAAGGCAGAGGCGTTTTGCGCCGCCTGCCAAACGCAGCGATTGCGCCGCCCAATACCATGATAGCAGCCCCGCCCCATATCCAGCTGACAAGCGGTTTGTGATAAAGCCGGATGGTATATCCTTTGTCATCATCGCCATCTCCCAGAACAGCATAGACATCGCCCAAAAGAGAGCTTCTGATTGCAGCTTCGGTTGTGACTTGCTTTTCGGCTGGATAAAACCGTTTTTCAGGCATCATCATTGACAGAAAATTTCCCTCATCATCAAACAATGCAAGTTCTGCTGTCTGGGTCTGATAATTCGCGCCTTTTAAGCTTAAAATTTGTTTGAAAGTAATAGAGTAGGGCCCAAGGCTGATCACACTACCCGGCTGAACCCGCTGGATGGCTTCGCGTTGATAAAGGCCTTCACCAAGAGCGCCGGCAAGAAAAATAACCATGCCGAAATGAGCGCACCACATACCCCATTGAGGAGCAGGCAGGCTGAGTGTTCGCGCACCCAAGCCAGCAATCCGCCATGGTTTTAGACGCAAGATAATATCACTCACTATTGACGCCAGAAGCCAGATAGCAAGACTTATTCCGGCAAGTGCGGCTGGCTTAATCCCAAGGCTGAAACAAATAATCGCAGCAACACCCACCGAAAGGCCGCAGATAATAAATAGCAGTGATGCATGGCTGAGACGGCCGCGATGCCAGGCAAGCACTGGTCCAATCCCCATGAAGAATACAGCGATCCCCATTACAGGAGAAAATGTGGCAGCAAAATAGGGCGGCCCAACTGTAATCCGCGCCCCTGTCATAACCTCAAGCCCCAGCGGATAGAAGGTGCCGAGCAATATAATGGCAGTCGATACAAGCAGCAGAGCATTATTAATCAGCAGGCCCGTCTCACGACTTACCATGAAGGAGGTTGTATTTTTGGCGGCAAGCTGAGGCCCACGCCAGACATAAAGACATAAGGGCAGGCCAATAGCCAGCATCAGAATACCCAGAATAAAAACCCCGCGCGCCGGATCAGACGCAAAGCTATGAACCGATGTGAGCAACCCTGAGCGTACAATAAATGTACCGATAAGAGATAGCGAGAAGCCCAGAATAGCGAGCAGGACGGTCCAGCTCCGAAATCCTTCTTTTGCAGCAACAACATTTGTTGAGTGAAGCAGCGCCGTTGCGGCAAGCCATGGCATAAGAGACGCATTTTCAACCGGGTCCCAGAACCACCAGCCGCCCCAACCAAGCTCATAATAAGCCCACCAACTGCCAAGCGCGATACCTGCGGTAAGGGCGCACCATGCAGCTGTAATATAGGGTTTTAGGGCCTGCGCCCATATCTTGTCGATGCGTCCGTCAAGCAAGCCAGCAACAGCAAAAGCAAAGGCCAGCGATAAACCTACATAGCCCAGATATAATGTTGGCGGATGCAGAGCAAGCCCGACATCCTGCAAAACCGGATTAAGACCCTGTCCATCAATCGGGGCAGGCGATAATCTCTCAAACGGATTTGAGGTGAAAAGACTAAAGCTAAGGAAGGCTATGCTTACCATCGCATGGATTGCCAGAATACGGCTATGTGTTGTTCTGCTAAGCGCGCGTGAGCTGCAGGCAAAGACAGTCCCGTAAAGAGCCAGAATAACACACCACAGAAGAAGGGAGCCTTCATGATTGCCCCAACTTCCCGAAATTTTATACAGCATCGGCTTTAGTGAATGAGAATGCTGGGCAACCAGTGCAACCGAAAAATCCGATGTTATAAAGGTAACGAGCAGGCAGGCAAACGATATTATAATACCAGCAGCGCTGAGTAACTGTAATGGCACAGCAAGCCGCATATAGTCATTCAAGCCAGCATGATAGGTTGCGATAAGCGGCACACTTGCCTGCAAGATACTAGTAACAAGGGCAATGATAAGAGCAAAATGACCTATTTCTGCTATCATTGTGAGGCTCCATCAGATGGTGCATCACCCTGCCATAGCCCTTTTTGCTTCAGGCTATCTGCAACTTCACGGGGCATATAAGTTTCATCATGCTTGGCAAGGACGATATCAGCAATAAAGATATCACCCGTGAACCGGCCCTCAGCGATAATACCCTGACCTTCACGGAATAAATCTGGCAGCGCGCCATCATAGCGTACCGAGATATCGTCTATTTGGTCTGTTAAGATAAAGGTTGCTGATAGCCCGTCAATATCTGCCGAGCCGTCCTTTACCAAACCGCCGACCCTAAGACGCTTGGCTGACAGATGTGTTTCTTCAATATCTGAGGGGCTGTAGAAATAGACAATATTTTCCTTCAGCGCCGAAAGCACAAGAAATACAGCAAGGCCGAGCACCATCAAGGCCCCAAAGGTCAGAAATAATCTGCGTGTTTTTGCTGTCATTACGGTTCCAGAACTATGCCAGTTAGACGCTGTGCTTATGACGTTTTTTACCGCAGAGTGCAATCGGCTATTTTGCCGCGGAGCCCTGTTAGATAAGGGCGGTTAGCGTGCCGCTTCATAAACGCCGCGTGCAATAGCGCGCGCCATACAGATTGAGGCAGCATGGCATAGCTGCATCATAAGTTCAGCTGTGATAGGCCCGTCATGCTCGCCCGTTGCCGCAGTAAAGACCAAATCGCCATCAAATGGTGTATGTGCAGGAACAAGTGCACGGGCAAAGCCATCATGAGCGGCAATGCTGAGCCGTTGGGCGCCTGCTTTATCCAGCTTTGCATCAGTGGCAATAATAGCGATTGTTGTATTTTCCTGCGCTGAAACTGATGCTTTGATACCCGGCACGGCAAGTCCATTAACAGCAGAAGGAAGACCTTTGCCGCCAAATTCTGCGTGCATCTCAAAAGGAGCTGCCCAGAAATGCCCGCCATCTGGTGTAGCCGCTGAGCCAACAGCATTCACAGCCACAAGAGCGCCGATATGTATCCCGCCTTCAAGCAGGAGAGAGCATGAGCCAAGCCCGCCTTTGCGCGTGCCGGCTTGCGCGCCTGTTCCAGCCCCAATATTGCCAAGGCTGAATTGCAATGCAGCGTTATTCAGCGCTTCTTGGCCAAGGCGCTGATAGGTGGCGTCAGGCCAGTTCTTCTGACCACCATTATTCAAATCATATAAAATGGCTGTTGGGACGATGGGAACGGAGTGACCACCAACCTGATAGCCACGACCTGCCTTACGAAGCGCTGTTCTTACCCCGTCTGCGGCCGCCAGACCAAAGGCTGAACCACCAGACAGCACAAGTGCATCAACCCTATCAACGAGCTTGTCAGGGGCTAGCAGGTCTGTTTCAGCCGTGCCGGGTGCGCCGCCCATAATATGAACCCCCGCAACAAAGGGCTGTGGGGAGGTCAGGACGGTTACGCCTGTACGCACATCATGGTCTTCGGCATTGCCGACCAGTATCCCGGGGACATCTGTTATGAGATTGCGCTGGCCTGATCTGGAAAACAGCATCTGTTATGACCTTCATATTCACAAAAAAAGGACGTCTGCTTATGCTAGCGCGTCTGTTTCATCAAGTGCAATATTATCGATTAATCTTGTCGCACCAAGGCGAGCAGCACCAAGGATGCGAATAGGTGTTTGCAGGTTGTTCTGGACAGGTTTCAGCGTGACAGCATCACAGATTTCAAGGTAATCAACCTCATCAAAGCCAGCATTTTGTAATGCGCGGCGTGCATCAGCAATGACCAGCTCCTGAGTATCGCCTTGTCTAACTCGCTGTGCAATGATGCAGAGCTGCTGATAAAGTTGCGGGGCAATGGATAATTGATCAGCAGAAAGATAATGATTGCGCGATGATAAGGCCAGCCCGTGCGTATCGCGCACAGTAGCGGCCCCAATGATATCTATTTGCAGATCAAGGTTGCGTGCCATCTGGCGTACAACACTTAATTGCTGAAAGTCTTTTTCACCAAAAATAGCACTATGGGCTGGGACATGCTGGAACAGCTTCAAAACAATTGTCGCAACACCCGTAAAGAAATGCGGCCGTGTGAGGCTTTCTAGCCCATCTGCTGCACCGGCGGGCACAATCATTGTGCTATGCTGGTCATCATACATCGAAGACGGCGCATAGACAGCATGGCACTGTCCGGTCTGCGCCAGTTTCTGTACATCATCATCTAGGGTGCGCGGATATTTATCGAAATCTTCATTTTCGCCGCATTGAGATGGATTGACGTAAATTGAAACGACAACTTTGTCAGCCCGCAGAGCAGCTTGCTGAACCAGCGACAGATGGCCTTCATGTAGGCTACCCATAGTTGGGATAAGCGCAACACTCAGTCCGGCCTCTCGCCAGCGCGCGACCTCATCCTGCATGCCAGATTTTGTGTGGATAATGTTAATCACAAAAAAGCTCTGTTATGCCCTTCGCGATGCGCGTCCGAGAGGACATGGGTTGGATATGTGGCTGTTAAGCCACGCCGACAAGCAGTTACCGTCTACCTGATGGGTAAGGGTTTACGCCTGGCTGACAGAATGTCAACAGGTGAGGCGCTTGCTAGCGATAATCTTCATATGATTTTTCTTCAATGAGGGTTGAGCCTGTTGCAAGATTAATCTGTTTTTTAACCTCTGCCCGCTTATCATTGGTAACATAGACTGCGCGTGCCAGCGCAATAAAAGCCTCGCCGAAATCCTTGGCATATTCTCTTTCTCGAATATCGTCTTCAATATCCCATAATGCCTCATTAATATCCTTAAGTTCAGCAACCAGCGCTTTAATGCTAGCTGTATTTAGCGCATCGTGCGTGACCAGCGGGCGAAGGGTATCAAGCTCTGCTGTTACATTGGCTAGTTTCTCAGCATCCAAAATCCGTTCTGCCTTAATCTCGAGGATTGTTATTTTATCCATGATTTCGCCGACTGATACAGGAATTGACAGAAGCATCTTATGGTCTTTCTTTACAGCTTGTGATGGTTTTGGATAAAGGAGGATAGTTTCTATTCGGGACAGCTTTTAAAATGGTATGATGTGAGGTTATAAAGATCAGCTAGTATATTTGCAAAGCCTGTTATGGGACAATGCAGAAATATCGCCAGCAGAGATGATGAGGAGAAGTGTTTAAATGCAGACGGTAAAGCTCATTGCCTTTGTTAGTGGCGGTATTGGTGACCAGCTCTATCATTTTACGCAAATGCGCGCTCTTGCCGGAACAACAACCTCTGGAACCATTGATATTGGCTGTATTCATGCCCCTATCATGAAACGTATTGCTGCGGGCTGTGACTGGATTGGCAAGATTATCGATATCTCGCCATTACGCAGACTAGCAGCCCCTGTTGGGTTTCTTGCAGCTGTTCGTGACGTAAGAGAGGGCGGATATTCAGATGCATGGTTTATGCATAAATCGGGCAATTTTAAAATTGCTGCCACTCTTGCCGGCATTCCTGCGCGTCATGGGTTATGTGCAACCTGGTTCGATAGATGGGTTGTAGATACGCCTATTTTTCTTCATGAAGGGGGCGGGCGCCGTAAATCATGGGGCCATATACCTTTTATTGGCGCGATTGATGAATGTTTGACAACAAAAGGGCTCGTGCTGAATGACAAATATCCTCCGATAGGTAGCTCTGCGAACTGGACAGATGAGGTTGCCAGACGCTTGGCGCACCTGCCGCGCCCGCTTGTCGTTGTCAATCTTTTCGCTGCTGACACTGCGCGTCGCTGGCCACTTGAGCATGCTGCCACTGCGTTAAAACAGGTACTGACCCATTATAATGGCAGTATTGTGCTGAATACAGGACCAGATGCGCGCGAATATCACGCGCAAGCCTATGCCATGATTGCAAAAGACGAAATGTCCGAACGAGTCGTGGATACCGCTGCTTTGTGGCGAGGCATAGAACAGGATATTGCTCTTTATCATTTGGCAGACGCCTATCTTGGCGTTAATAGTTTTTCTGCAAATCTTGCGATGAATTGTAATTTAAAATCGGCAGTTCTGTTTCCTACAGATGGCGATGTTCTGAATTATCGCAGTGATAATGCGCCGCTTGTGCCAGCGATCCTAACCAGCAAGACAGAGCGACCATGCTTGACAGATATTACTTCTGACCAGATCATCTCTGCTCTTGGCAGGCTTCTAGCTCATTAGCCTGAAGCTCAGATAGTGTGTGCCTGATTAACGGGCTTTTTTATCAAAGGATAATACAATGATTCTTTTCTCATCTCCGGCCTCTCCGTTTGGTCGTAAAATTAAGCTCGCCCTTTATGCTACGGGTATGCAGAATAATGTCGATGTTCGGGTTGGTGATACTGGTGACCCGGAGTCTGAGTTTAAAAAGCTGAATCCGCTCGGAAAGCTTCCAACCCTGTCAGCGAACGGCATGCCGCTTTATGATAGCCGTGTTATTATGGAGTTTATCGATAGTGAAGCCGGTGAAAAAAGTCCGCTATTTCCAGCATCAGGACCGAAGCGCTTTAGCGTCCTCACAAAGGTTGCGCTTGCTGATGGCGCCATGGATGCCGCTATTCTAATGGTATATGAGGGACGGTTCCGCACAGCAGAACAGCGTGTTGAGAGTTTTGTTGACTATCAGAAGGGTAAGATTGAGCGCGCGCTTGTGGCTCTTGCTGAGCAGACTGGCAGTTATCAAAATGGGGCAACCCCTGATGCAGCAGAAATCAGTCTTGCTTGCCTGCTAGATTATCTGGATTTACGGGCACTTGTGGAGTGGCGTGAATTTGCGCCGTCTCTAGAAGCTTGGATAACAGACTTTGCCGCTCATGCAGCAGGGTATCAGGCAACATTGGCGCCGGACATGCCGCCTGCACCTTGGCGTAATGCGCGTTAACATATAACCAACTGCGTTACGCAAATGGCGTTAAAAAAAATCAGGGCCGTCCTTTATGATTAAAAGGGCGGCCCTGAGATAAGCGCTGCGAGGTTTAGTGACGTCTGTCATTTTCTCTGGGGGGAGAGTAGACAGGCAGCACTATCTCGGGCGCAAAACAATGAAACCAAAATGTTACATCGTTAAACACATTGCATTAGCGAAAACTAGGCAACGTTATCCTGCTCTGACTTATCAGACCATGACCGAACATAATCATTGATTTCAGAGCGTGTGATGCCGATTTGGCCCAATGAATGGTCGTCAAGACGGCTTAGTGCACTGCGCGCTGAAGATGTCTGAACCCAGTTTGTTAATCGGTTGAATAGGCCAGGTGTATTGTCATTTGATACTGTTGTCTGTGTCATAGTGAAATCCTTTTGAAGACATAGTCGGATCTGTCGCATGGAGGAGAAGCGGCAAGACCATCATATAGATGTGATTTGTGGTTGTGTGGTTATGGGTACGGAGTCTGAAATCGGTACAGGCGGCGTTCTCATAATAGGACATATAGGCTGACCTAATTGATTTGTAAAGTGTTAAAAAACAATATCTTAAAAATGCCATAAAAAGAAATTTTCATATAAAAAATCGAGTTTTCTGATTTAAAATGTACGATTTTGATCGAAAGTTGGTAATTTTATTTCCTTTTGATGGGCGGGGTTTTATCTCTGCGTGATGAAGCGCTTCTTTTTTTGAAAAAAAAGGGGGTGTGTCGCGGTGCTTTTATCTAAATCTGTTTGGTTTAGGTGTCTTTTTACGGGTGACGCAGGGGCGCATCTCGCATTATTGTTTCAGTATATTAGGCAATGCCGGGAATGATGCCGGGAAAAATACTGGAAATAATGGTGGCAATAATATGAGTGAAGCTGCGGGTGCTGATGGGCGGGCCATTGAGTTTGTGTGCCGGGCATGTCTTGCATCGGGGTATCTGGGCGGCATTAACAAATTAACATCATGTCTTCAGTGCGGCTCACCCCGGATTGTTGCCCATGAAGAGCTTTTTTCGCTGACTATCGCTCATCTGGATTGTGATGCTTTTTATGCCTCAGTTGAAAAACGCGATAATCCGGATTTGCATGATAAGCCGGTTATTGTTGGCGGCGGGTCGCGCGGCGTTGTGGCAGCAGCCTGTTATATTGCCCGTCAATATGGCATCCGTTCGGCCATGCCAAGCTGGCAGGCGAAGCGGGCCTGTCCCGAACTCATCATCATAAAACCGCGGATGGCGCATTATAGTGCGGTAGGTAGTGCGGTCAGGGAGGCGATGAGCTCTTTGACCCCGCTGGTTGAACCGCTATCAATTGACGAAGCCTTTCTTGATTTGTCTGGCACAAACCAACTGCATAGGAAATGTCCGGCAGAAGCGCTTGCAGCCCTGCAGCAGACAATACTCAAAGATGTAGGCATTACGGTCTCTGTAGGTCTGGCCGCAAATAAATCACTGGCAAAGATAGCATCTGATCAGGATAAGCCGGATGGTTTTTATGTAATCGGAGCACAAGAAGCGTCAGCATGGCTCGCTGATAAGCCGGTTAATATTTTATTTGGCATGGGCAAAACATCTACCGCGCGCTTGGCTGCTGAAAATATCCAGACATGCGGCCAGCTTCTTGCGGCGCCTGAATATTTACTAAAACAGCATTTAGGGCGTGATGCTGGCCGAATAACTGCGCTTGCCCGCGGCGAAGATAGGCGGCCTGTAACCCCGCACCGTGCCGCCAAAAGCATTTCATCAGAAACAACCTTTAGCCATGATATATCAGATAAGGATGAGTTGATTGCGATTGCAGATACACTCATCCTTACCGTGTCACGCCGGCTAAAGCAGAAAGACCTTTATGGCGGGCGGATTACGCTTAAGCTGAAACAGACTGACCACCGGATATTGACCCGCAGTGCGCCGTTATCGCCCCCGACTGATAAGGCACATAGAATTCTGGATGAAGTCATAACACTTCTATCAGGTGAAGTTGGCCCGCGTAAATTCTATCGATTGCTTGGTGTTGGTGTTGATGCTCTTCAGCCTGCTGGCGGCGCTGGGTTGCTTGACCTGATGGATGAGGGGGCGCAAAAAC
>ENA-ORDA01001882-ORDA01001882.1-marine-metagenome-genome-assembly--contig:-NODE-1882-length-16788-cov-3.024595_pt1 | contig 16788 bp, 15 predicted proteins | sample MGYA00237778_ERZ508506 | MGnify/ENA primary metagenome ERZ508506 (study PRJEB26177, sample SAMN06267891) | marine metagenome | isolation source: Monterey Bay, California, USA | place: Pacific...
TTGCGGAAAAACCTCACGAGACATTAGCAAAAAGATTTATAAAAAGCGGGGATTTTTTGTGGAACGCTGGAATTTTTGTTTGGAAAGTGAATACTTTATTATCTTCCCTTCAAAAGCATATGCCAGATTTGCACGATGCTATGAAAAAAATTGGCAAATGCTTAGCGGAGTCATCCTCTTTTGATGACATCTGGGATAGTATCGTTCCTCAATCAATTGATTATGGTTTAATGGAAAAAGCCAATAATATTTTTGTTATTCCAGCTGATTTTGAATGGAATGATTTAGGATCTTGGGATGCTTTATATGACATTTTTTCAAAAAAAGACAAGGATAATGTTGTAAGGGGAATGGGAACAATAATAGAAGGTGAAAATAATTTAATTCAATCTAATAATAGGTTCACGGCTATAATTGGAGTAGATAATCTTGTGGTCGTGAACACTGATGATGCAACGCTAGTCGTGCCCCGAGACAAAGTTGAAAAAGTGAAAGATCTTGTTAAATGGCTTGATGAAAAAGGTCATAAGGACTTGTTATAATTGAAAAATAAAGAACTACTGGAAGAATTTCACGCGCTCGCTGAGAAGCTCGACATAAAAATTATGAAAGGGAAAGGTGACTTTTCAGGTGGAGATTGTATTGTAAACGAAAAAAAGGTCATAGTCATAAATAATATTAAACCAATTGAGCAAAGATTAAATACACTAGCGAGCTGTTTTAAAAATTATGATTTGGAAGGATTATATATTGTGCCAGCTTTGCGAAAATATATTAATGACGCAAATAGATTAGAGTTTAATTAGGATCTCTGTGCATATATTTAAAGTTGCTATATTAAATAACATTTTAAGTGATTATCTTAGAAGATTAGATTTTTTAGAGAATTTATTTTTTAGCAAAACCAAAAAAACATGAAAAAAAATAATTTAATGAAAAGCGAAAATGAATAATTTATGGGCTCCCTGGCGCATGGAATACATTCGTGCTCCTAAAAAAAACCTCAAAGGAACATTTTCCGAAAAATTAGATAATGGGACTGATGAAGATAATATGATACTTTTTAGAGGGTCTCATTCTTTTGTTTGCATGAATCTTTATCCCTATAGCAATGGTCATATAATGGTTATCCCATACGAAGTTGTGGATAAGCCAGAAGATTTAAAAAGCATAGTTTTATCTGAAATAATGAATATTTCTTCTCAATCAATGAGCATAATTAGAAAAAAAATGAATGCAGAAGGATTTAATTTCGGTTCTAATATTGGTGCATCAGCGGGAGCTGGGATTGCCGAGCATCTGCATTTTCATATTGTTCCGAGATGGAAAGGTGATACTAATTTTATGCCTGCGATTGGCAATACAAAAGTTCATGTACAAGGTTTACAAGATACGTATGCTGAACTAAAACCATTTTTTCAAAATATGGAGTTACCTAAGTGAGTTTTTATCAAACATGGCTACCATTCATTTATCTATATGGAATTGGTGGTGTTTCTTTTTTACTTGGAACTTTTTTAATATTTAGAACTGGAGCTCTGCGCGTAAATGATCCCGTTCATAAGAAATGGGTTTGGGTATTGTTCTATGGATATTTCTTTTATGCTTTTATACATGCACTTTTTATTTATCTAGCGATTGAGAGTGTTTAATGGAGAATATTTTAGGAACAAATTTAGATAGAATAGTTATACTCGCTTATTTTGCAATAGTAATGGGTTTTGGTGCTTATTTTGGTAAATACAGCAAGACAACATCTGATTATTTTTTTGGCGGAAGACGGTTTGCTTGGTGGCTCATAACGATATCAATAGTTGCAACGGGAATTGGCTCTCATAGTTTCGTTAAATATTCCACCAAAGCATATCAGTACGGGTTCTCATCGACGATGACCTACATGAACGATTGGTTTTTTATGCCACTATTTTTGTTTGGTTGGCTTCCAATAATTTATTACTTGAGGCTTGGTTCAATACCTGAATACTTTGAACGAAGGTTTAGTCGTGAAGCAAGATATATCGCTACTTTTATGATATTGATGTATATGATTGGTTACATTGCCATTCAGTTTCTTACCTTGGCGACTGCTCTTTACAAGATATATGGCATTCCGTTAATGCTTACAGTAATATTAATTGCAATTGCGACGACCATCTATATGCATTTTGGGGGACAAACCTCAGTTATCTTTACGGATTTGATTCAAGGTTTTATTTTAATTTTTGCTGGGTTATTACTTTTTTATTTAGGACTTAATTTTCTCGTTGATAACACATCCTATTCATCTGGTTTAAAAGCCCTGTGGGAAAACCTTTCCCCGGCAGAAAAGCTTCCTCTTGCTAATTTTAATTCACCACCTGATTTTAATTTTGTAGGTATATTTTGGCAAGATGGTATTGCTGGGTCTATTGGGTTTTTATTTTTAAACCAAGGCCTAATTATGAGGTTCATGGCCGCTAGAAGTGTTAATGAAGGAAGAAAAGCTGCCGCATTTAATGTACTTGTTATTTTACCGATATCAGCAATCGTGGTTTCAAATGCTGGGTGGATAGGAAAAGCCATCGCAAACTCTATTCCGGGTGCTCTTCCTGCTGACCTTGCCCCGAATGATGTATTTGTATCTGTTGCAAATCTAATTACCTCTCCTGGTGTATTTGGTTTTATAATCGCAGCATTGTGTGCTGCACTTATGTCAACATCAGACACATTGGTAAATGCATCCTCTTCAGTTATTATTAATGATATTTATAGACCCTTAACAAAAAATAAAGCTTCAGATGAAGAACAATTAAAACTAGCTAGACTAGCTTCTGTTTTGGTAAAAGTAATTGCAGTCTGCTTGGTACCATTTTTCAACTCTTTTGATTCAATATATGAAGCTCACGGATGGTTTCATTCAACGTTTACTCCACCATTAGTTGTCGGCGTTTTTTTAGGTATCTTTTGGAGAAGGTTTACATCAACAGCGGTCATTGCAACATTTGTAGTTGGTGCTTTTTTAATGATTCTAGGCCAAATGTATCCATCGCTTGTTAGTCCTTTTTCACATGGAATTGAGTTTAGACCTGGTAGAGGATATTCATATATCGGAGCACTGTATAATCTTGTTGTTTGTGCTGGAGTTGGAGTAATTGTAACATTGTTTACAAAGCCTAACCCGAGTAAAAACCTTACGGGATTAACCGTATTTGATGTTCATAAACTTAAAAATATTTTTAAAGGTTCTGACGTTAATGAATTAATTGGTAAACCAGTTATAGTAAATTATGAAATTAAAGATTTAAAAGAAGGCAGGGTCTCCTTTTCAGAAGATGATATGAAAATAGCGAATGCTAAAAAAGGTGATTTAGTATACATACAGGATTCAAGGTGGTGGTTAGGAGGGCTTAAGTCAATACACGCCACTTATGATACACCTCACAAGGAAAGTGGCATAGTATACATTAGTCAAAAGCAATGCGACTCAGGTATGTTTATTGATGGTTTATCGCTTAAAGCAGAAAAAGAAATGTAATCTTAGATTATCATGGCCGCGATTATCGCTAAAACCTTTTAGTAATGAAAAATAAAAAAAACACTCCAAATTATCGCGATTACTTACAGTTAGAATCACTACTAAATTCTCAAGGATTAGTAAGCGATAAATTAGGTAAAAAAGCTCATGATGAGATGCTTTTTATAATTACGCATCAAGTATATGAGCTTTGGTTTAAACAAATACTATATGAAATCGATTCAATTTTTGAAGTTTTCAAGATTAAAAACGTTGATGAATCAAAAATTGGTACTGTTGTAAGTAGACTTCATAGAATTAATGAAATAATTCAACTTCTAATTGATCAGATAAAAATTTTAGAGACAATGACACCAATGGATTTTTTAGAGTTCAGGGATATGTTAACTCCAGCTTCTGGGTTTCAAAGTGGGCAGTTTAGAATGATTGAAAATAAAATAGGTCTTCTGAAAAATGAGCGGCATGCATACGGAGGTAAAAATTATAAAGATAAAATACACAAAAATGAATTTAAGGATGTTGAAAATTCTGAAAATTCGGATTCTTTATTTATTTTTGTTGAGAAATGGCTTGAGAGAACGCCTTTTTTAGTATCTGAAGATTATAATTTTTGGGATCAATATAAAAAAGCTGTAAAAAAAATGATTTTAAATGATAAAAAAATCATAGAAAAAAATGAAAGCCTTTCAGAAGATGAAAAAGAAAGTCACTATAATCAATATAATTCAACAGAAAAAATGTTTAACTCGTTTTTTGATGAGTCAGTTTTTTCAAAAATGAAATCTAGTGGCCAGTTTAGATTGTCATACAAGGCCACGCATGCAGCACTCCTAATTTTATTATATCGAGATCAGCCAATATTGCATAACCCTTATAGACTATTAAGTAAATTAATTGATCTTGATGAACTTCTTACTACCTGGAGATATAAACATCATTTGCTAGCTACAAGAATGATAGGTAAAAAAATAGGAACTGGTGGCTCTGTTGGAGCTTCATATTTAAAAAAAGCTTTAACTAAGCACAGAGTATTTGAAGATTTAAGCAGTCTAACAACCTTTTTAATTCCACGATCTGAATTGCCGAGTTTACCAGAGGGAATCATTCGAAAGCTAAGTTTTCATTATGATTCATAATATTAATAGCTTAATTATAAGCTAAGGTCTTCCTCGATTAATTCCAGACCTCTTTCTATTGCGTTTTTTAGTTGTAAATCAGATTTAAACGTTATTAAATAATTTTTTAAAAATTGGACTTCGTTTCTGATAGACTGATCTTTATAAATAATCTCATAAATAATCATACATAAAAGCCATTCTTTATCATATTCTTTATATACAATTTTTAGTATTGTTATATAATCCTCACTTGCTGCTTTTTCATTTCTAAGTTTTTCAACTTTGCCATATAATTTGTTTAGGTATTCAGTGTCTTCTGTGAGGTTTGATGAATGATATGAAATATCTTTTTTAGTTAGTTCTAAATTTTGATAATTATTCCAATCAGCTGGGCCACCATAAATAGAGATTACCTTATTTCCACATGCGAGGTCATATTGGCCCCAGGCTGGTTTAAATAATACATTATCTTCTAGTCTAGCGGAGGCATTATCCAATGTTATTAAAATCGGTTTACCTTCAAATTTGATTATATTATTTATAGTGCCTGAAACAACTAAACCATTGTAAAATTTTATTGTTGAATGCTTTTCGGGTTCAACGTTAATCGTTTTTAACTCTTCATCGCTTAATTCGTATAGTGATTTATTCAGTGGGATAACATTTCCAAGCGCAGCGCCGTAACCAGAGGAATGAGTCTTCGTTCCGTGGCCATCTATTTCAGAGTTGTTGTAACAGAGCTGAGCCTTTCCGATGTAGTTTAAATATGATGGTTCATTTTCTCTATTGTAAATACATTTATTTAAAACACCTGACACTTGTAACCCAGAGTCAAAAACTGTAGTCGTTGTGTTTTCTGATAAAATAGCTTTTTCCACAGCAGGTTTACCTCCAATAGCATAGGCCATTGTACGACTATAATCGTTCAAAATATCTTTCAAATTATTAAAGCCATTTGTCACGAAAAGTTGTGGTTGTGGTTTGGTGATATTATAGTCTTGTTTTATGCATTCTGAGCTAATTGGTATTTTTTTTACATTATTTTTTAGACAAGAAACGCTTTCAGAGACTGATGACAATAGGCCTGCTCCATAAATTTTAGGGTTAGTCAAGTCACCAATTAAACCATATTCAATGGTCCACCAATTCATTCTTGCGAGTTCGCTTGCCTCACTCAGCCATGTTTTTTGATTAGATATTGTTTCAAACTCGCATTCGATTTTTTTTAAAATTTTAGGATTTATATTTGGATTTTCTTTTGAGACCGAAAGGTCCCTAACTACTTCATATTGTTTTGCATCACTTTTTGATTCAATTGCTTTTTTCGCTACTTCCCCATAACAGCGTAAATATTCAGCATAATTTTCATTTGCAATTATTGGAGCGTGCCCGGCTGCTTCATGTATAATATCTGGAGCAGGAGTGTATGTAATATGATTATTTGTTCTAATATCAACAGCAATTGGAAGAACCTTTCTTGCCAAAAACTCCATGAAGATAATTGGGGGTATAAACCCTTTCACGCTGATAGCTCCCCAACCAAAGTCATCTAGTTTTTTATCCATATCATTAATTTTTGGAATATGGTCTATTGGAATTCCAACTTTTTCAATTCCTTCAATATACGATTTTGGAGCATTTTTTTTAAAGAAGGGGATAGATATTTTCATAACGTAACGCCAAACGGCTTGGTCAATGTTTGAGTATAAAGAGTAGTCTTGTGTTGAAGTATACTCTAATAACCGTTCTGGAAGATTTGTTCGTGCCTTGCTCATTTTTTTAAAACATTTATTAAATCTAAATCAAAATAACTTTTATTTCATGAATATTAGTTAAAATAAAAAAATTAAAAAATGTTCACCTTTTCTGTTACTATAAAACAAAAACGGATTAAATTCCGCTCTCTTTTTGATATTTAAAAATACAAAATTTATATTCCGGAGTAGCTCAGTTGGTAGAGCAGGTGACTGTTAATCACTTTGTCGGGGGTTCGAGTCCCTCCTCCGGAGCATTTTATTTGTTCATTTGCAAAATTTGAAATACTATATAGCAATATTCGGTTTAATTATGAGTTCATGTTCAGATAATATATTACCTCCAGATGTAAAAAAAATCCCCAAAGAAATGAAAGCGCATGGAGATATAAGAACTGATAATTATTATTGGATGCGTTTAACTGATGAGCAAAAGTCTGCAAAGAAATACGATGATCAGACCCAGAGTGTTGTTGATTATATCGATGAAGAAACAAAATATTTAAAAAATAGTTTAAAACATACAAAACCACTCCAAAAAACTCTTTACGATGAGATGGTTGGTCGCATTAAAAAAGATGATGAGTCTGTCCCTTATTTTGAAAACAAGTACTATTATTATTCTCGTTATGAAGAAGGTTTAGAGTATCCAATATATTGCCGTAAACATAAAAATCTAGAAAACGATGAAGAAATTATTCTAGATGTAAATATTTTAGCGGAGGGACATGATTATTTTGCAATCGGAGGAATGTCAATAAGCCCTAATAATAAGTGGTTATCTTATGGAGTTGATACTCTTAGTAGAAGGTATTATAAAATATATTTTAAAAACTTAGTATCTGGTGATGTTTTAGAACAAACTATTCCAAATACTACAGGTGGTGCAGCTTGGGCAAATGACAATAAAACAGTTTTCTATACCTCGAAAAATAAAGTTACTCTACTAGGTGAAAAAATATTTAGACATAAAATAAAAACTGATTATAAAAAAGACGTTCTTATGTATTCAGAAAAAGATGAAACATACTATAATGGTGTTTATCGATCAAAATCAGGTCAATATATTATTATTTATAATAGCAGTACTTTAGTTAGCGATTATCATATCTTAGATGCCAATGAACCAGACGGGCAGTTTGTTAATTTCTCTCCAAGGGGCAAGAAACATGAGTACGACATTCAGCATTATGAAGATTACTTTTATATAATATCAAATAAAGAAGCTCCAAATAATCGTCTAATGCGAACGAAAGTAAATGCGACTGATATATCAAACTGGGAAGAAATTATTGCCCATCGTAAAGATGTTCATTTATTAGGACTAGAAATTTTTAAAAATCATTTAGTGTTTAGTGAAAGAAAAGATGGCTTAAGAGCTATTAGAATAAAAAATATGATATCAGGTGATGATAGATATATTGATTTTAATGAGAGTACTTATTCTGCATACATTTCTACAAATGAGGAATATAATACCAATATCCTTAGATATAGTTATTCTTCGATGTTAACACCCTCTTCTGTTTATGATTATAATATGGACACCCAAGAAAAAAAATTACTTAAGCAAAGCGAGGTTATAGGTAAAGGTTATGATCAAAGTCTTTATGATGCAGAAACTATCTATGCTACGGCTAGAGATGGTGAAAAAATTCCTGTCTATTTAGTTTATCGTAAAGATTTAAAAAAAGATGGTCCTCAACCGCTTTTACTGTATTCCTATGGCTCCTATGGTTCAACATCAGATCCATACTTTAGCTCTGCAAGACTAAGCTTACTAGATCGTGGGATTATTTATGCCTTAACAAATGTAAGAGGAAGTCAGATTTTTGGCAGACAGTCATACGAAGATGGCAAGCTATTAAAAAAGAAGAACACCTTCTATGATTTTATCGATGCGGGTAAGCATTTGGTCGAAAAAAAATATACTTCACCTAATCAATTATTTTGTTCTGGAGGAAGCGCTGGTGGTCTATTAATTAGTGCTGTAGTCAATATGGAACCTGATTTATGGAAAGGGGCTATCACGGCTGTGCCATTTGTAGATGTAGTGACAACGATGTTAGACCCATCAATACCACTTACTTCTAATGAGTGGGATGAGTGGGGTGACCCAAGAGAAGAGGAATATTATCATTATATGCTATCTTACTCTCCGTATGATCAAATTGAGAAGAAAAAATACCCAAATATTTTGGTCACTTCGGGGTTTTTTGATTCTCAAGTCCAATACTGGGAGCCACTTAAATATGTTGCAAAACTAAGGGACTTTTGGGTAGGTAATAATAAATTATATTTATACATGGATATGGATGCTGGACATGGTGGAAAGTCCGGTAGATTTAAGATCTACAAAGAAATCGCACTTGAGTATGCTTATTTGTTAGATCTAGTCAACATTAAAAATTAAACCTATAATCATAAGATGAGTAATTCATTACAAGCATATGTTACTATAATTATTTCCACATGTATATGTATCTTAGTTGCTCTAGCTAGCGCGCAGGGGAGTTTAATTTCAGGATCTTTCCCTGTCCTTTTTCTTTGTTTGGCAGCTACATTCTTCGTTCAATGGTTCGTCTTTTTACCTTCATATTATTGGTCAACTGAACGGTTTTACGATTTAACGGGTAGCTTAACTTTTATCCTGGTAGCTACCACAGCTTTTTATTATAAAAACCAATTCTTAGGTAATAGAGTAGACATAAGATCGTTAGTAATCACAATTTTTATTTTATTGTGGGCATTAAGGTTAGGAAGTTATTTATTTCTTAGAATTTTGAAAGATAAAGAAGATAGGCGCTTTAAAGAATGGAAAACTTCGTTCCCTTTATTTTTAAGAACTTGGACATTGCAAGGGATGTGGATTTTTTTAACATCAATTGCTGGTTTAACTGTAATCTGTTCTAGAAATATCGTAGACCCAGATTTATATTTTTATTTTGGTTGTGGTATCTGGGTGTTTGGATTTTTATTTGAATCGATTTCTGATTATCAAAAAAGAAAGTTTAAAATAGAAAACCCAAAAATGTTTATACAGACTGGTTTATGGTCATTATCAAGGCATCCTAATTATTTTGGCGAAATAGTTCTTTGGATTGGAATTGCAATTATTGCTTTTCCGGTACTAGAAGGGACTCAGTTTGTTAGCCTTATATCTCCTGTTTTTGTATTTTGGTTATTAACAAAAGTTAGTGGTGTTCCCTTGTTAGAAAAACATGCAGATAAAACTTGGGGTAAGAAAAAGGATTATATAAAGTATAAAGAGGATACACCAATTCTCTTCCCAAAGTTTTTTAAGTAATTTTTTATGTTTTGCAAAAAATTATTTTTTTATAACTTAATTTTTTTCTCTCTGTACGCACAAGAAGACCTAAAATACCAGGTCCCGCCAAAAGCAATTCTTGACTTGATTGATGTGACCATGCCACCAAGAGTTTTAGTTGATGATAATAAAAACTACATGATTTATCTATATCGTGATACGTATAAAACAATTGAAGAATTATCTGAAAAAGAGATGCGGCTTGCAGGGTTAAGAATAAACCCAAAGACTAATATTGGTAGCAGAGTTAGTTATTATAATAATATAAAAATTTCATCAGTCGGAAATAGTCCTTCAAAAATTTATGACGTGAAAGGAATGCCAAGAGGACCAAGGCTTTCAAATATAAAATGGTCTCCGGATCAAACAAAAATCGCCATGACAAATACGACTAAAGAAGGTGTTGAGCTCTGGATTTTAGATTTAAAAAGTTCAAAATTAAAGAGGCTAACAGGTCCCAGGCTTAATGCAAACTTAGGCAACGTAATAAACTGGTTTAAGGATAGTAAATCATTACTTGTAAAGTTCGTCCCATTAAAAATTCAGCCGATAATTATGGAGGGCGATTTAATACCTCCCGGTCCTAGGATCTCAACCAATGACGGTAAAAAAGCTCAGAATCGAACATATCAAGATTTATTAAAGAACAAAAATGATGAAAAAAACTTTGAAATCTTAGCGATGTCAGAGCTTTACAAAGTCTCTATAAAAGGGAAAAAAAGATTGTGGAAAAAAGATGATATGTATCGAGAGATTAGTTTCTCGCCAGATGGGGCGTACGTTTTAGTTTCAACAATTAAAAAACCTTTTTCATATCTAGTTCCTTATTATAGGTTTCCATCAACATATATAATACATGCAGCAAATAGTAAAGAAGTAAAAAGACTGGCTAGTATTCCACTTATTGAAGATCTACCAAAAGGTTTTATGGCTGTACGTGAAGGAAAGAGAAGCTTTAAATGGAGGCTAGACAAGCCTGCTTCAATTTGTTTTGTAAGTGCCTTGGATAATGGAGATCCGAATCAAGAAGTTCTATTCAGAGATGAATTATTTCAATTTGATGCTCCTTTTAAGAATGATCCAGTTGCAATATTAAAAACTCAGAATAGATATTATCAATCATTTTGGTGCAATGATACACTTGCGATAGTTTCTGATTACTGGTGGAATAATCGAAATCAAAAAACATATCTTTTCAACCCCTCTAATCCCTCCAAAGAGCCCTTGGTTATCTCAGATCGAAACTACCAAGATAGATACAGTGACCCTGGAGACTTTGTTGAGGAAAGGAATAGATATGGCGAGTATGTGTTATTATTAAGAAATAAAAACTTATTTTTGATAGGAGATGGCTTTTCAGCAGATGGCCAATTCCCATTTTTAGATGAACTAAAAATTGGTACTTTTAAAAAGAAGAGGATTTATGAGTCAACTCTTGAAGGGGAAAAGGAATCTCTTAGAGATTTCAACCCAGATGACAATAAACTTTTTGTAAGGATAGAATCTCCTAATGAATATCCTAATTACTTTTTTAGAAATTTAGATGGTGAATTAAATCAAATCACATACTTTGCAAATCCTTTTAAAAGTATTCAAAATGTTCATAAAGAAGTAATTAAATATAAAAGAGAAGATGGTTTAGATCTCTCTGCGACACTTTACTTGCCAGATGGATATAATTTTAGCCAAAAAGAAAAGCTTCCTTTGATTATGTGGGCTTACCCTAGAGAATATAAAGATAAATCAAGTGCCTCACAGACAACAAAAAACCCAAATCAATTTACATATCCATATGCAGGTTCTCCTATTTATTGGTTAACAAGAGGATATGCCGTTTTAGATAATGTCGCTTTCCCCATAGTTGGTGAAGGGAATAAGCAACCTAATGATGATTTTAGGGCTCAATTAGTTGGTAATGCAAAAGCAGCAATTGATAAAGTAGATAGTCTTGGTTACGTTGATATCGATAGAATTGCAGTTGGTGGACATAGTTATGGCGCATTTATGGTTGCGAACTTACTTTCCCATACAAACTATTTTGCCGCAGGAATAGCTAGAAGCGGAGCTTATAATAGAACTTTAACACCCTTTGGTTTTCAAAGTGAGGAAAGAAACTATTGGGAAGCGCCACAGGTATATTACAACATGTCACCCTTCATGCATGCAGATAAGCTAAAATCTCCGATTTTATTAATCCATGGTGAGGCTGATAATAATTCTGGTACGTACCCTTTACAATCCGAAAGATACTTTAATGCTTTAAAGGGGTTAGGCGCAACAGCTAGGCTAGTAATGCTTCCAAAAGAAAGTCATGGATACAGGGCAAAAGAAAGTATCTTGCATATGCTATGGGAACAAGATACATGGTTAGAAAAATTTGTGAAAAATAAAGAAGAGATTAATTAAATTTTAATATAAACTCGATTATATAGAGCTATTTTGCTCCCACTGCTTACACAAAAGCCTATACAAAATTCGTTCATTTTCATGCACGCTCTCGTCAAGCATAATCACTTCCTTAAAGAGTTCTAGATAAGCAATTTTCATATCATCATCTATTTTATTCTTTAAAGATTTACTCAGGTTAACTACAAACTTCTTAACCTCATCAATTCCTTTTTCTAATATACTATCTAAAAACTGTGTTCGTAGCTTAAGCAGTTCTTTATCTTCATCACTATATCGATCTAAAATAACGTTTAGATATTTTTTTTCATCAGATGAATATTCATAGTCACAGTTTGAAATAACATAGGAAATATCAAACATTACAAGCTCTAATAAATGATTTTGTTTATCATTCATTTTATTACCTCATTTTATTTATCATTAACATCCTTACAGTCAATGGGATTTCTAACGCCATCAATTTGACCTTCTTTAACTTTGACACCGTAAGCCATAATTCTAACCAAATGTTTATTCAGTACGTTATAATTAAAATCAATTTTTTGCTCAATATTATCCAGCTTTTTTATCAGCTTGGCTTGCTCTGATGAAAGAGTAGAGCTTGTTGCTCCAGATAAAATTATAATAGAAAAACATAGAAAAAATCCCGATATAAATCCTTTTATGTATGTGGTCATAATTAATCTCCTGAACCTAATTAGATATGAAAGATGATGTAGTATGTCGTTCATACTATCATTTTGATATTACGAACAACCATCTGTTTAAAATTATATTTAATTTTGGATTTTATTATTTCTGTAAAGATCTAATCCGGAAGGAATGATTTGGTCAAGTTTGCTTCTTGATTCTTTTAGCTCAAAACTAATTGGTAATTCTTTTTCAGCTTCGCTCATTGCAAAAAAAGAAAATTCAACTTTTTTCTTTTGATTTTGTTTGATGTCTCCAAGTTCAAAACTGGATTTTCCAGTATTAAATACAAAGTCGCCATATAATACTGCAAGACTTACATTTTTAGCCATTTGTTGACCATTATTTCTAATATACATTGTTGCTTGGATTACTTCGGCTGGTTCAATTAGGCCATTTTTATTATTTTGATCATTAATATTAATATCCGTTAATACTAATTCAGGAATCGTTAATGATTTTGTATTGAGTAAAACCAAACTTGGTGCATAAATATCATGTCCAAAAGATTCTGTTATATATGCAGAAATTGAAATGGATTCAGTCACCATCATTTTAGTTGCAAAGATTGTTGCAATTATTTTTTTTGTACCGCCAGGTATTATTTTATGAATGATTTTAAATCCTTCAATATCTAAACCTCCAGAATAGTTATTTAAATCTAGAAAAACTTCAATTCCTTGGGCATTGCCTTCACCATTATTTTCTAGCTCAATAACTAATTCAGCGCTTTCATTTGTTTCTAGAATTTTTTCGTTTCCTTGGATATTGAGTTCTATTGATGATATCTCCAATTGAGGAGAAGTTTTTGTTTTTTTATAAGATGGATATGTAGCTTGCAAATACCTTGTGACATTTTTCAGTCTATCTTTTTTAACAAATTTGTCTCCCAACCAAGTACCTGACTTAGTGGTATCATCCCGAAAAACAACATATCCCTTTCCATCACGTTTGTTGTTTTTGAACTCCCCTTTAAAAACTTCACCATTATTATAATTGTAAGAGCCCATTCCGTGTTGCTTATCTCTTTTAAAACTGCCGGTATATTGTTCACCATTTTTAAACGTATAGGTCCCGCTTCCTCTTTTAACACCAGCTTTAAATTTACCTCTGTATATATCACCATCAGGATGAGTCCATTCACCAAAACCATCTTTTATTCCATTTTTATATGAGCCTCGATATCGTTCTCCATTTACATGCGTTCCCATTTTTTTGGATAGTTGTTGAGCCGGGGTTATTTCTATTATTAAACAACAGATTATCGAGATGATGATTATATTTTTTATCATAAGGACAATTAATTTACGATAGAGACTTTATGATATGAGGTTATTTTGGTCTTTTTTCTTTTCTAACGTAACCAGGGTTATTTCTGATTCTACCCCTAGTCTCATTGGAGGACCCCAATACCCAGTTCCTCTATTCACATAAATCCATGTTCCATTGTGATTATGAAGGCCAGCAGTGTAAGGGTTTGCCATTCGCACCGCATAAATAAATGGCCAGAATTGACCACCATGAGTATGCCCAGACAATTGTAAATCTGCTCCAGCATCATGTGCATTAAAAATACTCCAGGGTTGATGGGCCAATAATATTTTCGGCGTTTCTTTTGAAACATTCCTAAACGCTAAATGTGCATCACTTTTATGAGAGGGTTTGATTGTTTTACTTCTATAGTCTGTAACGCCACCTAAGGATATGATTCCATTGCCTCTTCTAATTATTTCATGACTGTCTAATAAATTTGTAAACCCTAATTGATCTGTTTTGTCAAGCCACTGATCTACACCAGAATAGTACTCATGGTTTCCAGTGACAAAAAATTTTCCAATATTAGCGCTTAAATCTTTTAGCGGTTCAACATGTTTTGCTAAATAATCAACAGAGCCATCAACCATATCACCAGTGATAGCAATAAGATCAGGATTTAATTCATTTACTTTGTTTACTACGCTTTCAACGTAACCTTTTTTAATCGTTGGGCCGACATGCAAATCAGATATTTGTGCTATTTTAAGTCCCTCTATATCTTTGTGCAAATTATTGATCGGCACATTCGTTTTCATTATAGTAGGGCCTTTTCGAGCGTTATAAAGTCCCGTCAATGTAGAAGCACTTGTAGTTGTGATAATTCCAATACTTAACATTTTTTGAATAAACTCTCTTCTTTGAGGGTCAGAAGGTTCAGGTGTATATCCAAATATGCTTGAGTATTTTGCAGCAAAACCTAAAAAAAGATAAATAAGATCTTTTGTAATGACGGCCATGAATGTTAACGCAAAAAATCCTAAGCTAATATAACCAGCCCAAGAAAACCAATCTACAAACTCTTCTTCATAACCTCTTGATCTTAAAATCATTGGTATAATAGGCAGAATGCCTAGCACAACAACGAAGCTCCAACTAATAATTTTTAATGTGTTGTTGAGATTTAAATAGGGGATTATACGCAGGCCTACTACCGCATGCATAGTAACCAGTATTGTCGTTGCAAAAATAAAAAATAGTTTCATTTTAAATATTTATTTAGGTTAATAAAGGCACAAAACTTAATTCTACTTTGCTAAAAAGTATTAGTAGCAATTTGCTTTTTATAAATAGGGATGTTTATTTGATAAAAGTTGGTTGCTTTATAATAAAAGAAGTGCCAATCATACCACAGACTATAATAATTATTTTCACCCAAGGTGCCGCGGCATATAGAAAAATGAATACAGAAGATGAAATGAAAAGCCACATCATTGATATTGAAAAGTATTTAGCTTTTTTAGGCATTCCCTTTCCCTCTCTAAATCTCATTACACTTTTACCAAAGAGAGGGTGACCCACTACCCAGTTGTACATTCTTGTGGAACTATGAAAAAAGCAAGCTGCAGCTACAATCATGAATATTGTCGTAGGTAGGCCAGGAATGACAATTCCAACAAGCCCAAAGCCTGTAAATATGATACCAGCAGAAAAATATGCTATTTTTATCACAAGATTAGTCTTTTTGTATGCAGTTTTTTTTCAAGTGAAAACCAATTCAATAATATTTATAAACTGTTATATTGAAAGGCTATTACTCCACCGACATATTCTTCAAATTGTATTTTATATGTTGTATGGTTAACAGATTCATAAAAAACAAAAACTCTTTCTGGATTTTTAACAGATACGGTGTGGCTTTGCATATCATACTGTAGAACTTCATTTGCTCCGCCGTATTGCACAACTGTAGAATCTTGAAAATAATCGGCCATAAATGTGCTAGGTGATGAATCTATTTCATCAAATGTAATATCAGAATATGCTGCAGCGTAAGCCTCTCCAAGAATCAGACTGGGCATCATGTAAGTCGATTGACCCAAAGACACTGATATCATTTGAAAAGAAAAATGCCACGCAGAAGAAGAGTCTGTTTCTCCGCCAGATGATAAGTTAAAATAGAAACCTGAAGCATTCGTTGCGTCGATATCGTGTGTGATAACTTCTATACCTGCTGTTTCATTATTGTCTGCTTCGTTATCTTCACATCCAACTAGTATAAGTCCGAGGATTGATGTAGTTAATATTAAATGTCTCATTCGTTAAAATTACCTTTCATAGTTTGTTTTAATTTCTAAATAAGCAGTTCTGCCAATGTAAGGACCATAAGCTTGATTAGTATGGTCACCAATATTCTTAGATCCAAAAATGATTTGATATGCTGGTGATGCTTTATAGATGACTTGAGCGTCAAACGTTAAATATGATTTAACCAATTCATCAGACGATAAATAATCACCTGTAGTAGGATTGAATTCTTGAGGATAATATTCTCCTGTTCCTTTAAAATTCAACGCGTAAATAAGTTTTTGATTTCCTGGAGAATAAGATAACCTTCCTCCTAAGGACAGGGGAATAGTATTAGGGATTTGGATACCATCTTCGTCTTCGTTTTTAACGTAGTTAAATGTGAGACTTGATGAAAGAGCATTATTAATAACC
>ENA-ORDA01001884-ORDA01001884.1-marine-metagenome-genome-assembly--contig:-NODE-1884-length-16778-cov-6.496018_pt1 | contig 16778 bp, 16 predicted proteins | sample MGYA00237778_ERZ508506 | MGnify/ENA primary metagenome ERZ508506 (study PRJEB26177, sample SAMN06267891) | marine metagenome | isolation source: Monterey Bay, California, USA | place: Pacific...
AACCTAAAGTAAATAATATAAGTGGAATTATGTTTATTTTTTTATTTGCGAGTAATTCATTTAAAGAGGATCCTGAAATAAAAGAAACATATCCAGGTATCAAAGGTAAAACACACGGAGACAAAAAACTAATTAAACCAGCTCCAAAAGCAATAAAAAGTTCAATCATCAAAGTATTATTCTTTTATTACTTTTATATTCTGTTTTCCAAGACCATCAATGGACAACTCCATATTGTCACCATCTTTTAAAAAAACTGGTGGGTTCATACCAAGTCCAACTCCTGGAGGAGTTCCTGTAGTCACTATATCACCAGGCATTAACGTTATAAAACTTGTAATATGGGCTATTAAAAAGTTAAAATTAAAAATCATTTGGTTGGTGTTACCTGTTTGATGTCTATTACCATTAACATCTAGTGTTAAGTTCAAATTATTAACATCTTTAATTTCATCTTTGGTCACTAAATAAGGTCCTAAAGGTCCAAATGTATCGCCAGATTTACCTTTAACCCATTGACCCCCTTTTTCTTTTTGCCATTCACGTTCACTGATATCGTTACATATGCAATATCCAAAAATATAATCTTGTGCATCCTTTTCTAAAACTCTTTTTGCTTTTTTTCCTATAACAAAAGCTATCTCCACTTCATGATCTAATTTTTTTGAAGTCTTGGGTATAATTACATTGTCGTTTGGTCCAACTATAGAATGAACTGACTTATTAAATAGAACTGGGTTCTCAGGTGTTTTTGCACCTGTCTCTTTTGCATGCTCAACATAATTTAAACCAATTGCAAAAAAATTTCCTGGTTTAGAAATACAAGACCCTATTCTTTCATTTTGATTTATCTCTTCTAAATTCTCTAAATTTATATCTTTAATTTTATTTAGAGTTTCAAAATTAATACTTTCAGGATTTAAATCTTTAATAATTGATGATAAATTTCTATATTTTCCATCTTTATCTAGTGCTACAGGAATTTCTTGACCTACTTTTCCAATTCTCAAAAATTTCATTTTTTATTTATCTTTTCAATTGCATTATATAAAGAGCTATGATCAGTATTACCATGTCCATCTGCTACTAGATCTTTATACATTTCTTTAATTAAACTAGAAATAGGCAAATGAGTATCAACAGCTTTTCCAGCATTAATGATATTAGTCATATCTTTTAATTGCGTTGTAGTTTTTCCTTTTGGTGAGAAATCTTTACCAATCATTCTTTTTCCATGAGTTTGTAATATTTTACTATCAGCCCATCCTCCTGATAAGGCTTCAATCATTTTACTTGGATTAGTTCCAGATTTTTCGCATAAAGTAACTGCTTCTGCTACAGCTCCAATAGTAACACCTACAATTATTTGATTTGCTAGTTTTGAAATTTGACCAGACGTCACGGGGCCTACAAGTGTTGGATTACCTAATATTTTAAGAAGATCATAACACTGTTTAAATGTTTTCTCATCACCACCCACCATGATAGCTAAAGAAGCTTCTTCAGCTCCAATTGTCCCTCCAGATACAGGTGCATCTAAATAATTAATATTTTTTTCTTTTAAAATATCTGCATATTTTTTTGTAATAACAGGATTGACAGAGCTCATATCAATTACCGTAGCTCCTTTTTTAATATTAGATATAAATTCATCACTACTCATTACTTTCTCAACTGCAGCATCGTCTGTAAGCATCGTAATAACCACATCTACATTAGTAACAACTTCCTTAATGGATAGAGATATTTCTGCTCCAAATTCTTTTAATCTATCTGCTTTATCTTGAGATCTATTATAGGCTTTTAAATTATAGCCTGATTTAATAAGGTTTTTTGACATGGGAAACCCCATGAGACCAATTCCAATAAAACCAATATTCATCATATGACCTAAGTATAACTGATACTATTTACATAACTAGACTTAATAACTTTATGATTATTATTATTTGGAGTTATGATATTCAAATTATTCAGCAATAACTTTTGAGTTTTGTTCACCAAGGTTATCAATTGACAATCTAATTGAATCACCTGCTTTTAAGAATACTTGAGGTTTTTTTCCCATTCCTACTCCTGGAGGCGTTCCAGTTGTGATAATATCACCTGCTTGTAATGTCATGAACTTACTTAAGTATGAAACAATAAAGAACACATTAAATATCATTTTATCTGTATTTCCAGTTTGCATTCTTTGTCCATTAACATCCAAACTTAAATTAAGAGTATTGATGTCAGAGATTTCATTCTTAGTAACCAAATAAGGTCCAATTGGTCCATAAGTATCATGGGATTTTCCTTTAACCCATTGTCCCATTTTTTTAAGTTGCCACTCTCTTTCGCTCAGATCATTTACTAAACAATATCCAATAATGTGGCTTTCCGCTTCTTTTTCACTAATATTTTTAGTATCTTTTCCAATAATTATTCCCAATTCAACTTCCCAGTCAAGCTCTTTTGAATCTTTTGAAATTTCAATGTCATCATTTGGACCATTAATTGAACTTGTTGCTTTCATAAATACAATAGGTTCCGATGGAGATTCCATGTCAGACTCTGCAGCATGATCAGAATAATTCAAACCAATTGCTACAAACTTTCCTGGTTTATTAATACAAGCACCTATTCTCTCAGAATTTGAAATTTCAGGTAAGCTTTCTAAATCTATACTTTCTAATTTTTTAATAGTTTCAAAATTTACAGTATCTGAATTTAAATCAGTAATATGAGAACTTAAATCTCTAATTTTTCCATTTTTATCTAATGCTGCTGGTTTTTCTTTTCCTTTAACACCTACTCTTAGTAATTTCATAGTTATCCTTTTTTTAATTTATTAAATTGAAATTCCACCATCAACAGAAATTGTTGTTCCTGTAGTAAATGTTGCATCGTCTCCAGCTAAATAAACTGCTACAGCTGCTATTTCTTCTGCTGTTCCTAATCTTCCCATTGGTTGTCTTGCTATAAAATCTTTCTTAGCTTGTACCGGGTCTGGACTTTGATTAACCCTATCTTGCCAAGAAGGTGAAAATACTGTTCCAGGTGCAATAGAATTACATCTAATATTTTGTTTTACAAAATCTGCGGCTATTGATTTCGTTAAGCCAATTACTGCTCCTTTTGTAGTTCCATAAACAAATCTATTTGGAAATCCTTTAAGGCTTGAAGCACATGACGAAACATTAATTATACTTCCACCATTCTGTTTAACCATTAAAGGTAAAATTGCTTTACACATTTGATACATAGATTTGACATTCACATCAAAAGAAAAATCCCAATCTTTTTCTTCACATTCTAAAATAGTTCCATGATGAACAAAACCCACTGCGTTGAATAAAACATCAACTTGATTTACACTTTTCATAAATTCTGAAATAGCATTATTGTCTGTTGAGTCTAAAGTATGAACTTTAATTTTAGGATACTCTTTATTTAATTCAGCTAAAGTTTTATTATTTAAATCTGTTGCAGTTACATTTGCTCCTTCATTATGAAATGCTATAGCCGTTGCTTTACCAATTCCCTGGCCTGCAGCTGTCACAATAATATTTTTACCTTCTAGTCGATTGCTCATATTTTTCCTTTTTTAATGTGAATGCCTGGGCATCCCTTTTGTGTTTGTTATATCTAAATATAAAGATTCAGTTTCTAGACAAGCACCTGTTTCTAATTGTCCTACCATTTTTCTTGAAATCTCTTGCCATGGGGTTTGATTTTCTAATTTTGGAATTTTAACTTTTTTTCTTCTTTTTTCTATTTCTTCACTTGAAATCATTAAATCTATTCTACTATTATTTAAATCAATTTTGATTTTATCACCAGTCTCAACAATCAATAAACTACCACCTATAGCAGATTCTGGAGACACATTAAGTATTGATGGACTTTCAGATGTTCCACTTTGTCTACCATCACCAAGAGTAGGAAGTGTATTTATCCCCCGTTTTAATAGTTTATCAGGGGGTTGCATATTAACTACTTCTGCTGATCCTGGATATCCAACTGGTCCACATCCTCTAATCATTAAAATAGAGTTCTCATCAATATTCAAACTCTCATCATTAATTCTTAAATGATAATCCTCTGGTCCTTCAAATACTACCGCATTTGCTTCAAACAAATTTAGACTTGTTGGATTAGATAAATATCTTTTTCTAAATTCAGAACTAATTACTGAGGTCTTCATAACGGCTGAGTTAAAAAAATTACTTCTCATTACTATAAAACCTGCATTATTAACTAATGGATTTTTAAATGACTTAATAATATTTTCATCAATATCTATTTTTTCTATTAAATTTTCTGCAATCGTTTTTCCAGTAACAGTCATAAGGTCTTTATGTAACTTATTATTTTTCATTAACTCCTGCATTATTGCTGGAATACCTCCAGCTTTAAAAAAACCTTCCATTAAATGTTCACCAGCAGGTTGGCAATTTACTAATAATGGAATATCGTGACCAAGTTTTTCCCAATTATCTATTCCAAAATCAATACCCATATGTCTTGCTATAGCTGTAAGATGAGGTGGACAATTACTAGAAGCACCAATTGCACTTGCTACATAAATTGCATTTTCAAAGGCTTTTTTTGTCATAATTTTTGAAGGTGTAAGATCTTCATGAACCATTTCAACAATTCTTTTTCCCGTTTTAAAAGAAATTGACTCTCTTTCTTTATAAGGTGCTGGTATAATTGCTCCTCCTGTTAAAGACATTCCTAAAGCTTCAGCTATTGAATTCATTGATGATGCAGTTCCCATGGTATTGCAGTGACCTATACTTGGTGCTGATGCTGCTGCCATATCCATAAACTCTTCATAACTTATTTCACCTTTAGCATGTAATCTTCTTGCTTCCCATATGATTGTTCCTGATCCTGCTTTTTTTCCTTTATAAGTTCCATCTAACATTGGTCCACCAGATAAAACAATTGAAGGAATATTTACTGTTGCAGCAGCCATTAAAGCTGCTGGTGTAGTTTTATCACATCCAGTAGTTAAAATAACTCCGTCTATAGGATACCCATAGAGAACTTCTACTAAAGAAAGATATGATAAATTTCTATCTAGACCTGCAGTAGGTCTTTTTCCAGTTTCTTGAATCGGATGTGTTGGGAATTCCATTGGAACACCTCCTGCTTCTCTAATGCCATCTTTAATTACATTGCTTAATGCTTGAAAATGTCTGTTACAAGGAGAAAGGTCGCTTCCAGATTGCGCTATACCAATTATTGGTTTTCCTGATTGTAGATCTTCTCTCTTTAAACCATAATTTAGATATCTCTCTAAATATAAAGCAGTCAGCCCTGGGTCTTTGGGGTTATCAAACCATTCTTTACTTCTTAAATCTTTTTTTTTCATTTCTTTGATTAAATTACAGCCAACCTTTATCAACTATATAGTCTTGGTTTGTGCATCCAGATGACTGATCAGATCCAAAAAACAGAACTGTTTTAGCAATATCGGAAGGCATTAATTTATGCTTTAAACATTGTTTTTTCATCATATCTGCCTCAGATTCAGGAGTTAACCACTTTTCAATTTGTCTTTCAGTCATTACCCAACCAGGCACTACTGAGTTTACCCTTATATTAAACTCACCCAGGTCTCTTGCAAAAGATCTAGTTAGCCCCACTACACCAGATTTAGCAGCAGTATAAGCGGCCATACCACCTTGTCCTATCATCCATGATACAGAGCCAATATTTATTATAGATCCACCTTTATTCTCAATCATTGCTTTTTTAACTGACTGAACTGTAAAAAAGTAATGTCTTAAATTAATATTCATTCTTTCGTTCCAAAATTCTTCTGTTACTTCATCTATAGAATGTCTTTCATCATTAGCAGCATTGTTGACCAAAATATCAATTGCTCCATTATCACTAATAATCTTTGATATAGTATTTTGTAAAAATTTTATATTTAATAAGTCACAATTTATAAATGTTGGTACAGAAAATTTTTTATTCTTACAGTCTGATACAAGCTTATTTGATGACTTTTCGTTTATATCAATAAAAAAAACATTTGAACCTTGTTCGCAAAAATGTTCTACTATAGAAGCACCTATCCCAGAACCACCACCTGTAATGAAAACTTTTTTATCTTTTAAATCACTGTATATTACTGACATATTATATTCTATTTTGTGTATCTTTATCAAATAAAGAAACTTGATTTAAATCAATATTTAATTTTAGATCTTTATCCATCTGAATATCAATTGTAGAAGTAAATTTTCCTAAAAATTGTTGTTCTGAAAAATTAAAAGTAATTATTTGTTCATGTCCTGTGTATTCAACAAGTTCTGACTTCAAGTTAATCTCAAAAGAATTAGAATTAGTTTTTTCAAAATAAACATGCTCAGGTCTTATACCTAAGTAAACATTTTTTTGTCCTGTTACTTTTTCTTTATAGTTATAATCTCCTAATGGTATTTTAATATCAGCAGAGCCTTTAGGAGTAAAATGATTTTCATTTAATGTTCCTTCTATTAAGTTCATTGAAGGTGATCCTATAAAGTCTGCAACAAACTTATTCAGCGGTTTGTTATAAATGTTTTTTGGTGTATCACATTGTTGAATTTTTCCTTTATCCATGATTGCAATGTTGGTTCCTAAACTCATAGCTTCTGTTTGGTCATGAGTAACATAAACAATTGTGGTTTTTAATCTCTTATGAAGTTTTTTAATTTCTCTTCTCATTTCTACTCTTAACTTTGCATCAAGATTTGATAATGGCTCATCAAATAAAAATATTTTTGGATCTCTAACTAATGCTCTTCCCATTGCAACCCTTTGTCTCTGACCTCCTGATAGTTGAGAGGGCTTTCTATCTAATAATTCGTTAATTTGTAGCAAATTAGAAACTTCTTCTAAAGCACTTACAATTTTTTCTTTTGGAGTTTTTCTTTGCTCAAGACCAAATGTAACATTTTTTCTAACCGTCATAGCTGGATAGAGTGCATAAGACTGAAATACTAAAGCAATATCTCTATCACTAGGTTCCATGTTATTAACAACATGTTCATCAATTAAAATGTCACCACTGTTAGAAGTTTCTAATCCTGCAATTGTGTTTAAAAGTGTTGATTTTCCACATCCAGATGGACCAAGTAAGACTAAAAAATCTCCATTTTTTATATCTAAATTAATACCTTTTAAAACTTCAGTTGATCCAAAGTTTTTATTTAATTTATTAATCTTTAAAGTAGCCATTATTATCCTTTCACTGATCCTGCTGTTAATCCTCTAATAAAATATTTTCCTGCTAAAGCGTAAACAATCAAGGTTGGAAACCCTGCTATTATAGCTGCAGCCATATCTACATTATATCTTTTTACACTTGAACTCGTTAAAACCATATTGTTTAGTGCCACTTGAATAGGAGCTTCTTTCCCAAACGTAAACGTTGCGCCAAATAAAAAATCATTCCAAACTTGAGTAAATTGCCAAATTACAGTTACAACTAATATTGGAGCTGAAATTGGTAATATAATTTTAAAAAATATTTTAAAAAAACCTGCTCCATCAATTCTTGCTGCTTTTACAATTTCATCAGATATAGAAATATAATAATTTCGACAAAATAATGTAGTAAAACACAATCCATAAATAACATGAACTAAAATTAAACCATATATTGAGTTTGATATACCCATAGAACCTAGTGTTCTAGACATAGGTAATAATATTGCTTGGTAGGGAATGAATGTTCCAAACAAAAATAATAAAAAAATTAAACTATCACCTTTGAATCTCCATTTTGTTAAAGCATATCCATTTATAGCTCCCATTATAGTTGAAATAATAACTGCTGGCACAACTAACTTTACAGAATTCCAAAAATAAGTTTTTAAATATACATCACCAGCTGAAAATCCCTGTCCATTCCACGCTATATCCCAAGATTCTAGATTTATAGAGTTTGGGAATGCAAATAAGTTTCCTTGTCTAATTTCCTCCATTGTTTTAAATGATGTTACAATCATAACATAAAGAGGTGTTATGTAATAAAGTGCAAAAATACCCAATACTATAAATAAAATCCATCTATAAATTGTTTTTTTTGTATTTGATGATTTTTCTAGTTCTTTAAAGTTTTGCATATTATTTTCTTTCATCTTCTCTTTTTAATTCTGAATATAAATAAGGAACTACGATAGCTGAGACTGTTAAAAACATCATAATTGCACTAGCAGATGCCAAACCAATTTCACTTCTGTGAAATGCCATTTGTGTCATAAATACAGCTGGCATATCAGATGAAATGCCTGGACCACCAGCTGTTAATGCTATTACTAAGTCGTAACTTTTAATTGCTAAATGTACTAAAATTACAATTGCACTCATAAATACTGGTCTCATCATTGGAAGAATTATCTTTGAATAAATCGCAACCAATCCAGCACCATCAATTTTTGCAGCTTTTATAATTTCATCATCAACAGATCTAAGGCCAGCTAAAAATATTGCCATTATAAAACCTGATGATTGCCAAACACCTGCTATTACTATTGTATAAATAGACATTCCTGGCGTTACTAGCCAGTCAAATGTAAATGTCTCAAACCCCATATCTATTGCAAATTTTTCTAAACCTAATGATGGATTCAGTATCCATCTCCATGCTGTTCCTGTTACTATAAACGATAATGCCATTGGGTATAAATAAACAGTTCTCAAAAAACCTTCTGCTCTAATTTTTTGATCTAGTAAAATGGCTAAAACAATTCCAATAAAAACACATAAAATTATAAATAAAACAGTAAAAATTGCTAAATTTTCAACAGCTACATGCCATCTAGGCATAGACCATAATCTAAAATATTGATCTATTCCCCAAAATTCATACTTAGGTAAAAGTTTTGATTTGGTAAAAGAAATATAAACAGTCCAAAGAATAAAACCATAAACAAACCACATTATAACACCAAAAGATGGCGCTATAACTAATCTAGGTAGATTTCTTTTTAACCAAAACATAAATATTTAAAAGTTTATCACGCGCTACTAAATAAATAGTAGCGCGTAAATTAATTTTACTTAACTTGCTTGATTAACTTGCAGCCTTAACAGCAGCTGATAATTTCTTAACAGCGTCCTGTGAAGACATACTTGAATTGAAGTGTTCAGTAACAACATCTTGTATTGCACCTTTAACACCAAGTTCTAAAGTCATACCGTGTGCAAAACTAGGTAATAGTCCACCTTTTTTTGCAGCAGTATTTAGATCTGCATTTGATTTTTTAGCACACTTATCAAACTCAGCCATTGACACGTCAAGTCTTGCAGGAATTGAACCTTTATACATGTTGAAAACTTTTTGAAAGTTTTTACCCATCATTAAGCTTGCAAGTAATTTTTGACCTTCAACTTTTTCTTTTCCTTTAACTTTAAAGAAAATGAATGAGTCAACGTTATAAAGGTATCCATTATTAGATGGAGTTGATGCACAGTAATAATCAACATCTGGTTTTAGGCCTGCTGCAGCAAATTCACCTTTTGCCCAGTCACCCATAAGTTGGAATGCAGCTTTGCCTTCCATAACCATACCAGTTGCAACGTTCCAGTCTCTTCCTGGAGATCCTGGGTCCGTGTAACCTTTTAGTTTTCTCATTTGATCAAAAACTTTAACCATTGTTGAACCACTTAAAGTTGCAATATCTGCATCTACAAAAGCTTTTTTATAAAAGTCATTTCCACCAATACCAAGAGCTACAGCTTCAAAAACTGTTGCGTCTTGCCAAGGTTGAGATCCATGTGCTAAAGGAATTATTCCTTTTGCTTGCAACTTATCTGCAGCTGCATTGAACTCTGACCAAGAAGTTGGCATTTTGATTCCATTAGAATCTAAAACTTTTTTATTTGCCCAGAACCAGTCAATTCTGTGAATATTTACTGGAGCTGCACAATAAGCTTTACCATCATCGCATTTCATATGACCAGCTACTTGCTTACTCAAAAGTTTATCCCAACCTTCTTTTTTAGCTACTGCATCTATATTATATGGAGCAACAACACCTTCGCCATCATAAGCTTGGATTGTTGGACCTTTAATTTGAGCTGCTGCTGGAGCGTCGCCTGCAACAATTCTAGCTTTTAGTGTTTGCATTGCTGCATCTCCACCACCACCAGAAACTGGCATATCCAACCATTCTCCACCTTGCGCCGCAAAGTCGTTTTTTAATACTTGTAAAGCTTTTGCCTCTCCACCAGCTGTCCACCAGTGCAATACCTCTGCTTTAGGTGCTGCAAATGAAACACTTGGAGTAAGGGCTAGAGCTATTAAAGCAACTAACAATTTTTTCATTATTGTTTCCTTCATTTGGTTAATTTAAAAAATTGACTATAGGTTTAATGTATAAAAACTACTAATAAAAAAAACTAACACAACTTATAATTGATTTTTTATTTTATTAAATTCTTTCTTATTTTGTTATTAAAATATTAAAATAATAAAAAAATATTTCACTTTTTAGTAAGCAAGGTAATTTAATAGTTGGATTTTCTGCCTAACCTTGCCGCACCCCGGACACCGCTAGCATCTCCATACTTGGGTTTTAAAAAAACACCCTCATATTCTTTTCCTATTACATATTTCTTAACTAGATTTTCTATTTCATCGAAAAAATCTATTTCATTAGTCACACCACCACCAAATATAAATGCATCAGGGTCAAGAATATTAATTATAGTTGATAATGACATTGCAAGATTTATCTTAAAATCATCAATCATTCTTTCTGCATCTAAATCATGTCGTCTATTTAATTCAAATATTTCATTTGATTTTAAATTTTTCTTATATTTTTTATTAAATCTTTTTGCCAAGCCTAGACCTGAAATAAAACTTTCGATTTCTGCTTCTCTTAAATTTGAAGTATCAAGTCCTTCTTTTCTTGCTGCCATAAAAGGTAATTGATTATGGCCCCATTCACCAGCTACACCGTTAGGTCCTGTTACAATTTGTTTATCTATTACTAACCCTCCACCTGCTCCCGATCCAAGAATAATACCATAAACTATTTTATAATGCTTCCCTGCTCCATCAATAGCTTCTGATAAAGCAAAACAGTTGCCATCGTTTTCACAAAAGACCTCTCTTCCTAAAGCCTCACGTAGATCTTTTTGAAAAGGTTTTTTCTCAATCCATACACAATTAGGTGCATTTTTTACTAATCCAGTTTGTGGAGAATGTACTCCAGGATGGCACACACCTACTGGTAATGTTTGTTTAATCTCTTTCTCTAAATTAATAACAATTTCTTTAATTGCATTTATTATAGAAAGATAATCTTTTGGACAGTCTCTTCGACTACGGTGAGATTCTTCACCATTATCTTTTAGTACTACACTTTCTATTTTTGTAGCACCAACATCAAATCCAATTTGCATAATTTAATATGTTGCTCTTCCACCACTTAAATCAAAAACTGCAGCTGTGGAAAAAGAATTCTCTTCTGCTGCTAACCAAGTAACTAATGAGGCCAATTCATCAACTTTAGCAAATCTATTTCTTGGAATTTTGGATAACATATAATTTATATGCTCTTCAGTCATTTGATCAAAAATTCTAGTCTTAGCTGCTGCTGGTGTTACAGCATTAACTGCAATATTTTTATCTGCTAATTCCTTACCTAAAGATTTTGTGAGACCTATAACGCCTGCTTTTGCTGTACTGTATGCACTAGCGTTTGGATTTCCTTCTTTTCCTGCAATAGATGCAATATTTACTATTCTTCCATAATTATTTTTAATCATGTGAGGCGCTATTGCTTTACAACAATAAAAAACAGAATTTAAATCTAAGTTCATTACTTTTAGCCATTCATCATTAGGATAATTCCATACTTGCGTATTTTTACCTGCCATACCAGCATTATTAACAAAGATATCAATATTTTTTTCTTTAGTACTTTGTTCTATATTCTTTGTAATATCATTAAAGTTAGTGACATCTACTATTTGATAGCTACATTTTTCTGATGAAAGTTCTTTTAATGCTTCATCTATAGCTTTTTGGTCAATATCCCAAATTATAACCTCAGCACCTGATTCTAAAAATCTTTTTGTAATAGCGTAACCAAAACCCTGAGCTCCACCAGTTACTATTGCTCTTCTACCTTTTAAATTATAATTATTCATTTGTTGACCTTTTTGTTTGACGCTTTTTTTTTATTATACTTAGTTTTGTTTTTTTTCTTAAATAATGGAAAAAGTAAAGCAATAATTGATAAAACAAAAAAAGTTAATGCGATCGGTCTAGTTAAAAACATTAGCCAATTGCCATCAAATATAACCAAAGATTGTCTTAAAGTTCCTTCAACTAACTCACCTAAAATTAATCCAATAATAACTGGTACTACAGAAAAACCATACCTTCTCATAAAGAAACCCACAACTCCAAAAAAGATCATTATCCAAACATCTATTATAGATTGGCTGAGAGAATACGTTCCACAAACTGATACTGCAAAAATCATTGGCCATAAAATCTTATTTGGAACTAATGTTATTCTTGCAAAAATTTTAGCTCCAAAAAATCCAAAGATAAAAAATAATATATTGGCAATTAACATTGATCCAAAAATTCCATAAAGAAATTCTGGCTGTTCTCTAAATAAATCTGGACCAGGTCTAACACCATGAATAATTAAACCCGTTAAGATTACTGCTGTTGTTGCACTACCAGGAATTCCCAGAGCAAGTGTTGGTACCATTGCTCCCCCAGTCGCAGCATTATTTGCAGCTTCTGCTCCTGCTATTCCTTCTATAGAACCTTTGCCAAATTCTTCAGGTTTTTTTGACCATCTTTTAGCTTCAGAATAACCTATTAATGATGCAACAGTTCCACCTTCAGCTGGCAAAACTCCAATAAAAGAACCTATACCTGATGATCTTAAAATTGTTTTCCAAGTCAATTTATAATCTTTTAAAGATGGCAATCTGACTGCTTTTAAAGCTACTCTTTTAAAAACTTGATCTAATAAAGTTGATTGAGTAAGCATTTCACTAATTGCAAATAAACCAACCACTACTGGAATAAAACCTATACCCTCTGATAATTCATTTATACCATAGGTAAATCTATCTATAGAAGTCATAAAATCTTTTCCAATTGTTGATATTAGAATTCCAAAAGCACCTGCTATTAAATTTTTAATTGGACTACCATCTCCAATAGAAGCAAGCATGGTTAAGCCAAATATTGCTAAGGCAAAATATTCTGGTTGACCAAATTCATATGCCAATTTTGCAAGTAATGGCGCAAAAAATACAAGAACAATAACACTAAAAATTCCTCCAACAGTACTTGAAACTGTTGCCATTCCTAACGCTCTACCTGCTTCACCTTTTTGTGCCAAGGGATAACCATCTAAACAGGTTGCGGCCGCGGCTGGAGTTCCAGGTGTATTAATTAATATTGCCGTAATGGCTCCACCATATGTACCAGCACAATAAATTGCTGTTAAAAGTACAATGGCTGAAAGTGGGTCAAGAGTCATTGTAAAAGGTAAAATTAATGCACCGCCAGTCGTAGGTCCTAAGCCTGGCAAAACTCCTAAAATTAATCCAAATAAAGTTCCAAAAAATAGAACTAATAATAATTTAGAACTAAATAATGGAGCCATCATTAAAGATAAGTTTTCCATAATTAATTATAATAAATATTTGTAATTATTCCTGGTGGAAACCTTAAACCTAAAATTGTTTCAAAAAAGATAAATACAACTATTGGAAAAATAATTCCAATCAGAAGTAGATATAATATTCTTTTTTCACCCCAATAATATGAAATGATTATAGATAAAGTAGAAATTGCTAAAAAAAAATCTAAAGTTTTAGAAATTAGAATAAACAACATAAAAGTAACTAAAGTTATAAAAAATTCTTTAGGCAATTTTTTTTCTAATTTCCATGGTTTTTTTATTGATAAATAATAAATAATAAAAGTTAAACCTATTATTAAAACTAATAAAGCCTTAGGAAAAGTGGCTGGTTGTATTCCCCTATTTAAAATTGGAGGAACTATATCAAATGTAAATGTTGTTAATAATAAAACTATTGAGACAAAAATTATTATAAAAGAAACTTTAAATTCATCTTTTAAAAAAAAGGGCAAACTACTTCTGTTTGCCCTTTTTTTGTTTTGTACATTATTCATCTAAAAAATGTACAGCTTATAATTACTTAATGTAACCTAAAGCTTTAAGTTGTGCAGTCATTTCAACAAGCATTTCTTCCATTTGCTTGCCCCATTCATCAGCACCAACTACACTAGTGTCATCAAGACCAATTTCTGTTAAGAAATTTTTATAGTAGTTGTGTCCCATAGCTTTCATCATTCCAGCTTCAAGTTCTTTAACTCTTGCAGCAGGAGCACCTTTTTTAGTTACAAATCCTCTAACAGTTGACAAAGAAACAGGGATTCCTAATTCTTTAGCTGTTGGAGAGTCACCAATTTTAGCCATTCTATTGTTAGCTAAAACAATCGATACACAAAGTGTTCCATTGTTTATTTCAGTTAATGCTTCACCTAAATTTAAAACACCTACATCAATATCTCCTTTGATAAGGTTAGTTTTTATTGGTGCAACACCTTTGTAAGCAACAATTGTTGGATCTTTCAACCCACCTTTTTTAGTGAATGCAATCGCACTTACATCATCAATTCCACCAACATGAGTAGTTCCATATTTAAGTGATTTTGATTTTTGAGCGCTAATAAATTTTTTAGCGTCTTTAATGTCTGCTTTACAGTTAACAACAAATAATTGAGGATCATCAGTTCCTCTTGCTAAAGGTTGCATGTCAGAAATTTTAACTTTAGTTTTACCTAATGCCATAGATACAGCATGTCCAGTAGTCCAAGTTAAAGTGTGTTGACCATCAGCAGGTAAGCTCATCATGTAGTCCATAGAAACGGCACCACCGCCACCTTTTTTGTTAACTAATTGCATATCTTGTTTAAGAACTCTTCTTGCTCTTAAAAGCATCATTCTAGTAGTAACATCTGTACCACCACCAAAACCTGCGTGAGTAATTGCTTGAATAGCACCATCAGCTTTTGCCGATGTAGTTACTATAGGTAATGCAATCACAAAAAATTCAGCTACTACAAAAGCAGTAACTAAAAAAGCTTTAAATGTTTTTTTCATTATTTCCCTCTCGTTTGTTATTGTGTAATATTTATAATATAAATATTATTAACAAAAAACTACTGTAAAAAATATTCAAGTACAATAAATAAAAATGCTTAATAAAAAAAAAATTGCTTTACTACTAGGTGATCCATCAGGTATAGGGCCTGAATTGGTCAGTAAACTATTGTCAGAAGAAATTACTAATAAAGCAAATATTGTTGTTATAGGTGAAAAAACTATTTTTGAAGAAGGAAATAAAATTTCAGGAAAATCACATAATTTAAAAGTTGTAGAAAGTTTTGATCAAATTAATTTTGAAAGTGGAGATAAATTTTTTCTAGATATTTCTAATGGTAAAAATCATAAATATAAATTATCTGAATGCTCAAAAGAATCAGGTGAGAGTGTTTTGGATGCTTTAAACTTAGCATTAGATTTAGCAAAAGAAAATAAAATTGATGCAATTAACTTTGGTCCCTTTAATAAAACAAGTTTAAAACTTGGAGGAAATAAATTTTCTGATGAACTTCATTTAATGGCTGAAAAATTAGAAGTAAAAAATTTTTTTTGTGAATTTAATGTTGTTGATAATTTTTGGACTGCTCGAGTTACTTCTCACATACCCATTAGCGAAGTTCCTTCACATATAAAAAAAGAAAAAATTATTAAACCCATTAAATTAATTAATGAAGCGATGATACTTAATGGTGTAAAAAACCCTAGAGTTGCAGTTCAAGCTCTTAACCCTCATGCAGAATTCGGAACTGAAGAAAAAGACGAAATTATTCCAGCTATTGAGTTGGCTAAAAGTTTGGGTATTAATGCTGATGGCCCACTACCCTGTGATACATCTTTTATTACTGCTTTTAAAAATAAAAATCATGATTGTATTGTTGGTATGTATCATGATGCACTACAATCTGGTCTCAAGGCATTTGGTTTTGATAGAGGTGTAACTGTTCAAGGTGGTTTACCACTACCTATTACTACACCAGCACACGGTACTGCTTTTGATATTGCAGGAAAAAATAAAGCAAACTTAGAACCTACTTTGCAATCGTTTAAGATTGCATTAACGATGGCAGAAAATAAATCTAAACAATGACCAAAATTAAAGATATCAAAACTTATATTTATAAATGGACGGGTGAAATAGTTCCACCTGCTCAAAATTTTTGTACAAATCCAACTGACGCTCTTAGAGAGTCAGGTGATAAAATGAAATCATTTAGATTTCATCAGTGGATGGTTTGTGAAGTTATAGCTGATGATGGAACCATAGGATTAGGTAACGCTGCACTTGCACCAGAAGTAACTAAAAAAGCAATAGATTGTTATTTAAAAGATTTAGTAATTGGTGAAGACCCTTTTGATTATGATTATTTATGGGAAAAAATGTATAGAAGTACCATAGCCTGGGGAAGAAAAGGTATTGGAATGATTGGAATTTCAGCAATCGATCTGGGAATTTGGGACTTAATGGGTAAATTAAAAAAAAAACCAGTGTTTGAATTACTTGGAGGAAGAACAAAAGATAAAATTCCGGTGTATGCCTCTAAATTATATAGTCAACCAATAAAAGATCTACAAATAGAGGCTGAAAAATATTTAAATGAAGGTTTTGAG
>ENA-ORDA01001885-ORDA01001885.1-marine-metagenome-genome-assembly--contig:-NODE-1885-length-16771-cov-4.769857_pt1 | contig 16771 bp, 14 predicted proteins | sample MGYA00237778_ERZ508506 | MGnify/ENA primary metagenome ERZ508506 (study PRJEB26177, sample SAMN06267891) | marine metagenome | isolation source: Monterey Bay, California, USA | place: Pacific...
ATGCTCCCTAAGAATTGTCGTGCATAGGCGCTAAAAGTCTCCATATAACGGCGTTGGCCTTCCGCATAAATCGTATTAAAGGCTAATGAGCTTTTTCCCGATCCACTTAGACCGGTTATCACTACCAGTTTATTTCTGGGAATGGCAACATCTATGTTGCGCAGGTTATGCGCTCTCGCGCCAAAGACTTCTATTTTTTCGCTCATTTAGAAGGAACCCAAATATGGTATGCTTTGTTTGTGGAATTCGATAATTGCTGGCTTTGAATCCATGGATTGTAAATTCTGAGCGTATTGTAGGTTATCCCTTGGGCTTTTGCCCAACTGATCCAATCTGCAACCGTTGTATTAAGGGAAATGGTATCCATTTTAGGAAAGGAATATCCCTGATCCTGATGATAGACATAGCCGAATTCTTCAAGATTTTCATGAATGTACTTTACCGCTGCAATACGGTACACATAACGCGCAGTTTCTGAATTCAAAAGCAAGTCATAATAACTTTCTACTCCCTGCTCTGCTAGCCGTCGCGCTGTTCCTGCCATCCCCATGTTATAGGATGCTGCTGCTAAAGTCCAATTCCCAAAACGCCCGTAAGCTTCGTTCAAATAATCACACGCTACCTGCGTGGATTTTTCGATATGGTACCGTTCATCAATCTCGTTATTGATTTCAAGGCCATTTTCACGACCCGTACTCTTCATAATTTGCCAATAACCTGCCGCACCCGCTGGACTTACAATATTTTGAAGTCCACTTTCAATTAAGGCGAGGTATTTAAAGTCATTGGGTATGCCATTTTTTGAAAGAATAGGCTCTATGGTGGGAAAGTATTTAGAACTGCGTTTTAGCATTAACAGATTGTTGCTCTGCCAATAGGTATTCACAAGAATTTCGCGGTCCAATTTTTCTTTGACCTCCATCACGTTCAAGGGTAACGATTCACCGGCAAAATCTAGCCGTTTAGGAATTACAAAGGGTTTTACCGTGCTGGGTCGAACTTCGATGGGATGCGGGGCCTCATTTGATTGAGCGCTTCTCAATCCGACATAGACAAGCGCAATACCCAATGCCCCAATGAGAATAGTTTTATTTTTCATAGGTAAACGGGGAATTGAAGGCCGTGAAGGTATTTCCTACCTGATCTTTAGCACTTAGAATAGGCGTATCAATCTTCCAGTCAATACCGAGCGATTCGTCATTCCATAAAACGCTCCCTTCGTGTTCTGGACTGTATGTGTCGGTGCATTTATACAAAAATACGGTGCTGTCTTCTAGGGTGGCGAAGCCGTGTGCGAAGCCAGGTGGGATCCAAAGCATACGTTTGTTATCACCGCTAAGTTCAACTCCATAATGCTCGCCATAAGTAGGCGAACCCTTGCGAATATCGACAGCAACGTCCCAAACCTTACCGCGCTGTACACGGACCAATTTACCTTGCGCTTTCGGTGGTGCTTGGAAATGAAGTCCTCGTACAACCCCACGGTCAGACAAACTTTCATTGTCTTGCACAAATTCTCCTGTAATGCCCTGATCGGCAAATACTTCGCGATTGTAACTTTCAAAGAAATAGCCACGACTGTCCCCAAAGACCCGCGGTTCGATAAGCAGCAACCCTGCTAATGGTGTCTCAATGATTTGCATACCCCAAAAATAGCAGGATAAGCTTACGAAAGCATCGGGTCGACCTTTTCTTTCAAAAGGATTGATATTTCCTTTGAATGCGTTAAAAAACTTAAATGCGTTGCATGGCTCAATGTCCAGCTGCGGCCTGAAGCTTGTGCTTCAGGGAAAACCACATCCCAGTCGCTTGTTACACTATCTACTGGGCAAAGAGGAGCGGGTCGATCCCAGTGCAATACCGCTTTGAGTACCCAACGGTAATAGTCACACGGAAATTGCTCCATCATTTCTAATACTCCTTCAAAATGAGCGGAGGGTCGACTGTTCAGTCGAGCCATAAAGAAAATGAACCTCCGAACACTACCTTCAGGGGCCCAGCTGAGCACTCCTGTAGCAGCAATACGCCTAAATAATGGTCGTAGAGGTGTTTTGTGGTGCAATGAATTGAGTAAAACCACTCGTTGCACCTGATGACGGCTTGCCCAATCCTGCGCAACAATGCCTCCAAAGCTGTATCCAAAAAGCAGATCGTGCTCTTGAATGTCATGCGGGGCCATTAAGCGATCAGAATAAGAAGATATCGACTCGCCTTGTTCGGGGAGAATCCATTCCAAATACGTTGCAGACCATGGGAACTCGAGATTTCGAAAAATCCTTGAATCGGCACCTACTCCAGGTAATACCCATACTCTAGCTTCACGCATTGCCCATGTTTTTACGAACTACTCTTAAAACGCTTGGGTAGAGTCTTTTGTTCGTCGCTAGGATGCTTTTTGATACAATGGGCTCTGGGCCGCCTCCAAAGTCTGAAATTATCCCCCCGGCTTCTCTAACTAGAACAATTCCAGCGGCGACGTCCCATGGGCTTAATCCATATTCAAAATACCCGTCAAACCTGCCGCATGCCGTATAGGCAAGATCAACTGCAGCCGTACCTATACGCCGTAATCCTCTGGTAGATTTATAAAAAGTGGCAAGTGTATTCTGAAAACCGTCCATATGCTCAAAGTCGTAATATGGAAATCCAGTGGCTAATAGGCTGTTTTCAAGCGTATCTGTTTCCGTTACTTGGATGGACTGGCCATTTAATCTTGCACCTCCGCCTGAATATGCTGAGAAACATTCATCCATTCCGACTTCATAGACGACCCCTACAACCAGCTCATCTTTGTGCTTTAAAGCTATTGATACGCTGTAGATGGGCAGGCCGTGAACGAAGTTTGTGGTTCCATCGAGCGGATCAATGATCCAAACCCATTCTTTTTCTGTGTCCTGCTTAGTGGTTTCTTCTTCAGTTAAAAAACCCGCTTGAGGAAGTAATTCTGAAAGTCGATCGACTAGTAATCGCTCTGCGTTTTCATCAACATCGCTGACTAAAGCATTGAGACTTTTTAAACTAACACGCTCTTGCGAGAAGGCAGATTGCTGTATTCTAAGGAAGGCGCCGGCCTCCTTTGCAATAGCTTCAACGGCGCTGGTAATGGAGGGGAGGTTCATTCGCTATTTTCGAAGGGCTGCGTATTTAAAATGGATGCTTTTACAGATGGTTTGCATTCCACTCTGAACTTTGTGGTGGTCTGTGTAGAGTGTGAGAACTTCCTCTCTATGGTCTGGATTGAAATCAATCATTCCGAGAAACATTCCTTCTCTGATTTTATACAATTCTGAATTGAGAACGAGACCGTCTTTCATGTGTAAGGCACGGCATTTCTGCCAATGCTTTATGAAAGCATCTTCGCCCACAAGGGGCTTATATTCTATGAAAATCTGTGGCATTGATGGCGTTCTTAGGTATATCTAAGATAACAATTCCATCGTTGTTAATCCTTGCTAATGAGAAAGTTTTGATTTTGTTTGCCCAATCGGGGTTCCAGAATGTCTTTACTCGGACGTAATTATCTGTGTATCCGAACATGTATCCACCGCGGTTTTCGCTTTCAAAAAGGATAGGTCGTGATGTGCCTAACTGACTTTCATAAAACAGGCGTGTTTTCTTTTCACTCAATATACGCAGCATCTTATTTCTGCGTTTTCGCTCGGGGATTGGAACGACCCCGTCCATTTCTGCAGCGGCGGTGTTGCTTCTCTCACTGTAGGTGAACACATGTAAGTAGCTAATATCCAAGCTATTGATGAAGTTATAGGTCTCTAGAAAATGTGCGTCTGTTTCACCGGGAAAACCCACTATCACATCAACGCCTATTCCCGCATTCGGGTGGGATTTACGTATTGCTGCTACACGTTGCCTGTAGAGTGCAGTCATGTAACGCCGCTTCATTTTTTTGAGAATTTCGTCCGAACCGCTCTGAAGTGGGATGTGAAAATGCGGAACAAATTTTTTACTTGCTCCTGTGAAAGCAATGATTTCATCGCGCAGAAGGTTCGGTTCGATAGAAGAGATGCGCATACGTTCCACAGGTACCTCCTCGTCTAGAGCTTGAACCAATTCTAAAAACGTATTCTCATGGCGCTTATTACCAAATTCACCCTTGCCGTAATCCCCAACATTTACTCCGGTGAGTACAATCTCGGGTATGCCTTTGGCTGCAATTTCTTGTGCGTTTTTCACCACGTTCTCTACAGTATCCGAGCGTGATATTCCACGCGCAAGAGGTATGGTACAATAGGTGCACTTATAATCGCAACCGTCTTGCACTTTTAAAAAAGCTCGGGTTCGTTCACCGGCACTGTAGGAACTCACAAAAGAATTGGCTTCCGATATTTCACAGCTGTGTATTTCTGCTGCACCTTGTTGTTTTTCGAGGGCACCTAAAAACTGAGTCACATTGAATTTTTCCGTCGCACCTAAAACGAGATCGACGCCAGGCATTTCCATGATTTGTTCAGGCTTTAATTGGGCATAACACCCAACAACCACTACAAATCCATCTGGGTTCGCTTTTAACGCACGCCCGACAATATTCCGGCATTCTCTGTCCGCATTTTCCGTAACACTACAAGTGTTGATGACATACACGTCGGCTTTTTCTTTGTAGGGAACGGTGACGAATCCAGCCGTATCAAAGTCTTTAGCTATGGTTGAGGTCTCTGCGAAATTCAGTTTGCAACCCAGCGTGTGAAAAGCGACGGATTTACTCATATTAAATTCACTTCTGCCTGCAGTTCAATTCCGAATTTCTCTTGTACGCTACTAATAACAGAGTGCGCCAAAGCAAGCACTTCAGCCCCTGTACCATTGGCATAGTTCACTAAAACCAATGCTTGATTCTTGTGTACGCCTACATCTCCATTCTTGTAGCCTTTCCAGCCGGCTTTTTCAATGAGCCAGCCTGCAGCAATCTTAATACCGCCGTCCACCGTGTAGGTTGGTATGTCTGGATAGCGCTCTTTAAGTGTATCGGCCAATTCTTCTGTAACCACAGGGTTTTTAAAGAATGAACCGCTGTTTCCTATTTCCGCTGGATCGGGTAGTTTTCGTTTACGAATGGCAACGACCGCGTTGCTAATATCCTTTGGAGTAGGCTCAGTAACGTCCTTCGCCGCCAATTCATCTTTTATCGCTCCATAATCTAGGCGAAGCTTGTGATTACGTTTGGTCAAACACAACGTTATACGCGTTATAATGGCCTTACCCTTCCAATCTTTTTTAAAAATGCTATCCCTGTAGCCAAATTCGCAGCCATCAAGGTCCAATTCAAAGAGCCGTTTATCCTCAATATGCACCCCCTCGCAAGAAATGAAGCAGTCCTTAAGTTCAACGCCGTAGGCACCAATATTCTGTACGGGTGCGGTACCGCAGTTTCCTGGAATGAGACTTAAGTTTTCTAATCCTCCAAGTCCTTGATCTAAAGTCCAGAGTACGATCTCGTGCCAATTTTCACCTGCGCCAAACCTAATATGAACCTGGTCATCATCCTCGAAAACTACTTTTCTTCCGTGGATATCTACCTTTAGTACGTCACCAGAAATGTCTTGGGTCAATAACATGTTTGACCCTCCTCCCAATACGAGGGAAGGCGCACCGTGATGATTCACGTAATTCAAGATTTCCTCCCCGCTGTGGGCCCAGATCAAGCGCTCCGCCTTTTGATCTATGCCAAAGGTATTGAGTTTCTTAAGGCTCTTATTGATTTGTACAATCAAGGGACGGTTATTTAATAGTTCCAGGATACACCTGTAATGCATGTCTGATAATCTCGATACAATCCTTAAGGTCTTCAACATTTAAGACATATGCAAGTCTCGCTTGTTGTCTGCCCAATTCAGGTTTCGCATAGAAGCCAGCAGCAGGAGCCATCATCAATGTCTTACCATTGTGGTCATATTCACTAAGCAGCCATTCCGCAAAATGCTCAGCGCTTTCTACAGGGAAAGATGCTACTGCATAAAAAGCACCCTTAGGCTTCGGGCAAAACACTCCATGGATGCTGTTTAAACCGTCGACAAGAACATTTCTACGCTCCACGTATTCCGCGTTTACATCATCAAAATACGATTGAGCGGTCTTCAAAGCCGCCTCACTCGCAATTTGCGCATAGGTTGGAGGCGAAAGTCGGGCTTGTGCAAATTTCATCGCTGTGGCCATGAAGGATTTGTTTTTACTCACCAAACAGCCAATTCGAGCACCACACATGCTGTAGCGCTTTGAAAAACTATCCACGACTATGGCATGCTCTTCTAATCCATCCATTGCTAAGACAGAATAATGCTTTGCACCGTCGTATGTGAATTCTCGGTAGACCTCATCTGCAATAAGAAATAGGTCGTGTTTGAGAACGATATCGCGGAGTTGTTCCAATTCTTCTTTACTGTAAAGGTAGCCGGTTGGATTTCCCGGATTACAGATGAGTATTCCCTTTGTTTTCGGTGTAATGGCCGCTTCAAAAGCGCTTACCGGAGGTAATGCAAAGCCATTTTCAATATTCGCCTCTACAGGTATTACATGTACACCACTGGCCGTAGCAAATCCGTTGTAATTGGCATAAAAAGGCTCGGGAATAATCACTTCATCACCTTCGTCCATCGCAGCGCCGAAAGTGAAAAGTAAAGCCTCTGAACCGCCCGTAGTAACTATGATTTCTTCGCTCGTTACAGGTAGGTTTTTTCCATTGTAATACGTTGAAAGTCCGGATCTAAGACTTGCAAATCCGGCACTATGACTGTATGCGAGCACTGGAATGTCCGCTTGTTTGATAGCCTGTTGTGCTACTTCTGGAGTATGTATATCGGGCTGACCGATATTTAGATAAAACACTTTTTTTCCTGAGCGTTCAGCTTCTTCTGCAAAAGGAACCAGTTTGCGAATAGGACTTGAAGGCATTGCTTTGCCCTTTCTAGATACAGTCGGCATAATGTGTAATTTTTAAATGCAAAAAGCCCCGCAAAAATACGGGGCTTTCTTGAAACTTTGAAGGTGTACCTCGCACACCTTTAAACTTAATTTGAGATGACGCTACCGCCCTTCTTCGTCGGGGTTGAAGGCTTTGATTCAGGATTCATAACCTGGCCCTTGATCGTAAGGACAACAGTTTTGTTACTCGCATTTGACTGAACTGTAACTGTTTTGTGGAAGTTACCCATCCTGTTGGTATCGTATTTTACGGTGATTTCGCCTTCTGTACCAGGAGCTATAGGCTCGCGGGTCCATTTTGGAGTCGTACAACCACAAGATGCGCGAACTGAATTCAGTACCAATGGCTCTGTACCTTCGTTCTTAAATTTGAAAACGCGCGTTCCGTTTCCTCCTTTTTCTACTTTACCGTAGTTAATTACTTTCTGTTCGAATGCAATTTTCGCACCGTCAGCGGCTTCTTCTTGAGCCTGTGCAACAAAGCCAAAGAGGGCTACAAATAGTGTTAGGAATAACTTTTTCATAATCTGCTAAAAGAATTTTACTGTTCAAATGTAAGTGTAGTTTAAGCACTTTCAAAGGAAATTAACAAACTCTTAGCCTCTGGGTTCATGGAATGCGCGAAGCCTTGTATTTTTGCAACTTACTTAAGTTAATTTTTCATGCGCGAAATCGGGAAATATACTCCAGGAGATATCGAATCAAAGTGGTACAACCATTGGTTGGAAAAGAATTACTTCCACGCTGAAATCAGTGAAAAAGAGCCGTATACCATTGTCATTCCGCCTCCTAATGTGACGGGTAAGTTGCATATGGGGCATATGCTGAATAATACGATTCAGGATGTCCTCATTCGCCGAGCGCGTATGTTGGGTTTAAATGCATGTTGGGTACCCGGTACAGATCACGCATCTATCGCTACAGAGGCGAAAGTGGTGAAACGATTGCGAGAACAAGGCATAAAAAAATCGGACCTCAGTAGGGAAGACTTTTTAAAACATGCTTGGGACTGGACCGATGAGTACGGTGGCATTATCTTAAAGCAGCTCAGACATTTGGGAGCATCTTGCGATTGGGATAGAACTGCTTTCACATTAGATGAAACCCGCAGCGCACAGGTTATAGACGTCTTCGTTGATCTCCATAAAAAGGGAATGATTTATCGAGGCCTTCGCATGGTGAATTGGGATCCTGTGGCACTCACCGCAGTGTCTGACGAGGAAGTAATTCATAAAGAAGAGAACAGTCGTCTGTATTATATGACTTACCAAATCGAAGGGTCTGAGGAGTCTTTGCAAGTAGCTACGACTCGTCCAGAAACCATTTTTGGGGATACAGCCGTTTGTGTCAATCCTGACGATGACCGCTATAAACATCTTAAGGGCGAAAAAGTAATTGTCCCTCTAGTAGGCCGTGCTGTTCCAATCATTTTCGATGACTATGTGGATATCGAATTTGGAACAGGTGCATTAAAAGTAACGCCTGCGCACGACACAAATGACAATATGCTGGGCGAGAAGCATGGATTGGAAGTAATCGATATTTTTGATCAGCATGCTGTATTGAATGCCCACGGTGGTGCTTTTGAAGGCATGGATCGGTTTGTTGCGCGCAAAGCTGTGGCAAAAGCATTGCATGAGGCAGGTTTATTAGTCGAAACTAAAGATTTACGCAATAAAGTTGGACGAAGTGAACGTACGGATGCGGTGATCGAGCCTAGACTTTCTATGCAGTGGTTCCTTAAAATGGCGGACCTTGTAAAGCCTGCTATTGACGGAGTAAAATCAAAAGACATTACGCTGCATCCTACCCATACAGAGAAAACATATTTGTACTGGATGGAAAACATCAAGGATTGGTGTATTTCACGTCAATTGTGGTGGGGTCATCAGATTCCAGCATGGTACGATGCTGATGGTAACGTTGCCGTTTGCAAGACACGTGAGGAGGCCGTTGAAGCATTGGGGACGGATCAGGTTAGCCAAGACGAAGATGTTATGGATACTTGGTTCAGTTCATGGCTTTGGCCGTACAGCGTGTTTGCAGATAATCCGGAAGAGGAGGACTATTTCTACCCTACGAATACGTTAGTAACAGGACAGGATATCATATTTTTCTGGGTGGCTCGTATGATCATGTCGGGTTATGAGTTTAAAGGAAAGCGTCCTTTTAAAGATGTATACTTCACAGGCATGGTACGCGATAAGAAGCGTCGTAAAATGTCCAAACAATTAGGCAACAGTCCGGATCCATTAGATCTAATCGCTCAATATGGCGCGGATGGTGTACGCGTTGGAATGCTCATGACCGCACCGGCAGGAAACGACCTGCTGTTCGATGAAGATTTATGTTCTCAAGGTTCATTTTTCGCAAATAAAGTTTGGAATGCCTTCCGATTAGTCGGTATGTGGGAGACAGGAGCAGATACCATGAGTGCTTCAGAAGCATTGGCAGTGAAGTGGATGCGTAATCGCATTGGCGAGGCATTAGTAGAATTGGAAAGCAGCTTTACGAAATACCGCCTGTCAGAAGCTTTGATGACTACGTATAAGCTTGTTTGGGATGATTTCTGTTCGTGGTATTTAGAAATGGTGAAGCCTGCTCGTGGTGAAAAGGTTTCGGCAGAAGCGCTAGAGGCGACAAAGTCTATTTTTAATTCACTTTTAGAGGTCATGCATCCTTTTATGCCCTTTATCACAGAGGAATTGTGGCAAAATCTTGCAGATCGCAAAGAAGGCGAAACCATCAATTTTGCGCCTTGGCCTACTTTGAAAGTTGAAGATGCCGACATTTTGAAATCGTTCGACCATTTTGCAGAGGTCGTGGGTGGCGTGCGGACGGTGCGCAATGAAAATGGCATTGCGCCAAAAGAGGTCTTAACCATTGAGATCGCTAAGGGCAGTGCACACAGTACTGAATATGATGTATTGATTAAGAAAATGGCGAATGTCGATGCCATTGTTGAAGTCAACGAGGTTCAGAAATCAGCGTTTAGCTTTGTTGCAGGAGGGGTGAATTATACTATTCCTGCCGATGCTTTTGTAAACGTTGAAGAGGAGATTGTCAAGCTAGAAGAAGAACTAAAGTATACACAAGGTTTTTTAACCGGTGTAAAGAAAAAGTTGAGCAATGAACGTTTTGTTGCGAATGCACCAGAAGCTGTCGTCGCGTCTGAGCGTAAAAAAATGTCGGATGCCGAAGGCAAAATAGCCCTCATTACCCAGCGCCTGGAAGCCTTGAAAGGTTAAATAAAAAGACTGAAAAGCCCGGCGCACTGTGCCGGGCTTTTTTCATAACGGGTCGCGCACGCGGTTAATAGAGGTCTTGCTCCGGAAATGACTACATCACCTTTTGTCAAGGAACAGATGTTTCTACTTAACTGCATGTATGCCTAAGGTGTATACGGCTTTACATACGCGCTTAACAGGCATTCCTTTTTTACGACGGCTCACATATATTTTTAGGTCAACTGTGCGTTTTCCGATAGGAGTGAAGCTACTCTCAACAACAAGTTCCTCTTCTAAATAGGCATTGTCATAGATTTTTAAATCCATGCTTTTGACGTTGTCTTCGAACCGCACGTTGAGTAAAAGCTGGTTCATACGTCCACCTTTAACCTCATTCAAAATTTGCATCAAATTCCAAATGGATAATTGGCCATTAGCATCAACCATTGATGGAGTAATGATAAAGTTGTCTTTTGTCCTTAAAGGACCACTTTTACGTACGGTATTGATGAAGTTTTTCATTCGTTCAAATCAAAAAAAAAGCGCCCTCACAATGTGAAGGCGCTTTGTATTTATAATGGGTTTTTGCTTATCGTTATCTATGCCTTCACGTATGGATATAGCAACCCCTTCCACTTATAATTGCGGTTATTGGAGTTGACAATAGAATTTTTCGTGTGTTGCATAGAGCTAATGTAAACGGATTTATGATTTTAATGTAGAAAACGATTAAAAATTAACAGAATTCCACGTTTTCATTTAATTCTGGCGCCAATTCAGCCAAATTTGCCACATTTCAGCCGGTTTCTTGCCTTGCAAATCACGGTGGAGTGATTTCACAGCAGGTCTTGGATTATTGACGCCTGAAAAAAGTTTAAGCGTGGTTACGCTACTTTTTCTATATGCATCGAGCATTTGCATTCGTTGTCCTTCGGCCTGTCCTCGAGGCTGATAATTCTTATTATTCATGTTGCGCCAGTACCATTGTAGATCTTTAGTCGCAAACATTTTCATGGCATTCAAGGAGCTATATATATCCCCTTTAACACGGTACAATTCCATGAGCTGCATTGCCGCATTTCCATTACGCGGTGCGATTTCAATAACACGTTCGTACAGGTCAATTGCCCCACCGATACTGCTGTTGTATCTCTTTACGGCTGCCAATTGGTTGAGTGATAAAATGTGGTTTGGGTGAATTTGTAACGCTTGATTAAAAGCCGCCTCTGCTTTATTTATTTTATTGTCGGATGGGATTTGCCCATTCGGTGTACGCATGTGACTAAGTCCTTCGAAGTAGGCCATAGGATTGTTGTAGATGTCCATTTCGAAGCAAATATTTTGCGCCTTCTGGGCATTAATCTGCATGCTTCGTGCATTTCCTGACATGTAACCGTCTAAACAATCTTTAGCCGCACGCTCGCCTTTAACCCGGTTTTGACCGACATAGACTGCAAAGAGTCCTGTGAGACCCGCCAAAATTACTCCTGCGATTGGGCGGATTTTAATCGAAGGCTTTGTGTGTGCTGCCGCAAAACCTAAGGCAGTGGCAAGCGGAAGTAAAAGTGTCGCCCGCTCAAGCGGGAATTCACCAAAGCCATATACAGTGAAGCCGACGATGGTTAGGGCGAAAAATAAGCCGCGCTCATGTTTAAGCGTATGGATAAAGCCTAGAACTAGTAGTGTTATAAAGAGTACTGCACCAGCAATCCCTGTTTCACTTAGCATCCACAATAAATCATTGTGGGGGCGAAGAATTGACGTCTGTCCGCTCATTACACTTTCATTGGTACCTTTTAGCCCAGTACCCGGATATTCTATTTTCCATTGGCCTCCACCAACACCTGTTACAGGCTGATCCATAAACATCTCCCAAGATGCGTTCCAGTAGTGAAGACGACTTTGAATGGTGTCGCTGTTGAATATTTTTTCACTCCCCGCAGCAAAGATGGCTACTACGATTCCAATCGAAATCACTCCTAATGAAATCATTCCTACAGTCCTACGCTGTGCATTTCCTTTAATGGCATAATATGCCACCGCAATGCCCGTCATGACAAATGCGCCAAGCCATACGCCGCGTGTCCTTAAAAGTAGAATACATGCGATGGCGAGACCGACACTAATGCGTTGCAGCCATAATCCAAAGAGCCCTTCTTCACGAGCATTTAATGCAAGTGGCAGCAGTAATAACAGACTTGCGGCGGCATAATTTTTATGTGTAAAAAGGGGGCCATTAGCCAGGTAGATATTTGATGCTTTGTAGGCTTCTACGAGGGAAGGGAGAATGCTAAAAGCAGCAATTAATAGCGCAGCCTGAGCGCCCGTGGCTAACGCTTGGATTCCGTCAGATTTTTCTTTTCGAAACAATGCAGCGCTTAATTGGATCCAAGTGAATAATAACCCGATTCTAGCACCATACCCTAGTAACTCTGAATCTGCATGAACACTCCCAATTTTAATCAAAGGAAGCAAGAGTAGCAGTGCGATGACTCCAAAAATGCTGAATCCCGTACCACCATACTTACGCGTTAAGACACTCCCTACTACTCCGGCTAAGGCAAGGAGCGTAATGCGGAGCCAAAGACCGATATCTTGACTGCCTGAATCGACGGCAAGTAGCAGGAGCAGAGGCATGTAGAAAAAGAGGGAGCGCAATGACTTCATAAAAATCGATTTGTTCAAATATAACGAAAGGAATCATTGCCTGATTCTGCCTTATCTTAGAGGTCCCAAATACTTATCACAGACTATGGAAAACCCGGCTCCGTACGTACCTAAGAACAAGGTGCGGATTGTTACTGCCGCTTCACTTTTTGACGGACATGATGCAGCAATAAACATCATGCGTCGTATTATTCAAAGCACCGGTTGTGAAGTCATTCATTTAGGACACGACCGCTCCGTTGAAGAAGTGGTAGACACTGCCATCCAGGAAGATGCAAACGCCATTGCCATGACCTCTTACCAAGGTGGGCACATTGAATACTTCAAATACATGTATGATCTGCTCCAAGAAAAAGGAGCCGGACACATCAAAATATTTGGCGGCGGTGGTGGCACCATATTGCCGGAAGAAATAGAAGAATTGCACGCATACGGTATTACCCGATTATACCATCCGGACGACGGAAGAAAGATGGGATTACAGGGCATGATCAATGATTTGATCGAACAATCTGACTTTTTAGTGGGCGATGCCTTGCCATCAGATGCAGCGTCGCTTGGCACGGCTTCTACGGCAACGATTGCTCGCTGGATCAGCGCAGCAGAGAATTGTGGGGAGCTACATGCTGCGTCACTGAAGGAGGTTTCGGAGAAAGCAGGAGGTATTGCTACGCCTATTTTAGGAATCACCGGTACCGGTGGTGCGGGGAAGAGTTCTATGGTCGATGAATTGGTGCGCCGATTCTTATTAGATTTTCCGGAAAAACGCTTGGCAGTAGTTTCTGTAGACCCTTCGAAAAGAAAAACCGGCGGTGCTCTGCTGGGAGATCGTATTCGCATGAATGCCATCAAGAATGGAAATGTATTTATGCGTTCATTAGCCACACGTCAGGCTAACCTTGCATTAAGCGCACACGTTCAAAACGCGCTCGATATTCTTAAGGTTGCAGGTTTTGATTTGATTATCCTTGAAACTTCGGGTATTGGTCAAAGCGATACGGAAATTTTAGACCACAGTGATGCGAGTTTATATGTGATGACGCCGGAATACGGTGCCGCGACACAGCTGGAAAAGATAGATATGCTCGATTTCGCGGATTTAATTGCCTTGAATAAATTCGACAAACGCGGCGCCTTAGATGCATTGCGTGATGTAAAAAAACAATACCAACGCAACCACAATTTGTGGGAGCAGGACCCGGATACCATGCCGGTTTATGGAACCATTGCAAGCCAATTCAATGATCCGGGCACCAATAGTTTGTACAGCGCCATCATCGCGATGCTGAACGAGAAGGCAAATGCCGGTTTTAATAGCACTTTTACGTTGACTGGGGAGATGAGCGAAAAGATTTTTATCATTCCGCCAAACCGAACCCGTTACTTAAGCGAGATTTCAGAAAGTCACCGCATTTACCGCGATCAAATAATGGCTCAGGTAGAGGTGGCGGATAAGTTATATGCGCTGCATCGTACCATGGAAACTTTGGAGGATGAGGATGTGATCGGCCAATTGCAATTAAGCTTTGATCGTATAAAAATGAATCTTGATCCGCACAACTGGGAGCGTTTGCAGCAATGGAATGCAACCGTTAAACGTTACAAAGATCCAGTATACACCTTCCATGTTCGAGGAAAAGCGATCAATATAGAAACGCATACCGAGAGCTTGTCACATACGCGGATTCCAAAAGTTGCACTGCCTAAATACCGCAGTTGGGGTGATGTGTTGCGTTGGCTCCTGTTAGAAAATGTACCTGGTGAATTTCCATACACGGCGGGAATTTATCCGTTCAAAAGAGAGGGCGAGGACCCCACACGCATGTTTGCCGGTGAAGGCGGACCTGAGCGCACGAACAAGCGCTTCCATTATGTGAGCCTAGGTCTGCCTGCGAAGCGTTTATCAACGGCTTTTGATAGCGTCACACTTTATGGAAACGATCCCGATCGACGTCCGGATATTTATGGTAAAATTGGAAATTCAGGGGTAAGCATTTGCTGTCTTGACGACGCGAAAAAATTGTACAGTGGATTTCGATTGACGGATCCGTCAACTTCGGTATCCATGACTATTAATGGTCCGGCGCCCATGCTTTTAGCTTACTTCATGAATGCGGCGATTGATCAAGAATGTGAACACTACATCAAGGAAAATAAGCTTGAAGCAAAGGTTGAGGCTCTTAAAAAAGCTAAATACGACGAACAAGGTATTGCGCGACCGGCTTACCAAGGTGAACTGCCAGAGGGTAATGATGGTCTAGGTTTACTCCTGTTGGGGGTGACCGGTGATGAGATTCTCGATGCAAAGACCTATGGCGAAATAAAGTCCAAGACTTTGAATACTGTGCGTGGGACTGTTCAGGCGGATATTCTTAAAGAAGACCAGGCACAGAACACTTGTATATTCTCCACAGAATTTGCGCTGCGCTTGATGGGCGATGTGCAGAGTTATTTTATTGATTGGCAGGTACGTAATTTCTACAGTGTCTCCATCTCGGGTTATCATATTGCCGAGGCAGGAGCAAACCCTATTTCTCAATTGGCCTTTACGCTTTCCAACGGTTTCACCTACGTGGAATATTACCTGAGCCGTGGCATGGACATCAATAAATTTGCGCCCAACTTGAGTTTCTTCTTCAGCAACGGAATTGATCCTGAATATGCAGTGATCGGTCGCGTGGCTCGACGAATATGGGCCAATGCCATGAAGAATAAATATGGGGCAGATGCGCGCTCGCAGATGTTGAAATACCATATCCAAACCTCCGGGCGTAGCTTGCATGCGCAAGAGATCGATTTCAACGACATACGCACCACCTTACAAGCGTTGTATGCGATTTACGATAACTGTAATTCTCTGCACACTAATGCTTACGATGAGGCGATCACGACTCCGACAGAGGAGAGTGTGCGTCGCGCCATGGCCATCCAGTTGATCATTAACAAAGAACTTGGGTTGGCGATGAATGAAAATCCGATGCAAGGCTCATACATCATGGAAGAGCTGACAGATCTGGTTGAGGAGGCTGTTCTCCTTGAATTCGACAGAATCACTGAGCGCGGTGGTGTTTTGGGTGCGATGGAGACGATGTACCAACGTTCACGTATTCAGGAGGAATCGCTTCACTACGAAACCCTAAAACACACAGGAGAATATGAAATCGTAGGTGTGAATACATTTTTAAATCAGAATGGCTCTCCGACAATCATTCCTGGAGAAGTCATTAGAGCAACTGAGAAAGAGAAGCAAATTCAACTGCGAAATTTGCAAGCATTGCACAAATCAATGCATCAGCATACAGCCGAGACACTGACTAACATCCAAAAAGTCGCTGTGACTCAGGGAAATATTTTCGAAGAACTCATAGAAGCAGTCAAAGTCGCTTCCTTGGGTCAAATTACAGAAGCTATGTTTGATGTGGGTGGCGCTTACCGTCGTAACATGTAATTGCTTACCATGAAATTTTTTAGAGATTTAATCAGCACAGTGCTCGGGTTGATAATTGGAGGACTGGCAGGATTCGGTATCGAAAGATATGGACATCATCTATTTACTGCTTACAAAGACGTACCAAACATCACAGAGCCCCAAGCGTTTGCGGCATTTATCGAGACGCTCCCAACTGGCGCATTTCTCTTGCTTCTGCTTGCACACAGTACTGGAACAATGATCTCCGCGTATCTTGCATCGCTGTTTTCAGGACACACACAGCGGATACCAGCAATTGCAGTTGGAAGCCTTATGATTGCTGGAAGTATCCGGAATTCAATACTGATACCCCACCCCGTGTGGTACCAATTGAGCGACGTTTTGATTTGTATACCCGCAGCTTTCTTGGGGCATCAAATCTATGTGAAAACAACGCTGAAGCTTATCTCACGACAGTCACACAACCTCTAAAGGTTGATGAACTTAAATCGTGGGAACCTAGTGCGGTCACGGT